>JAEEGL011937636.1_pt1 | contig 16188 bp, 14 predicted proteins | sample 9134231 | NCBI WGS metagenome assembly JAEEGL01 (sample SAMN16246548, study PRJNA631951) | gut metagenome | biome: gut microbiome; feature: rumen; material: fiber-attached | host: Bos | place: Iran: Karaj | collected 2018-10
TATGATGAAGGAATCGTCGAGCGTGCGCCCGCGCATATAGGCCAGCGGGGCGACTTCTATATTGCCGCGCTCGAGGAACTTGTTGTACATATCGGCGCCGAGCATATCGAAGAGCGCGTCGTACAGCGGGCGGAGATAGGGATCGACCTTGTTCTGCAGGTCGCCCGGGAGAAAACCCAGCTTCTCGCCTGCCTCCACGGCCGGGCGCGTGAGGACGATGCGGTTGACCTGCTTGTCCCTGAAGGCGGCGACGGCGGCCGCCACGGCGAGATAGGTCTTGCCGGTGCCGGCGGGACCCACGCCGAGAGTGACAGTATTTTTGAGGATGGACTCCACGTACTGCTTCTGGCCTATGGTCTTCGGCTTTATGGGGCGGCCCTTGGCGGTAACGCAGAGGATGTCGCGCGCGATCTCGCCTATCTTGTCCTCATTTCCGGAGCGCACGAGATTGACTATATACGCCACGTTCTGCGCGTTTATCGCCTCTCCCCTCGCAGCGAGAGAGAGAAGCCCTTTTATGGCCTTTTCGGCGTACATCGCGTTTTCCGGCTCGCCGCTTATGTGCAGCTCGGAATCGCGGTCGTTTATGCGCACGCTGAGCGCGTTTTCTATATAGCGGAGGTTTTCATCAAACGAGCCGAAGACCTCGATGATGTTTTCCATCCTGCCTATGTTCATCGTAAGTTCCATTCGTATCTTATCCGGCGGCGCCGGCCTCTCCTTCCGCCGCGTCTATGGCGGCTGTTTTTCCTATCTGCTCAAGGCACTCGGCCTTGAGCGTCACGGTAAAAATATCTCCCTGCCTGATAACGGAGCACTCGCTCGAAACTATCTCTCCGCTTATCTGCGCCTTCAGCCGCTCCGTCAGTTCCGGCTCCAGCAGGGCCTTCGCCTGCTCCGCCGGCATCTGCTCCGGCACGAGCTCATACTCCCGGCAGAGCGTCTTTTCAACTGTCAGCGGCAGAACAAGACCTCTTGAAAGCGCTATGCTCCGATTTTGATATATAATATCATACTTCTTTTCCGGATTTCTACCCGCAAAATACAAATTTGTGCGATTTCCCATAAAAGAGAGACTTATATATTCAGCATCCTCACCGACGAACCTTTTTTTGTAATACAGGGCCGGGATCTGCGCCGAAAGCTCGTACCAGGTCCTGGCGTAGACTTGCGCCACGGCGTGAACGCGGTACTGCCCTCCCTGCCGGTTCGTCTGCGTGCCGGAAACGAGCTTTTCTCCGGCGAGGACGGTATCGCCCGGGTTGAAGAGCTCCTGCCCGCGGCAGACGAACTGCTTCGTTATCACGCCGGATTTTGCCGCAACTATGTCCGCGCTCTCGCTCTCGTCGAGCATTTCCGGCTTCTGAACGCGCTCGCGCACTATTATCTCGGCGCGGCTGCCGTTGAAATTGACCGTGAGCCACGCTATCTCCGGCAGCTCCAGCAGCGCTATACTGCGCACGTCCTCCTGCACGATCGACGGCCCGAAGGCCCCGAAGCGCACTCCGGCCTTCTCCACGGCGGCCATTATCCGCGCGCGGGAAACGCCCGTGCAGCCGCTCACGTCTATCTCCCATACGAAGAGCGAGGACGCCCACACGAGCGCCCAGCAGAAAAGCAGGCCGAAGGCCATGATCCAGCGGCCCTTTATCCTTCTGGCGGCGAAGGGCGCGCCGCTCTTTTTCAGAACGCTCGCCTCAAAGCCGGCGCGGCGCGCGCACTCGACAGCCCGGGCCGCTTCAGCCGCGTGGACGCTCGCGTGAAGCTCGGTTTCCGAGACCCGCTCGAGCTGCCAGAACTCTATGCCTTCGCGGGAGCAGACGTTCAGAAAGCGCTCGCCGCGCGAGCCCTCTATCTTGAGGCGCACGCTCCCGCGCAGAAGATTCACAAGTCTTTCCATCACGAATCGAGCTCCACGGAAACGACGAGGCCCTCTATGAGAAGAGCTTCCGCGCTCATGGCGCGGATATTGAGGCCGTCGCCGCGGACGGTTATCATTATCCTCCCGCCGTTTATCTCTATACGCTCCTGCGTGTATTCAAGAAGCCCCCTGTGGTTTTCCACCGTCAGTCTGCCGCGGCCGGTTATCTCCACCTTCGGCAGCCCCGCGAGCGCCTCCCCCGGCAGACTGAGCCTGGAGGACGCCTTTTCAAGAAATTCTCCCGTTTTTCGCTTATCCATGCTCTTACCTCCGCGAGCGTTTCTCGGGAAATGTCTATGCCGGAGGGGCGCTTTTTTTGCCTGTCCGCGGGGTTAAAGCAAAGGCGGGCGACATATCATTTCCCGGGAGGCGGGAATATGAAACGATCCTCGATAATAAGCGCCGCCGAGTGCGCGCTGCTCGCCGCCGCCGTTTTCGCGCTGCTCAGGTACCCCGCGCAGGCGATAGACGCGGCTAAAAGCGGCGTTGATATCTGCGCGCAGGCGCTGATCCCCTCGCTCTTTCCGTTTTTCACTCTCTCTTCTCTGGCCGTGGAGCTCGGGATAACGGATATCCTCGCGCGCTCCCTCGAGCGGGTCATGCGCCCGCTTTTCAACGTGAGCGGCGCATGCTCCGCCGCGCTGATCCTCGGCTTCGTGGGCGGCTACCCCGTCGGAGCCAAAACGGCAGCCGCGCTTTACGAGCGCGGGAAGTGCACTCGCGGCGAGGCTGAGCGCCTGCTCGGCTGGTGCAACAACTCCGGCCCGGCCTTCGTTCTGGGTGTAGTCGGCGCGGGAGTGTTTTCAAGCCCCGCCGCCGGGCTGCGGCTATATATAGCGCACGCGCTCTCGGCGCTGGCCGTGGGAGTGCTTTTCGGGCTGATATCGCGTTTCAGATCCCACGGCCCGGAGCGAGAAGCTCGCCGCGTGCGGATGACGGCGGCGCGGAAAAAAGCGTCGCTCCCGGCGGCCTTCGTGAGCTCGGTTAAAAGCTCTTTTGCTTCCGTCATAAGCATTTGCGGCTTCGTAATATTCTTCATGGTCGTAATACGTCTGCTGTTCGTATCCGGCGCCATCCCCGCCGCGGCGCGGCTGATAGCTGCGCCCTTCGGCGGGAGCGCCGATACCGCAGAGCGGCTGCTGACCGGCTTCATAGAGCTCTCCTCCGGGGTGTGGGCGCTCAGGGGCGGCGCCGACATGACGCAGAGCGTTTACATGGCGGCGGTCATGCTCGGCTGGGCGGGGCTTTCGGTACACTGCCAGGTGCTCTCGCTCGCGGGCGAGAGCGGGCTCGGCGTCGGCTGGTACCTGCTCGGCAAGGCGCTGCAGGCGGCCATATCGGCGCTTATAATAATCCCTCTCGCGGGCGGCGTCTCCGCCGGCGCTCCGGCTGGCGCGTTCTCGCAGGCTCCGCGCTTTTCCGCGGCGGGACGCGGCCTTTCGGCGCCGGGCATCCTGTGCGCTCTGACTTCCCTTCCGCTTTTCGCGGCGCTGCTGCTTTTTTATCTCAGGCGGCGAAAAAAGTGTGGAAAATCGCTTTACAAGGGTGTATAATTTCAAAAACGACGAAGCGAGGTGCGCCATGCTTTTCAGAAAGGATATAGAGCCCTGCTGCTCCTACTGCGAGAAGGGCTCGCTCATAAGCGAGACGGAAGTCATTTGCAAAAAGCGCGGCGTGGTCTCCGCCGCGGGCTCCTGCTCCGCGTTCAGGTACGATCCTCTCAAGCGCGAGCCGCCGCGCCCGGCGAAGCTGCACGCTGAAAAGTATTCCGAGGAGGATTTCAAGCTCTGAAGGAGCGATCGATAAAACGCCTTCTTCCCGCATAGGATAAACGGGAAGGAGGCTTTTTTATGCCTGTTGAAAAATACTTTTTGGGCGCGAACTCTTACTCCGGCTTCTTTTCGCTGATGGACCGTCTGCAGGAGCCGGGGCGGCTGCTCTTTATTATCAAGGGCGGGCCGGGCAGCGGAAAATCCAGCTTCATGCGGCGGCTGGCGAAACAGCTCGGCGACCCCGCGGCGGAGCTGATACTCTGCTCCGGCGACCCGGATTCGCTCGACGGGGTCATATTCCCCTCGCTCGGCTTTGCCGCGGCGGACGGCACGGCTCCGCACGTGCTCGAGCCCGTCTACGCGGGAGTTTCCGCCGTTTACGCCGATCTCTCGCGCTTCTGCGACTGGTACTCCCTGCGCCGCAGGGAGAGGGACGTGCGGACGCTCTCAGACGAATACCGCGCGCATTACGCCCTTGCCTACTCCGCCCTCTCGCGGGCCGGGGAAAAGGCCACGCCGCGCTGTTTGAGCGAAGAGGAAAAAGAGGCGGCGCGCAAACTCGCGGCGGAGCTTTGCGGAAACGGCGCGGAGAGGCCGGGGCCCGCGAAGGAACGATTTCTCTCCGCCCTCACCTGCCGCGGCGCCATGACACTGCCGCCGGCTTTCGCGAGTGAAAGGACGCTCCTTCTCAGCGGCGACGCGCTCTTCGCCTCGGAAGTGATAAAGGCCGCCGCTCTTTGCGCGGGCGGCGTTTTATGCCGCAGCCCGCTGCGCCCGGAAAACGCCGTGCAGCTGCTCTCGCCCGGGTCGACCATAGCCCTCAAAAGCCCGTTTTTCCCGTTCCCGGCCGAGGCGGCGGAGCTCGTTTCCCTGCCTCTGTCCCCGGCGCCCGAGCCGGAAACGGAGCTGCTCGAGGCCGCGGCGGAGCTCGAAAAGGCCAAGCGCTGCCACGACGAGCTGGAATTTGTTTACAACCCCTTCACGGATTTCGACGCCGTGTACGAGCAGGCCGACCTTCTCGCCGCGCGAATGAAGGAGCAATCCTTGACAAACGGGGATAAATAAAGTAAAATCCCTTAAAAGCGATGAAGGGAAAAAGGCGCTGCGTTACCCTTGCAGAGAGCCGCCGGGCGGTGGAAGGCGGCAGGAGGCGGAGCGCGCATAGCTCGTCCCGGAGCAGCCCGCCCGAAGGTTTTATTTAAGGCGGGACGGCCGGCCGCGTTAGAGGCCTGAGTCCTGTCGCAGGACTCGCCGAGGGCGCAGGGGCGACTTTGCGCCGTTTTCGGGGTGGTACCGCGTATTTTTACGCCCCCGGCTTTCCGCGGAAAGCCGGGGCTTTTTTACTGTACTAAAGACAGCTTCAGGAGGCTTAAAGCCATGAATCAGGGCTATAAAAAATACAGACCCTTTCCCCCGCTCCATCTCAAGGACCGCACCTGGCCCGACAAGGTGATAGACAAGGCGCCGATATGGTGCAGCGTCGATTTGCGCGACGGCAACCAGGCGCTCACGACGCCGATGGACATCACCGAGAAGCTGGAGTTTTTCAGGATGCTCGTAAAGCTCGGCTTCAAGGAGATAGAGGTCGGCTTCCCCTCGGCCTCGGAGACGGAGTATGAGTTCCTGCGCGCTCTGATTGACGGAGAGCTCATACCGGAGGACGTTTCCGTGCAGGTGCTGACACAGTGCCGCGAGCCGCTCATCAGGCGCACGTTCGAGGCGATAAAGGGCGCGAAAAACGTCATATTCCATTTCTACAACAACGTTTCCCACCTGCAGCGCGACGTGGTCTTCAATACCGACAACGCCGGGCTCATCGAGATAGCGGAGAGCGCCGCGCGGCTCATAAAGCAGCTCGGTGACGAGGCCGAAAAAGGCGGCATGAACATCCGCTACGAATACTCCCCCGAGACCTTCCTCGGCACGGAACCGGAGTTCACGGCGGAAATATGCTCCCGCGTGGCGGCGGCTCTGGGCGCTTCGGAAGAAAAGAAGATGATAATAAACCTGCCCTCCACCGTGGAGTGCTGCACGCCGAACGTTTTTGCCGACCATATAGAGAATTTCTGCCGCATCTTCCCCTGCCGCTCCGCGTGCATACTGAGCGTGCACCCGCACAACGACCGCGGCACCGGCACGGCGAGCTCGGAATTCGCGCTCATGGCCGGGGCCGAGCGCATAGAGGGCACGCTTTTCGGCAACGGCGAGCGCACCGGCAACGCGGATATTATGAACATCGCCCTCAATATGTTTTCGCAGGGTGTCGACCCTAAGCTCGATTTCTCCGACATGAATCTTCTGCGCGATACATACGAGCGGCTAACGGGCATGCACGTGCACGAGAGGCACCCTTACGGCGGGCAGCTCGTTTTCACGGCGTTTTCCGGCTCGCATCAGGACGCGATAAACAAGGGCCTTCACCGCCTGGAGGAGAGCGGCTCTCCCTACTGGGACGTGCCCTATATCCCGATAGACCCCTTCGATCTCGGGCGCGAGCGCGACCCGCTCATCCGAATAAACAGCCAGTCCGGCAAGGGCGGGGCCGCCTACATAATGGAAAAGCACTTCGGCTACATCCTCCCGAAGGCGATGCACATAGCCTTCGGCAACATAGTCCAGCGCGAGACCGAGCGCCGGGCGGACGAGCTCGACCCCGACAACGTCTTCCGCATATTCAAGAAGGAATATCTTGACGTAAACGCCCCCTACCGCATAACGAAGTATCTCTTCAGCGAGACTCCTGTGGACGACGATATTTCGGAAGTGCATTTTTCCGGCACGCTCGCCTACAACGACGAGAGCTTTGAGATAGAGGGCTCCGGCAACGGCCCGATCGACGCCTTCTTCAACGCCGTGAGCAACATGAAGATCTCCGGCTATGAGTTCGTGTCCTACTCGGAGCACGCCATATCCGAGGGCTCCGACTCGCGAGCCGTGGCCTACGTACAGCTGCACGCGCCGAACGGCGACAGGATATTCGGCGTGGGCATTTCCCACAACATCTATCTCGCTTCCATCCGCGCCATAATCTGCGCGATAAACCGCGAAACGCTTAAATTCTCAAAATAAGGAGGAAATATCATGGCTACGATCGCCGAATACAACGAATACGGCCGCATACTCGAGGAAAAGTTCAAGCTGCGCTACGCCCCGGTAGCCTTCAAAATGCTCTGGGAGGGCGACGAGATACCCGAAGACTGCCCGCGCGTTCTGGACCGGCTCGGCAAGCGCCTCGCCATGTGCCAGGCCTTTTCATACGTCCGCCGCAACCGCCGCGCGATAACCCTTCTTGCGGAGGACCACTGGTGCGTATGGCCGCTGGCCTGCTTCAAGTTCTTCGAGCTGGACGAGGACGACTACCAGGTCATGGGCACGAAGCTCTTCATACGCGACGCGGAAAAGAGCGTACAGTTTTTCAAGGAGAAATATCCCTGGCTCGAGTGCGGCGGTAAAAAGCCGCTGGGCTTCTCGCTCGCGCCGCTCGATACCTGTTCCTTCGTGCCGGATATCGTAGTCACCTACTGCCGCGTGAGCCAGCTGCGCGGGATGATAAAGGCCTTCAAGATGGAGACGGGCGAGCTCATCCCCCAGACGCTCGATACCATCGCCTCCTGCTCCTACTGCACCATACCGATGCTCAACGGCCAGAAGTACGCCGTCACGCTTCCCGACCCCGGCGAATACGAGCGCGCGCTCGCCGAGGAGGACGAGATAATCTTCTCCGTCCGCGGCGACGAGCTGCCGAACGTGATGTCCGGCATGAAGCGCCTCGCGGCCATCCCCTTCGGCTATTCGGACCTGCATTTCGATATGAATCTCGAATTCCCCAGAGCGCAGTTCTACGACGACATGGCTAAAAAATGGGGCCTGAAAACGGGCGCCATCTGGAAAATGGGCGAATAAAACTCCTGCCCCTTCCCGCCCGAAAGGCGGAAAGGGGCATTTTGCCTGCTTTTGCAAAGCGGAGGAATCATGATAAGGATAGACAACGTAAGGCTCTGCCGCGAGCCCGGAAAGGCCGAGCTCATATCGGCCGCGGCGGCGGCGCTCGGAGTAAAGCCCGATGAGATAGCCTCGGTCGAAATAATCCGCCGGAGCATCGACGCGAGAAAGAAGAGCGACGTGCACTGCGTCTTCTCCCTCGCGGCAGAGCTCAAAAGCGGAAAAACACCGCGCGGAGCGCAGCTCTACGAGCCGAAAAGCTACTCCTTCCCCGTCAAAAACCTGCGTGCGAAGCGGCGGCCGGTGGTCGTCGGCATGGGGCCGGCGGGGCTTTTCGCCGCGCTCATGCTCGCGGAGGCCGGCGCGCCGCCGCTGATAATAGAGCGCGGGCGGAGCGTCGAGCGGCGAAGCGGGGACGTCGAGAGCTTCTTCCGCACGGGGGCGCTCGACCCGGTCTCGAACGTGCAGTTCGGCGAGGGCGGCGCCGGGACCTTTTCCGACGGTAAGCTAGCCACCGGCATAAGCGACGCGCGCATCGGCTTTTTCCTGCGGAGGATGGCCGGGCTCGGCGCGCCGGAGGATATAGTCTACGATTCCGCGCCGCACGTCGGCACGGACGTTCTGAAGACCGTTCTTAAAAACGCGCGGGAGCGCCTTCTCGCGCTCGGCTGCGAGATACGCTTTGAAAGCCGCCTGAGCAAGGTAACGATAAAAAAAGGCGCTCTCGCCTCCGCGGCGATAGAGCACGGCGGCGAGGAATACATCATAGACGGGCCGCTTCTGATCCTCGCGCCCGGAAACGGCGCGCGGGACACCTTTGAAATGCTGCATTCAAGCGGCGTGGCCCTGAAGCCCAAAAACTTCGCCGTGGGCGTGCGCATAGAGCACCTGCAGCGCGATATAGACGTGGCGCAGTACGGCTCGCACGGGCGCTTTCCCCCGGCTTCGTACAAGATAGTGTCGCATCCCGACGGAGAGCGCGCGGCATACAGCTTCTGCGTCTGCCCCGGCGGGAGCGTGATAGCCGCCGCCTCGGAGCCTGGCGGCGCCGTGACCAACGGCATGAGCGAAAGGGCGCGCGCGGGAGAAAACATCTGCGGCGCGCTGCTCGCGGGAGTTACTCCGGCGGACTTTCCCGCCGGGCCGCTCGGCGGAATGGCCTTTCAGCGGGAGATAGAGCGCGCCGCCTTCAAAGCCGGCGGCGGGAGCTTCTTCGCCCCGGCCCAGCTCGTCGGCGATTTTCTCGCGCGCAGGCCTTCAAAAGGGCCGGGAAAGGTAAAGCCCAGCTACCGGCCGGGAGTGACCTGGTGCGACCTGCACGAGGTGCTGCCGGACTTCGTCTGCCGCGCGCTCGAAGCGGCGCTTCCCGAATTCGGCCGCAGGATACGCGGGTTCGACGACCCGGACGCCGTTCTCACCGCGCCGGAGACCCGCTCCTCCTCCCCCGTGCGCATAGAGCGCGGGACGGACTTCTGCTCCGTATCGGCACGCGGGCTCTACCCCTGCGGCGAGGGCGCGGGCTACGCGGGAGGGATAACCTCCTCGGCCGTGGACGGCATAAAATGCGCCGAGGCGCTCGCTTTGCTTCTTGACGATAAGGGGCAAAACTGATATATTTTCACTATAAGCGGCGAGCCTTTCGGCGGCGCCGCAGGGCAAGGAGATACTTGCCTAAAAAGAAGTTTACTGGAGGGTACTGTATAATGTTCGACGCACTTATCAAAAAGCTCGAATCCGAGCCGATAAAAGAAATAGTTTTCACCGAGGGCCCCGATCCCCGCATCCTTGAGGCGGCTTCCAGGCTCAAAAAGGGCGGCTTCCTCAAGCCCATACTCATCGGCGTTGTCGACGAAGTCAAGGCCGCGGCGAAGGAATGCGGCTTCGATATCGAGGGCATTGAGATAATAGACCCCGCCAAGTACGACGGAATGGACGCCATGGTCGAAAAGATGGTAGAGCTCCGCAAGGGCAAGATGACCGCGGAGGAATGCCGCGCCGCTCTGCTCAAGGGCAACTATTTCGGCACGATGCTCGTAAAGATGGGCAAGGCCGCCTGCCTGCTCGGCGGCGCCACCTACTCCACGGCCGATACCGTTCGCCCCGCGCTGCAGCTCATTAAGACCAAGCCCGGCAACAAGATAGTTTCCTCCTGCTTCATACTGGTAAGGACCAAGGCCGACGGCACCGAAGAGCGCCTGGCCATGGGCGACTGCGCGATAAACATCCATCCGGGCGAGGACGATCTCGTTGAGATCGCCGTCGAGACCGCCAAGTGCGCGAAGACCTTCGGCATAGACCCGAAGGTGGCCTTCCTGAGCTTCTCCACGAAGGGCTCCGCGAAGGACGACACCGTCACCATGGTCCAGAACGCCGTGGCGAAGACCAAGGCCGCCATGCCCGATATCCCCGTAGACGGCGAGATGCAGTTCGACGCCGCCGTATCCCCCGCTGTGGGCCAGCTCAAGTTCAAGGGCTCCGCCGTGGCCGGCTACGCCAACACCTTCATCTTCCCGGACGTTAACGCCGGCAACATCGGCTACAAGATAGCCCAGCGCCTCGGCGGCTTCGAGGCCTACGGCCCGATACTCCTCGGCCTCAACGCCCCGATCAACGACCTCTCCCGCGGCTGCGTCGCGGAAGAAGTCTACAAGATGAGCATAATCACCGCCGCTCTCGCGTAAGCACGCCTTGAACGAAAAGCCGGCCGCGCAGCCTTCATACTGTACGGCCGGCTTAATGATAATAAAATTCATTTTTACAGGGAGATGACATCTATGAACATGGATCTTTGGGTACGCGAACAGATAGCTACGCAGGATAAAAAGGCCATGCCGCTTTTGTCCTATCCGGCGGTGCAGCAGCTTTTCATCACGGTGGACAGGCTCGTCAATTCCTCGAGCGAGATGGCTCTGGGCGTCCGCCTTATTGCAGACAGGTATAAAATGCCGTTTGCGACCACCTATATGGATCTCTCCGTCGAGGCCGAGGCCTTCGGCGCGAAATGCACCTATCATAAAGACGATATCCCCACGATAACCGGCCAGCTCATCTCCACTCAGGAGCAGGCCGACGCTCTCGAGATACCGGAGCTCGGCGCAGGGCGCACCGGCACGGTCCTCGAGGCGCTGAGGAAGACTCTCATCCTCGTAAACGACCGCCCGGTATTCGCCAACTGCACGGGGCCCTTCTCCATGGCGGGCCGCCTGATGGACGTAAACGAGATACTCCTTCTCACTTACGAGGAACCCGAGCTCGTGCACACGGTGCTTGAAAAATGCACCGAGTTCCTTCTCAAATACATCAAAGCCATGAAGGACCTCGGCGCCGACGGCGTAATCATGGCCGAACCGCTCGCGGGGCTCATGTCCGTAGGGCCGATGCAGGAGTTTTCCACGAAGTACGTGCGCCGCATAATCGACGAGCTGCAGGACCGCAACTTCGTATTCGTATATCACAACTGCTCGAACGCGATAGAAAAGAAGGTCGACGCCGTTATCGCCACCGGCGCGAGGATGTTCCACTTCGGCGATCAGGCCGATATGTGGGAGCTGCTGCACACCATGCCGAAGGACGTCATTGTAATGGGCAATATCAGCCCCTCCGCCGTCTTCATGGGCGACAGCACCGACAAGCTGGCCAAGGAAACGCAGTACCTCCTGCGCAACTGCCTTATCTGCGAGAACTTCATGATCTCCTCCGGCTGCGATATCCCCGCCGCCACCCCGCTGGAGAATATAGACAAGTTCTTCGAGGTTATTAATCTCGGCTACCACAAAATGCGGCTGTGGGGCCAGATAGACAAATACCCCGAGGAACGGTACAGCGTTCCGTTTTCGTCTCTCTGAATGAATGATTAAAGGCCGGCGCCTTTAGGGCGTTCAAGTTAGGGATACAACAGCCTCAAGAAGTATCTTTTCGCGGCAAGCTGCGTTAAAAATGCTCGGAATACATAGCCAGTATTCCTGCGCTTTTTGCCTTGCCTGCCACAAAAATCTTTCTTCTTGAGGTGCAAAGCAGTTTTGAGCGAGAGTTTTTTCGTTCAGGCAAAACAAAATAATCCGGGAATACTTGACGTATTTCCGGATTATTTTATGAAGCATGGGCGGAAAAGGGCCGCTCAAAACCTATTGTCTCCCTAATTTGAACGCCCTTTGGGCGCCGGCCTTCTGTTTTTCTTTGTTTTACAGGCCCAGCATTTTGTGATACAGCTTTTTGATCCCGCACTTCCAGCACAGCAGCATGCCGACCACCGCGCCTATTACCGCCTGCAGTATCTGATACGGCAGCTTGAGCAACGCGTATTCGGGAGTGCTGTAAATGAAGGCACGGCCGAGCGAATAGCCGGTGACCATTATTACGACGCCGATCGCAACGCCGATGCCCGAGGCGAGCACGGGGCGCTTTTTCATAACGTAATGCGAGAACACGGAAATGACTATCGCCTGCAGGCCGTGAGTGACGAGCGAAACGAACATGGGCGTCGGGTAAAAGAACAGGTCGCCCAGGAAGGCGCCCACGCCGCCGACGACGAAAGCCGCGAACGGATCGAGTATGATCGCCGCGAGACAGATGACTATATCGTTGAGATAAAAATGCCCGCCGGGCACCGGCACTCCGAAGGAGCTCAGGGCTATATTGAGCGCCATGAACATGGCCGTGACGCAAAGCCAGACCGTAGTACGCTTTTTGTTGATCTTTACTGCCATTGTGATTTCCCCCTTGCAATTTTAACGCTGCCATTATATGATATTTCTGATGATATTAAATATTCAGAAAGGAATAAAATAATATAACCAGATGAACGCTGTGAAAGAGAAAAAAAACGGCCCCGCCTACCTGCGTCTGTACAGGCAGCTGCGGGACGAGATAATATCCGGCGCCTTCATTTACGGCGCCCGCCTCCCCTCAAAGCGCCTGCTCGCGGAGGAAAACGGCGTGAGCACCGTTACGGTGGAGCACGCCTACGCGCTTTTGTGCGACGAGGGCTACGCCGAGGCGAGAGAAAGAAGCGGACATTTCGTTATCTTTCGCCGGGAGGACGGCTTCGCCGCCTCGGCGCCGCAGTCCCCGTCTCCGCCGCGGGAGCAGAAGGAAAGCTCCTCCGGGCAGCCGGACTTTCCCGTTTCCATACTCAGCAGAACGATGCGCCGCGTGCTGACGGAACGAAGCGGAGTGCTGCTTGAAAGATCGCCGAATTCCGGCTGCGCCGAGCTGCGCGAGGCCTTAAGGCGCTATCTCGCGCGAAACCGCGGGATGGACGTGGAAACCGAACAGATAATCATCGGCTCCGGCTCCGAGTATCTCTACGGGCTCATAGTGGAGCTTCTCGGCCGCGAGCGCGTGATAGCCATCGAATCGCCTTCATATCAGAAGATAGAGCAGGTATACGGCGCCGCCGAGGTGAAGTACGAGCTGCTGCCGCTCGCGGCAGACGGCATAGACAGCGCCGCGCTGAAAAAAAGCCGCGCGGACGTTCTTCACACCACTCCTTACCGCAGCTTCCCGAGCGGCGTGACGGCCTCGGCCTCGAAGCGGCACGAATACATCCGCTGGGCCGAGCGGCCCGGGAGGTATATAATAGAGGACGATTTCGAATCGGAGTTTTCCGTATCCACCGCCCCGGCGGAGACCCTCTTCACCCTCTCCGGGCGCGGGAACGTCATATATCTCAACAGCTTTTCAAGGACCATCTCCCCTTCTCTGCGCGTGGGGTACATGGTTTTGCCGCGCGCGCTCGTACAGCCCTTCGAGCGGAGGCTAGGGTTCTACTCCTGCACGGTGCCGACCTTCGAGCAGTTCGTGCTCGCCGAGCTCATAGACAGCGGCGATTTCGAGCGGCATATAAACCGCGTGCGCCGCGCCAAGCGCCGCGAGCTTGCGGGCAAAAGCGAATAAAAAAGGCCGCGGAGCGAATCCGCGGCCTTTTCGGCTTTGTTTACTTGTTTTCCTCGGGCGGGACTATGGCTATGAAATCGCCCCAGTTCACGCGGAACTCGCCCGGCTGGTCGCGCAGGATGCTCCACCAGCCCTCGGGGAACTTATCGAGCGAGACCTTTTCCTCTTCTATGAGCACGCGGCGGACTTCTTTTCCGTCTATATCCGCGGGCCGGACTCCCGCGTAAAACGCCATCGCCACGGCTACGCCGGCGGCCTGGCCCGTGCCCATGGCGGGGCCGATGATGCGCATGGCGCCGTTTGCGTGGAACTCCGCGGAGCAGCAGCGGCCGACGGCGAGGATATTATCCAGCCCCTTGGGCAGAAGGCTCCTGTACGGTATCTCGCAGTAGTCTCTCGGGCTCGGCCTTGCCTCTATGCCGGCGGGCCTGCCGAAGGGATGCATCTGCGCGGTGCACTGGGGATCGCGGCAGACGGCCGTTCCGCCCGGCGCGGGGATATGGATATGGCGCATGAAAACGAGCTCGCTGCTCGTGGGATGGTGCGCGTCGAACATCTCGGGGAAACGGGCTATGCCGTCTTCAAACTTCACGCCGCAGGCGATATCGGAGGCCTTGAGCATGTATTCGCCGAAGATGCGGCGCGAATCGCGCACGCCGGGCAATCCGCCCGTGCCGACGATGCGGATGTTCTCGTAGCCGGGAACGTGCCTGCGGGCGAAGGTCTCGAACTGCTGCATGAGCTGGCGCTGCTCTATGACCTGGCGGGAGATATCCTCAACGTCTGTATTTCTCGTGAAGTAGCTGTGGAAGGAGAAGGTGCAGAACTCAATATCATCATCCTCGCAGTGAGGCAGGCGCACCTGGAAAATGCCGTTGAAGCGGTTGGCAACGTGGCGGGCAAGCTCGCCGTTCTTTATGGCCTCTTCCTCGAGCGCGTAGATGAGCGGGAGCACGTCCTTCGGCTCCTTGCCCGCGTCGAGCTGCTCCTGGCGGAACTTCGCGTTCGCCGCCTCGTACTCGGGCTTGTTGTAGCCGCGCCAGCGGGAGCCGAGAGTCGTGGACATATTCAGCCCGCAGAAATCCTGCCCGCCTACCTGATAGCGCGCGCCGGCCATGGCGCAGAGGTCGGCGTCGCCCGTGGCGTCTATGAAGTAATCGGCGTAAACGGCCATGTAGCCGCCCTTTGTGAAGAATACGGCGCACTTTACCTTTTTGTCTTCCATCTCGACGTCGATGCAGGTGGCGTCGTAAATGATGCGCACGCCGCTCTCCATGAGCATGTTTTCAAGCACTATCTTGCCCCACTCCGGGTCGAAGCTGGGGTTGTGCTTATCAATCTCGCTGTGAACGCGCAGCCTGTCGACCGCGGCGAGCCTGTCAACAAATTCCTGGCAGTTGCCCTCTATCATTCCGGCCACCTGCGGCACGAAGCCGTTGGTCGCGAGGCCGCCGAGGGAAACGCCCTTTTCGAAGATCATCGTCTGCAGGCCTCTTCTCGAGGCTGTGAGCGCGGCCGAACAGCCGCCTACGCCGCCGCCTATTATCGCGACGTCGCAAAAGAGCTTTTTAACTACTGTCTGCATATTCGCTCTGTCCCCTTTCGGTATATATGAAGCTGTTTTTTTCCGTCTTACCTGCTTTATTTTATCATACCGTAGGGCCCCGCGCAACAGATAATTCCGCCGCCGGGCATATACGCGCTCCCCGATTCATAGGATTGAACAGCATCGTATTGGGAGTGATGTATTTGAGGACCGACATAGAGCAGCGGGTCCGAGACCTCGCGGTATACATCATTGAAAACAACGCCACCGTCCGCTCGGCGGCGAAAAAATTCGGCGTGAGCAAGTCCACCGTGCACAAGGATCTGTCAGAGCGGCTCGAGCGGGTGAGCCGGCCGCTCTACCTGCAGGCGAAGGAAGTGCTCGAGACCAACAAGGCCGAGCGGCACATCCGCGGCGGCCTGGCTACGAGAAGAAAATACAGGGGCGAGTGAAAAACCTGCCCGCCCGCAGAAACGGGGCCCGAAGAATAAGGGCCCCGTTTATCGTATTTTGTTGTAAGTCTCTTATTGCAAAAGCGGGGACTTGTATGATAGAATAACATATCAGATTGTATGTGTATTAAAACTTTGTCAGCTTATATACATAAGGGGGATAAACTATGAAAAAACTTACCCGCAAAGCTTTGATGATAAACGGCGTGGAGCGTTTCGCTCTGTGCGAGCTCGAGAAGGATTCTCTCGCCGAGGTCCTCAGAAGGCTCGGCCTCACGGGCGTTAAGGTCGGCTGCGGCACTGGCGTGTGCGGCGCGTGCTCCGTAATCCTCAACGGAGAGGTCATCCGCTCCTGCACGAGGAAGATGAAAAACGTTCCCGATCACAGCGAGATAACGACCATCGAGGGCATCGGCACCCCGCAGCACCTGCATCCGCTGCAGCAGGCCTGGGTCACCTACGGCGCCGCGCAGTGCGGCTTCTGCTCCCCGGGCTTCATAGTCTCCGCTTACGGGCTGCTGCAGGAGAACGCAAACCCCACGCGCGAGGACGTGCGCGAGTGGTTCCGCAAGCACCATAACGTATGCCGCTGCACGGGCTACAAGCCCCTCGTCGACGCCGTCATGGCCGCAGCAAAGTGCATGCGCGGCGAGTGCACGA
>JAEEGL012536835.1_pt1 | contig 16188 bp, 11 predicted proteins | sample 9134231 | NCBI WGS metagenome assembly JAEEGL01 (sample SAMN16246548, study PRJNA631951) | gut metagenome | biome: gut microbiome; feature: rumen; material: fiber-attached | host: Bos | place: Iran: Karaj | collected 2018-10
CTCCTCGATCTGCTCCTTGTCACCAACAAGGATAGAATCAACGATTCCTCTCTCCTTGGCAACCTTAACTGCCTCAAGTACATGTGTATCCTGAGCTACAGCTACTGACATCTTCTTGGTATCAGCAGTCTTGAGCTTGGCCAGGATATCGTCAAAGTTCTTACTCATATTAGAAAACCTCCATTTTGCGTTATTAGTCCAACGAACTCGCCATATGACAAAATTTTAACACTCGCCATTATTTATTTCAATGCCTTTGTACATCTTTAGGTAAATTTAATTTTTACTTCTGCCATGTAGCCATGCTATAATTCGTTTTGTTAAAGCTTTTAATTAATTGCCGTTTTATCTTTGGGGAGAGTTACACCGGCAATGCCACAACGCTATATATTCGGGGGGAAGGTATGAAAAAAAATGGTATTAATCTCGAGCTCGTCAAAAAAGAAAACCGTTCACTTATTCTAAAATGCATAAACGACAACGGTCCTATGTCTCGCAAGGATATCGCTGATCTGACGCATCTTACAGCAGCTTCAGTCACACAGATAACAACTAAACTGATTGACGAAAACATCTTAACAGAACTAGGTTCTGTTTCCGAAAGCACTGGTCTTAAGGGGCGAAAAAAAGTTCTTCTTGATATAGACCATGACAAAATGATAATCTGTGCGATCAACATAGATACGCAGAAAACCACAATCGCCATATGTAATCTCAATGGTGAGCTTGTCACTGATTCACACAATAATCCCAGTATCAGAGAATATAAAACTCAGAGTAAGTTAAAGCCTGAGCTTTTTTTGCATGATATCTGTCAGGAAACCCTTGGACTCTTCCAGAGCCTTTCATCAGCCTGCAGAAAAAAACTCAGCTGCATAAGCGTAAGTGTACCGGGAATCATAGACAGAGAAAGCGGTATTGCGCAGAAAGCATACAGTCTCTGGGATCAACCTGTCCCGGTCAAGGACATTCTGTCTGATGAGCTCCATCTGAATGTTCCAATTCTGGTTTCCAACAACGTTAACGCTTTTGCCACAGCAGAGATATTGTTCGGCGCAGGTAAACAGTACGATAGCCTTCTTGTTATAAAATGGGGCCCTGAGCTTGAAAGTACTATCGTCGTAGACTCTATTGTCTATGAAGGAAGACACGGCAAAACAGCAGAGCTCGGTCATTTTATAGTAGAAAAAGACGGTCCTCTCTGCAGCTGTGGAAGGAAGGGATGCCTTAAATCTTATGTTTCTTCATCTTACCTTGCAGATATTTTGGGAATATCAGATTTCCGTCCGGAGGACTTTGGCGCCTGTTATAAAAAAGCTGATATTAGTTCCCAAAAGCGCCTTGATCAGATCATGGATTACTTTGCCGGAAGCATAGTAAATGCATGCGCTATCATAGTCCCTGACAGGATCGTACTTGCAGGAAGTCTTTTTAAAGACCGGTTTATCCGTGACAAACTGATAGATGCATGCAAGTCTTATGATCCTGCTTATGGTAATAACAGGCTGATCTATTCTGCTATCGCAGGCCGGGAGTCATACATCGGTCCTGCGGCAGTTTATATAGCATCTGCACTTTTTGGATCTTCTCCTGTATCACCCCTGTAAAAAAGAAACTTAACTAAAATATGTGAACTAAAATTCGTCTATTGCCTCCTTTAAACTAGATTTGTATTGTGGAGTATTCCTAAATTTAAAGGAGGTATTTAGGTATGAAAAAGAGAAATTTGAAGGGGCGTCTTGCCATAGCAGTGGCATTTGCCCTCTCGTTGTCGTCTGTCTCGGCAACAAGTCTGCAGGTTATGGCAGCCATGGGGCCTGTCAACGAAAGCCTGTCTCTTCCTTTTGGGCAGGTAGCCGCTTACGACGAAGATCAGGGAATTGGTTTTGTCTGGGGCGCAGCAGGTTATGATAAGTACACTGTTACCATCTCCTGCGCATCTAATGGTTATGAAAAAGTCTATACCGATCAGGAACTAGGATATCATTGGTATCCCGACGAGTATGCGGACGGAGTCTATCTGATTGAGCTTCAGGGCCAGGTTGGTGACGAACTCACAGGTGCAGTTACTGCAACTGTTACTATTGGTGAGCCGTCAGAAGAACCAAATCCGGAAGATCCGGATCCCGAAACACCTACTCCCGAAAACCCTGGTCCCGACACTCCAGGCACAGAAACACCTGATACCCCTGGAAGCGGTGATGGTAACGAGACACCAGACGATAATAACGAAAATGAGCAGGTGCAACTTAAAGAAGGCGCTATCAGCCTTGCTGATGCCGAAAGTGAACTGTACGTTGGAAGTGACTGGGCAGGAGTAAATGCAACTATCAAAGAAACAGGTACAAAAGCCCTTATCACTGCAGGCAGCTATGGCTGGAATGGCGAGTGGGGACTTCAGTATATCATCAAAAACCTTGGACTATCTGTAGGCGAAACCTACACTTTATCCGCTGATCTCACATCTTCAATCGACAAAAAAGCTCTTATTAAGCTTGATGATTCCGGACAGGTTTATGAATTTATCGATCTTAAAGCCGGAAAGACTTATGAATATTCAGCTACTGCAACAATGAACGAGCTTTCAAACAACACTCTTTATATTGCTCTTGGACAGATGCAGGGAGAGCCTGCAAATCTATCAGGTGATCTTACAATCGAAAACCTCAGAATCTGTGATTCAGGCGCAATTACATAACATTATCAGGCGGTACTGCCAACGGCTCAAAAGGTCTTGAATATGACTTTGCAGCTGATGATAACGACCTTTATGACTATGCAGACCCAGGTGCATACAAGGAAGGCTATGACCTCATCTGGGCAGATGAATTTGATGGCAACTATGGCTCATCAAATGTAGATGGCAATACAGGTCTTAACCTTGATAACTGGGGATATCAGCTGGGCGACGGAACTACTGACTGCGGCAATTACGGCTGGGGTAACAACGAGCTTGAATGCTACACAAATGATGCCAAAAATATCTCTGTAAACGAGGACCTTGACGGAGACGGAAATCCTGACGGACTTCTTCGTATTACTGCTTCCTATGAAGAAAACGGATATAATTACGCATCTGAGAGCAGAAAGAACTACACTTCTGCAAGAATCCGTACAACAACAGCGACTAAAGAGCTCTTTAACAGTACCTATGGCTACATAGAAGGAAGAATATCCCTTCCTCAGAGTAAGGGTGCATGGCCTGCTTTCTGGATGCTTCCTCAGAGCACATCTATATACGGAGGATGGCCTGTATCCGGAGAAATTGACATTCTCGAAACAACAGGTACAAAAACCAATGAGGCTTGTTCAACACTCCACTGGGGCGTTCCAAGCCATGTATACAAGGGAAGCGGATATACAGCCCTCGACTCAGACATCAGATATTTCCATACCTATGCTGTTGACTGGGAACCAGGCAAGATGACCTTCTACTATGATGGAAAAGAAATCTATTCATCCACCAACTGGTCAAGTGCTATTTCCGGTGCTTCTGATTCACTGGGCTTTGATGCTCCATTTGATGCACCATTTTACATGATACTAAACCTTGCTGTAGACAGTGGTCAGTTCGGCGGTTCTGCTAACAAGGCAGATTTCCAGGATGATATCAACATGTATGTTGACTATATCCGCTGCTTCCAGAAATCAGACGGATACCCTGACAGCGCATCAAGATCTGCTGATGGTGGTGTCCATGATGACTGGGCAAATTACCAAGGTGTAAACCAGATTGCTGATATTTCCTCTGATAATCTTGATGTCACAGGCGGCGGTCACGATGACTCACAGGCAATCGGATCCGGAAAATGGTTCCTTTCAAATCAGTCTGATGCAAGTGCAAATGCAGAAACAGCTGTAGATGAAAACGGAACAACCTGGGCTAAAGTAAATGTAACCGGTCAGGGCAGCCAGGACTATGGCGTTCAGCTCATCGGCCATTACAATGCCAAGGCAGGATATGTTTATAAAGTATCCTTCGACACATATGCAGAGGGTTCTCTTGTAGGTAAACAGGTAAACTGCGATTCCAAAGAATATGCCGGCTGGAGCACCTACGGAATCCAGGCATTTAGCCTTACTGATGCACCTGCTCACAACTCTTTCCTCTTTGCACAATCTGAAGATTTTGACAACTGCAGAATAGAGTTCAATATTGGTGGTCAGGGAACAGGAACTGTATATATTTCGAATGTCAAAGTTGAAATTGTTGATCCATCCGCACTTGGAACAATTGATCAAAGTGGTGTTCACGGCGTTCTTGCAGACGGAAACATGATATTCAACGGAACTTTCGATCAGGGGAACGGCCATACCGGATATTGGTCAGCAGCAAACGGAACTACTCTCCTTGTTCCAAGATATACTCTCTCAGCTCTAAGAGACAATGACGTAAGAGTTAAAGACATTGCTTCCATGAGTAACTATGAGAACATTCCCGACGGAATCAAGTATTACGAGAGAAGAGGTCAGGTTTCCGCTGACGCATCAGCTTCAGCAACCATATACCAGAGCGGTATTAAAATGACTGCTGACACCTACAATCTCTCTTTTGACCTGTATTCAGATTCAGAATCAGCTGTAAGAGCTTCTCTCCACGAAGTTACTACAAATGAGAATGGAGATCAGGTATTAGGAAAAGAGCTTGGAAACGCCAAGGCTTCATATAAGGACCTTGGAAATGTAAAGAGATATACTCTTAGCATCACAACTACTGAAGACGTAGCAAACGGCGCTGTTGTCCTTTCTTTTGCCAAGGGTACAAGTGTACAGATTGATAATGTAACAATGCACGGCGACAATCAGGCATCCGTAGTTGATGAAAATCCTGTTGATGATGACACAACATGGACAGGTGACAGCGGTGCAGGTTCAGGTATTACAATAGACGTAGATGAGAACAATGTTCACAGCATGCACGGTATTGCAAGCGGCTCCACATGGTATTCACCTCAGATAGGAAGCAGCAACTTCTCTGTTCTTGCCGGACTTAAATATAAGCTTTCTTTTGACTACAAGATAACAGGAAACAGCAATGGAACATTTAAGTACATTGTTCAGGAAAACGGTGGAAGCTGGACAGTTGTTCAGGATGTTGTTCAGGTTGATTCCAAGAAAATGACTGCAGGGGAAGATGGTTTCTACACCTACGAGACAGTCCTTACAGCAGGCGCATCCATGGATGACTGCCACATTAACTTTGGTTTTGGTGACAGTGCAGCTAGCGGTGATATGAGTTTCTACTTCAGAAACGTGTCCATGACACTTGTAAAAGAAACATCTGAGTCAGGCGGCTCCGATAACGAAGAAGATATCGATGACGGTATTTTTAATCCTGCTCCAACTGAGCCTGATGCCCCAACCGAGCCAGAAACTCCAGAAACACCTGATACTCCTGATAAGCCGGAAGTACCTACAGGATGTTTTAAGACAAGATGGGGAATAACCTATTATATTCTTAGTGATGGCAGCAAATACAAGGGAATGCTCACTCTTGGTGATCACACCTACTACTTTGGATCAAGCGGAGCCATGGTAAGAGCATCCTTTGTAACTACCAAAAAGGGAACCTACTATTTTGATTTAAACGGTCACATGGTTACAGGTTTTAAGTCACTTCTCCTGCTCGAGTATTACTTTAACGAAGATGGTATTCAGCAGTTCAACACTCTGATTGAAGACGGTGGATATACCTACTATGTAAATAAGCTTGGACTTGTTGTAAAGAGCAGCTTTGTAGAGCTTCCGGATGGAATTCACTATTTTAACATCCAGGGCCATATGCTCAAAAATACATCCATCAGATTGTTGTTCAAAAAGTATACTTTTGATAAAAACGGTGTTCTTATCAAATGAAAAAGAAACAGCTCACCTTGCTGTAAACGAATAAGCTGTTTCTGACAAAGAATACACAAAAAAGGGCGTCGCCCTGATGAATGATAAATCATCAGGTGCGATGCCCTTTATAATCCTGTCAAAATAAATTAAAAGCCTTCCATTCTGCGCTGTTTACGAAGTTCTCTTCTCTTAATGGCGCCTTCCCACTCCGCCTTCTCACTCTCTGTACGAACATTAAGTCCGTAAGGAACTATTGCAGGTGTTCCGTCATCATCAATGCAAACTTCTGTGAGATATGCCCTGTTCAGAACGTGTCTCATACCGGTTCTGACATCCTCAACATAAGTATCTACTCTAACCTCCATGGAAGTTTTTCCAACATATGTAATTTTACCGATCATGACAAGCACATCACCAAGAACTGCTCCCTGCTTGAACTGCATGTTATCGATTGCAGCTGTTGCAATAGGATTTCCTGAATGTCTGATAGCAACTGTTCCTGCAACCTCGTCTATCCATTCCATAAGCCTTCCGCCAAACAGTCTGTTCTCAGCGTTTATGTCATCATACTTGACAACCTTGGTCCATTCTGTGATGGAGTCCTCAACATTCTTGTTGGCAATCTGCTTATCTACATGAAATACCTTGCCCATCCCCATACCTCCTAAATAGTATTGGCACGATCACTATGTGATCCTGCCCTTTCGGTCGGTATAATTCAAAATCATGAATTATATACCATTATTTTACAGGATTTTGCCCTGTTTCCGCAATGGTTAGCTTGATCAAGATATGATATGATTATGTACGAAAAAACTATTGGATTGTTGGAGTTAGTATGAATACACCCAAAATCAGCATCATCATTCCCGTTTATAATAAAGCCAAATATCTGGATGATTGCGTCAGATCTGTTCTTGACCAGACCATGTCAGATATAGAGGTCATTCTCGTAGATGACGGCTCAACAGATAATATAAGCCCTCAGATGTGCGATGACTATGCGGCAAAAGATAGCCGTGTACGCGTTATCCACAAAGAAAACGGAGGTCTCATGTCCGCCTGGATATGCGGCACCAAAGAAGCCCAAGCTCCCTATGTCAGCTATGTAGACAGCGACGACTGGGTTGATACAGATATGTATGAAGCTCTGTATAAAAAGACAACCCTCTTTAGCTACGAACAAGATGGCAGTGACATCACAAATGCCCTTGAAGACTTTTTTGTAAAGTCAGAAATTATTTCAAGTAACTACATCGTGGAAAAAACAAATGAGCGCCGAAAGGAAACCCAGACACTTGCGCCAGGTGAATACACAGAAAAAGGGCTCGATATTATCAGATTTCGTCTTCTTGGAGAAGAAATCCGTCCTGTAACAATGTCCAGATGTATGAAGCTGATTTCAAGGCAGCTCGTCCTTGATAATATTCAGTACTGTAACCCTAAAATAAGAATGTCAGAGGATGTTAACATCATGCTCCCCTGCCTGTGCGACTGTCATAGGCTTGTGATCATGGAGGGAAGTTATTTCTATCATTACAGATCAGTTGGAGAATCTATAGTCCACAGCTATGATACAGGGCTTATGGCAAACCTTGAGCTCACTGACAAAACATACAGAGAAATATTTAAAGTTAAGGGCATTCCCAACGGAGAAGCACAGATGGACAGAGAGTATGTTCAAATGCTCTTTTTATCCCTTAAAAATGAGCTCCGCTGCGACAAAAAAGATACTGTAAAAAGAGTTCGAAATATCTTTATGCAGAGGGACATCAGAAAAAAAGTTTTGGGAACCAGGATTTCTGTTAGTTCCAAGGCAAACAAGCTTCTATATTTCTGTATGAAGCATCCAAATGCAGCAACTGTAAATATTTCCAAGGCTATAATAAATGCCTACGATAAAAAAACTAATTCGTAAATACTACTCATTTGCAGCACTGTTTAATAATTATCTTTGCATATCTATTGGAACTGTGATTATAGAGCAACTTTTGAAAAGAAATGGCTATCATATGATAGGAAAAAATGGGGATTTAGCACTATCATAGCTACTAGATAATAACTAAACTGATATGAAAGCTGCGCTTACGCAGTTTGAAAGGAGAAGGGTATGAAAATATATAATGTTACAGATCCTGAATTTACAAATTACGGCAGGATCATTGAAGGTTACGAAGAAGAAAAGAAGGCTATCGCAGAGGCTCTTAAGACTAGCACTCCTATTCCTGAGGGAACAGATTATGTAGCTGAGGAGCCTGCAATCCAGTCTCTTGATGCTGCTACATCTATCACAAACAGCCTCTTTGGCGGATCACCTATGCAGTTTGGATGGTGTAACGGACACAACACCAAGCTCAACTGCCTTGAGTATCATCGTTCATCAGAAATTAACCTTGGTTCAACAGACTTCATTCTGCTTCTTGCCAAGAGAGAAGAAATCGTAGATTACAAGCTTGATTCCAGCAAGGTTAAGGCATTCTTTTGCCCTGCAGGAACAATGATCGAAGTTTACGCAACAGCTCTTCACTATGCTCCATGTCAGGCTCACAAGGACAGTGGATTCCAGGTTCTCGTAGGACTTCCTAAGGGAACTAACGTAGGTAAGCCTGAATTCGAAGCTCGCAACCAGGAAGACCGCATGCTCACAGCAACCAACAAGTGGCTCCTTGCTCACGCAGAAGCAAACGAAGCCAAGGACGGCGCATGGGTCGGCATCACAGGCGAAAACATCGACATCGCAGCTGACCTATAATGATAACCCCCACGGCTTTTTAATAACCGTGGGGGATTTTTATTATCTTTTTTTAAGCAATATGATTGAATAAGTTACTGCACAAAGTGCCGCCAAGGCGATACCTATCCAGTAGGCGATGTGAATGCTTATACCAAAGCCCTCTTTTGCGATCAGGATATATGTTATGCTGACCGCAGACATGAATACAGCAGGTACTGCTGTGATGAGGCTATGGTATTTATTCTTGGACTCTTTTAACAAATAAGCTGTAGCTACCCATAGGCTTATCATTGCGAGGGTCTGATTACTCCAGGAAAAATATCTCCATAAAACATTAAAATCAAGTTGAGTTAGAAGCGCTCCTACGCCCAGAAGAGGAAGCGTTATAATAAGGCGGTTTGCTATGGGCTTTTGCTCAAGTCCCGTAATTTCACTAAGGATCAGTCTTGCACTTCTAAATGCCGTATCGCCAGATGTGATAGGACAGGCGATAACACCGACTATAGCCAGAACTCCTCCAACTCCCCCAAGCATACCTGTTGAAATATCATAGACAACTCCTGATTGTCCCATTGAACTTATTGCGTCATTTAGTACTTGCGTAGTTCCATAGAAAGCAACTCCACCCGCTGCCCAGATAAGGGCGATAACGGATTCTGTTAACATCGCTCCGTAGAAAACCCTTCTGCCGTCATGCTCTGAAGATATGCACTTAGAGATCATAGGAGACTGAGTTGCATGAAAGCCCGAGATGGCACCACAGGCAACGGTAATAAACATATATGGCCATATTGGAAGTCCCTCGGGATGGAGGTTTTCAAGTCTTATTTCAGGAATCTGATATCCGCCTATGATTATTCCTGCCACGATTCCCACAGCCATCAGTATCAGGACTACACCAAATACTGGATATAGTTTACCAATTATCTTATCGATTGGCAGAAGGGTGGCAAGCACATAATACAGCAGGATAACAACGATCCAAAAGGTCACTCCGAGACTGTCAGGAGTAAGCCTTGCAATTAGAGCCGCAGGACTGGTTACAAATACTGTTCCGGTGAGTAGTAGCAAAAGGACAGAGAATACCCTCATCCCCCACTTAACTTTTTGTCCAAGGTAGATGCCGGATAATTCGGCTATCGATTTGCCTTCATTTCTCTCAGATATCATGCCTACCATAAAATCATGTACGGCGCCTGCGAGAATTGATCCAAATATTATCCACAAAAATACAACAGGTCCAAAGCACGCTCCCATGATCGCGCCAAAGATAGGGCCTGTACCTGCTATGTTAAGAAGCTGTATCAAAAATGCCTTACCCGTTTTAAGGGGAACATAGTCAACTCCATCATTAAACACGTAAGCCGGAGTTTTCCTGTTATCCGGATAAAAAATCTTCTCGACTAATTTTCCATAAGTAAGATAACCGACAATAAGAACAATAAAAGATATAATTAACGATATCACTATTTAACCCCCCATTTTTGCTTTTGGTTTTTAAATGAGCGTTCGCTATTTCGTTAATTATATTTTATAATTCTGCTTTTTCTATGTCAAAAAAATCCCTTTTCTATTCTCAGCATCAATAATTACATGTTACGTATTCTTTCAATTGCCTCAATTGTGTTTTCTCTGCTTCCAAAAGCCGTGAGTCTAAAATAGTGTTCACCGTGAGGGCCAAAACCTGAACCGGGAGTTCCAACTACGTTTACCTTCTCAAGAAGCTGATCGAAGAATTCCCAGCTTGTCATATTGTCAGGAGTACGGAGCCAGATATATGGTGCATTTACTCCGCCATACACTTCATAGCCTGCACTCTTAAGGCCATCATAGATGTATTTGGCATTTTCAAGGTAATATGCAACCTGCTCCTTGATCTGCGCTCTGCCTTCCTGTGAATAGCAGGCTTCTCCTGCCTTCTGAATGATGTAAGGTGCTCCGTTGTACTTGGTACCATGGCGCCTCGCCCACAGCGGCCAAAGCTTTTCTCCGCCAGCTGTAAGTTCTTTGGGAATTACTGTAAAGCCCAGGCGAAGTCCTGTAAATCCTGCGGTCTTGGAAAAAGACCTGAATTCAATTGCGCACTCTTTTGCCCCCTCACACTCATATATGCTATGAGGAATACCTTCCTCAGTAATGAAGGACTCATAAGCTGCATCATATAGGATTATAGAGCCATTCTTTCTGGCATAGTCAACCCACTCCTGAAGTCTCTCTTTGGTGATAACAGCACCTGTCGGATTATTCGGAAAGCAGAGATAGATAAGATCAGGCACCTGGCCTGGAAGGTCTGGTGCAAAACCATTTTCTCTGGTACATGGCATGTAGATAACGTCCTTGTAACCTTCTGTAATATCGTCATACTCTCCGGTTCTCCCAGCCATTACGTTGGAGTCAACATAAACAGGATAAACGGGATCGCATACCGCAATCTTATTATCACTTCCAAATATTTCCTGGATATTGCTGCAATCTCCCTTAGCTCCGTCAGAAACAAAGATTTCATCCGGAGATATGTCACAGCCTCTTGCCTTGAAATCATTCTCAGCAATGGCGTTTCTAAGAAACTCATAGCCAAGATCAGGCGCATAGCCTTTAAAGCTGCTCTCCTGGCCCATCTCATCGACCGCGCTATGAAGTGCTGTAATTATTGCAGGTGCAATAGGCCTTGTAACGTCGCCGATACCAAGCCTTATAACTTTTTTATCAGGATTCTCGCTCTGGAAGTTTCTAACCTTCTCTCCGATCCTGGAAAAAAGATAACTTCCCTGAAGCCTTAGGTAATTCTTATTTACAGTTGCCATTTTCTGTTTCTCCTTCCCAAATGCAGAAAGGCGCCTTAGAGAATATTCTCTAAGACGCCCTTGTCTTAATCAAAATAGATTGTATTCCATGTATTTTTTGCTGTCAAGCAGGTATAATATTTGTAGAATTGCGAAAATAACGAAGTTATGGAGTAATTCGTATATCATATGTAAAAAAATACTTTTTCATATCATTTAAGGGAGATTTACCTATGAAGGATAACCTTGCTATTATCGCACTTGAATCTTTCCATGAACAGGGTAAAAAAGTAAATGAAATCCTGTGCAAATGGCGAAATGCCGACAATTTTATGATTTCCTGCAAATGTCCAAGATTTAGCAGCGGCGAAGCAAAGGGGATAATCTCAGAATCCATACGTGATAAAGATCTCTACATCATGGTGGATGTCTGCAACAGTTCCCTTCGCTACAAAATGGACGGTGAATATAATCGCATGTCACCTGATGATCACTATCAGGATTTAAAGAGGATCATTGCGGCCTGCAATGGCAAGGCTTCAAGGATCACTGTTGTCATGCCGTTTCTATATGAATCAAGACAGCATCGCAAAACCGGCAGGGAATCTCTTGACTGCGCAATCATGCTCAAAGAGCTTGAATTCATGGGTGTTAACAGTATAGTGACCTTCGATGCTCACGACCCGAGAATGTCCAATGTACTTCCGCTTATGGGGCTTGAGAATGTATCTCCTGCTCTTCAGTTCACTCAGGGGCTTCTGACGGAATATGAAGATATTCAGATTGACTCAGATCATCTTATGTTCATAGCTCCCGACGAAGGAGCCACAGAGCGCGTAGTCTTTCTTGCATCTGTATATGGAGTCAACATCGGTATGTTCTACAAGAGGCGTGATTACGCCAATATCATAGATGGCGTCAATCCTATCATTGCCCATGACTTCTGCGGTGGAGACCTGAATGGAATGGATGCGATCGTTGTGGATGACATGATTGCTTCCGGAGGCAGCATCGTAGATGTCTGCAGGCAAATAAAAGAACGCGGAGCCAGAAGGATCTTTATCTTCTCAACCTTTGGACTTTTCACTAACGGTTTTGCCAAGCTTGACAAAGCCTACGAAGAGGGCCTCTTTGACAGGATCTTCACCACCAACCTTGTCTACCAGAAAAAAGAGCTCCTCGAAAAAGAATACTATTACAGCATAAACATGAACCGCTACATCGCTGCCATCATCGACACCCTCAACAAGCACGAACCAATGCAGCCCCTCGTCAAACCCGAAAAACGAATCCGCGAAACCATCCGCAACTATAAATCCGTATAACCGCACCACCAGCCACCCCCCGCCCAGAAAGGATAAGCGACGTTCAAAAAAGGATTTTTTCGTCCTTGTGAAAATTCGGAAGATTTCATGAGCCTTTTATAAGCGCCAATGAGAATTCTGCTTCGTTTCAACTTGTCTGAGCACCCCGGAAGCTTTTTCCTCGCACCATTTTCCCCTGCTCGTCACTGACAAATGCAGATTTTCTTAGATGTTTCCGCATTTTTTCTTTTATTGATGCCTGCTCATCTAAACTTGCAGGACGGACTACATATTTACTAAATGAAAATGACATACGATGCGTAGCATCTATTTTCATAATACAAATCATAATTCCCGTCCTGCTTCAAACAAAGCTTCGCATGCATCGTGAAAAAATGCCATGGAAACATTAGAAAATCGCATTTGCCATCTCAGACTCGCATGGGAAACCTGCTGCATCGAAAGCGCTTCGTGGGTGCGAGTTTTGAAACGAAGAATTCTTGTGGCGCTTATAAAAGGCCCTGAAATCCCGGATTTGAGTGGCGAAAAAACCTTTTTGAACGAGCGATATATTTCAGGATGGGCGGGGTGTTGGCTGCGGATGGTGGTTAGACTGCAATAAAATTGTTGACAATGGATTCGCGGATATAGTAAAGTGGATTTAATTAAATAGCACGTTAAACCAATGAAGGAGAGGAGTACCTTTTCATGATGCCTCAGAGAGAGCCGTGTTGCTGGGAAGCGGTAGGATAGTGATCTGGGAATGGACTCCTGAGGGCGCAGGGAAATGCAGTTTGTACTGCAGAGTATATGGCGACGTGAAGGCATACGTCAGTTGCCAGGGGTATGTTGGTATCCTGTGATTATTGTACGATAATCATTGTGTGGTGAACTAGTACCCTGATAAGAGCATAGGTAATCCTATGAATTCAAGGTGGCACCGCGGAATATCTGATAATTTTCGTCCTTGATAGAAACTCATGTTTCTGTCAGGGACTTTTTTATATGATACAGGTGCCAAAAGTAAAAAAGTGTACATGCTTGCATGTTAAGCATTTTTACTTTTGGCCCGAACAAATAAAAGGTAATTCAGTCCTGGATAGAAACGAACATTTTATTTTCATGGAGGCAGACATGACATTTTATCCGGATTTAGACACGATCAAAACTTATGCAGCAAGCGGCAATTACGATATTGTTCCTGTAAGCTGCACTCTTCTCTCCGACTTCATAACACCAATTGAAGTCATGCGAAAGCTCAAAAAGGCATCCACTCACTGCTATATGCTCGAATCAGCCCAGGCAGATGAGAAATGGGGCAGATATACCTTTCTTGGATATGACCCTAAGCTTGAAATCACATGCATTAACGGACATATGAAGATAGGTGACAGTTCTTTTGACACAACAAATCCATCTGCTCATATCAGAGAGATCCTGCACAGTCACAGAAGTCCTAAGCTATCCACTCTTCCAACCTTTACAGGAGGTCTTGTTGGTTATTTTTCCTATGATTATCTTACCTATTCAGAGCCGACTGCCAAGGTAAACGTCAACGACACAGAGGAGTTCAAAGATGTGGATCTTATGCTATTCGACAAAGTCATTGTTTTTGACAATGTAACGCAAAAGATAATCCTCATCGCCAACATGAATTTGAATTCAAACGCTGCAGGTTCAGCTTCAGATGTAAGCTTCAGTACACTTGAAGATAACTATAATGAAGCCGTTTCAGAGCTTAATAAGATAAAAGATCTCCTCATATACGGAGAGAAACAAATAGAGCCCAAAGGAAAGTTACTCAGCCCTATAAAGCCTTTGTTTGACAAGGAAACCTACTCTGACATGGTTATCCGCGCTAAAAAGCATATCTTTGAGGGTGATATTTTCCAGATCGTACTCTCCAACTATCTGACAGCGGATTATGAAGGAAGTCTCTTTGAAACCTACAGAAGGCTTCGCACTATCAACCCTTCGCCCTACATGTTTTATTTTTCAGGGACAGATGTTGAGATTGCAGGTGCATCTCCCGAAACGCTGGTAAAACTTGAAGATGGTGTTCTCCACACCTTCCCTCTTGCAGGAACACGAAAAAGAGGAACTACAGAAGCTGAAGATATAGCCTTGGAAAAAGAGCTTCTGGCAGATGAAAAGGAGCTGGCTGAGCACAATATGCTGGTTGACCTTGGAAGAAATGATCTTGGTAAGATCAGTAAATTTGGGACTGTAGAAGTTGAAAAGCTTCATTCTATCGAAAGGTTCTCCCACGTTATGCATATCGGCTCTACCGTTCGAGGGATCATCAGAGATGACAGGGATGCTCTTGATGCAATAGAAGCGGTGCTTCCAGCAGGAACTCTTTCAGGAGCTCCCAAGATCCGCGCCTGCCAGCTTATTGGGGCTCTCGAGGGCAATAAGCGCGGCGTCTACGGAGGTGCTATCGGATACATAGATTTTTCCGGAAACATGGATGCCTGCATAGCCATAAGGCTTCTCTACAAGAAAAACGGCAAAGTCTTTGTAAGAAGTGGCGCAGGAATTGTCGCAGATTCTAACCCGGAAAAAGAATATGAGGAATGCATAAATAAAGCAAAGGCAGCTCTTACTGCTCTTGAGAACACTATGACAGATGAGGAAGGCAGGTAAACAGGCATGATACTACTAATAGATAACTACGACAGTTTTTCATATAACCTATACCAGATGGTAGGCGACATTGTTTATAATTCCAAGGATCCTGATCAGCAAAAAGACTCAATATCCCGGAATGATTTGCCTTCAGAAGATATCCTCAAAGTGATCAGAAATGACGAACTTACAATCGATGAAATCCGAAAGCTCTCACCGGATAAGATAATTATTTCTCCGGGCCCCGGTCGCCCTGAGGATGCAGGGATCATCATAGATGTGGTCAAAGAGCTGGGAAAAGAGATACCGATCCTGGGTGTATGTCTGGGGCATCAGGCAATCTGTGCTTCCTATGGAGGCGTAATAACCTATGCTAAGGAGCTAATGCACGGCAAGCAGTCTCATGTACACTTTGATTCCTCCTGCCCTATTTTTGCAGGACTTGGAAGTGAGGGAGATGTTGCAAGATATCACTCTCTTTCTCTTGATGCAGACACACTTCCTGAGTGCCTTAGTGTCACATCAACCACTGATGATGGTGAGATAATGGCAGTTCAGCACCGAGAGTATTCCGTTTTCGGCCTTCAGTTTCATCCTGAATCCATCCTTACTCCGGACGGCAAAACCATGCTCAAGAACTTCATTAAACTATGACAAAATGAATCATTTTTTGTTACTATTCACAGATAATTCCGCGCCACGATCCGCCCACAGGACCTTTCGTTCACGCAAGAGGCATTTTTTTGCCACTCCTGCCGGGATTTCATGGCCTTAAAAATTCAGCCGTCTATTCTATGGCTCAAAGTACTCACATCCTCGGCCCGGTTTCAAGCAGATGTTGTTGCATGCGAGTCTGAGATGGCAAAGGCGATTTTCTAATGTTTCCATAGCATTTTTTCAC
>JAEEGL015070526.1_pt1 | contig 16188 bp, 10 predicted proteins | sample 9134231 | NCBI WGS metagenome assembly JAEEGL01 (sample SAMN16246548, study PRJNA631951) | gut metagenome | biome: gut microbiome; feature: rumen; material: fiber-attached | host: Bos | place: Iran: Karaj | collected 2018-10
ACCCATAGTGTGGCCCATCCTTCGGACTACCAGCAGACGGTGCACAGCCTCAACGACTTGGCCACACAGCAGGTCATCGTCCATACTGGCAGCTTCAGCCACCACATCATGGAGGATAACGACTGGGGGCTCAATGCGCAGCCCTTCGACGACATGGGACTGGCCATACAGATAGCCAGTGCCGAGAACAGCGGGCAGGTGCTCTGGAACACTATGTCGCTGAAATGGCTCATACACAAGTATCACGCCTCGAACCTTACCCTTTCGCCCGTAGACATACCTTCGGGCGAATACCGCTTCATGAGCAATGACAGCACGCTGCTCGCCAAGCTCGATGAAGCGTACTCCATCCTGAAAGCCAGTGACCGTCTGCAGCCGCTGGAGATGAAGTGGTTCTACCCTGAGGAGGCTGCTGAGAATGAGACGCCGGCGTGGCTTTGGTATGTGGTCTATGGCCTCTGTATCATTGCCCTGCTGCTGACCATTGCCTCCGTTGTCTACCATCTTCGTGAGCGTCGAGCCACTGCCGATGGACGCCGTAGAATCAACCGCCTCGCCTTGGTGCTGAAGACCTGTCAGGTGAAAATCTGGACCTACGAGGTGGGTAAGGACTTTGTCAGATGGTATGGTGACGATGCCCGTACTCAGGAGATGATAACGACCACAGCCTTCGCACGCCGCTACTGGCCCGCAGAGGTGGACCAGCTTCATGCTGCCATTCAGCAGCTCATCGACAAGGAGAAGGAGGAGGTATCCCTCCAGATGCACATCACCGACGTGGCTACGGCTGACATGGAGAACCACATCTTCAGCGTGACGCTCTCTGTGCTGGAGAGCATCAAGGGTAAGCCTGCGGTCATTATCTGTACAGAGCGTGATGCCACCGAAGAAATCAACAAGCAGCGCAAGGCCAACGAGCTGATGAGTCGCTACAGGGCAGTGTTCAGCACGGCCATGGTAGACATGATTTACTGCAACAGTCAGGGCGACGTAATAAATATGAACAAGCGCGCGCAACGCACTTTCCATACGACACTTACGGAAGCCCGTACCAAGCACTACAATGTAAAGGATTTCTTCCCCGACGATGACGTTCTCTCCTACCGATATGCTACCTTGGCGATGACTGCCGACGGAACACCATTGCCTGAAAACCAGCACCCCAATGCTGAGAGCCGGTTCTACGAAATGCAGGTACTTCCAGTCTTCGACCGTGACCAGAAGCCCTTGGGTGTTCTTACCACGGGCCGCGAAGTTACTGAGGTGGCACGCACATACGTGCAGCTTACCAAAGGTCTGAAAGACCTTCGACAGGCCTTGGACGAGCTGGGTGAGTATGTGAACAATATCAACTATGTACTACAGGTAGGTGGTGTGCGCATCGTTACCTACTCGCCCGACACCCATGAGTTCACCATCTTCCACCGCATGCACGAGGTGCAGTACATGCTAACGCAGCAGCGTTGTATAGAACTCACCGATGCTGAGTCACTCCCCCAGGTGATGCGCCTTATCCGCACTATGGACCGCCGCACGAAGGTTTCATGCTATGGCGATATTCGTACACGGCTGCGTGTGAAGGGCGGCCAGACGGTTTGTCTGCTGGTGCAGATGTTCCCCGTCGTTGACAAACAGGGACATGTGACGGCCTACGAGGGCGTTTGCCGCGATGTCACGGAAATCAAGCATACGGAGCAACAGCTGAAACTGGAGACGGAGAAGGCACAAGAGGTGGAGCAGCTGAAGATGAAGTTCCTCCATAACATGTGCTTTGCCATTCGCACTCCGCTCGACATTGTCGTGAAGAGCGCGGAGATGTTTGAGAGAGATCATGACCCTGCCGACGAGCCGGCATGCATAGACACTATCAAGGAAAACTCGGCCTATCTGCTCAAACTGGTGAACGACATTCTCTTCCTTTCACGGCTCGATGCGAGGATGGTGGAGTCGACCAAGCGTGAGACAGACTTCGCCAAGGCCATCGACGGCCTTTGTCACAACGGATGGCTCGAAGGTCGCAGGGATGGTGTCATCTACGATGTGGAGAACCTCTACGAGCAGCTGGTGCTCATCATAGACCTTACCAACTTGGGTCGCATCCTGGAGCAGCTGCTGCACAACGCCGTCCAACACACATACCACGGAAGGGTGCGTGTACGTTACGAGTATATCGGAGGAAGGCTTGTCCTGGGGGTCGACGATACGGGCGAAGGCATATCCAAGGACGTGCTTGAACACATCTTCGAGCGATTCAACACGCCTTCGGGAAATAACAGCACAGGACTGGGACTGCCTATTTGCAAGGAGCTGGCATCGCTCATGGGAGGTAACATAGACATCACCAGCGAAGTGGGAAAGGGAACCACCGTATGGGTTACCATACCGTGTGAGGTAGAGTCGATGGTCAGGAAGTGATTTTTAGAGATAAAATGACAAGTATGGTTAGGATTGATAATATTTTCAGAACTCTTCTGCTGCAGATAAGGTCTGTGGTAATCATACTTGTCACCTGTCACTTGTCACTTGTCACTTCTACTGCAGCCGAGGACGATACGCTGGCCATCGCCTGTGACTGGGATTTCGCACCTTACGAATATAGGAGCAACAAGTTACAGAACGAAGGATTCTGCATAGAGGTGCTCGATGCCATCCTCAAGGAGCTGGACAAGCCTTACAAGTATGTTATGGGTTCCCGTCAGCAGGCCGTAGACTCCTTCTTATGCCACAAGGTAGATCTTATCGTGGACTATGCAGAGCGCTTCACGGGTAAGCCCTACTGTCGCTCGTTGAGCATACTGGGCTATAACCGTTTCGTGCTTGCGCGTAACCGCAGTTCGCGGCCCATATCGCGGGCAGACCAGATAGAAGGCCAGAAGATTGCCGTTAACGTCATCAACGACTCCCTGCCCTTCGATGTTGTTTCGCGCTTCACGGCCAAGAACCATCTGGAAGTTTACACCGGACGCGAGGCCCTCGGAGAACTGGAGAGTGGCAAGCTGGCCTATTTCCTCTGGGGAATGGAGCCCCTGAGGTGGAAAATAAGGGAGTTCAACTTGGAGAACGTGGTCATAGACTCCCTCGACATTGAGGCAAAGGAGATACATTTCGTTGGCTACGACTACCTGCTCATGGAAGACATAGACAACCAGTATGCCCGGCTGCAGCAGAGTGGCAAGATAAACATCATCCGTGAGCGATGGTTCCATCCCGACCGTGCTGCCAAGCACACGAGCCTCAGGGTGTGGTACTACGGGCTCGCCGTGTTGCTACTGGCACTCTTCGTATTCGTCGTCTACAGGATTGCCGTCGTTCGCATGAAGAAGGTCTTGCAGCGCAACAGTGTCACCGAGACCATGATGCGACAGGCGCTGAACATGGGTAACTTCTCTGTCATCACCAACAACCTGCGACACAACCGGGTCACCAACCAGCATGGACATGCCATCCCTGACGAGGGTATCACCATGCAGCAGATGATGGAGTACATACATCCCGACGACCGCGATGCCATGGTCTTGCGTCGTGAAGTCATAAGCAAACTGAAGGGAAAGCCTTATCCCTACCACTTGCGGTGGAACTTCGGCACGAAGGAGAACCCTGAATGGCACACCGTCACGGGATTCTCCTATCCGGAAATGGGACACTTGCCCATACCGAAGAACATAGTCATCATTGCGCAGGACATCACGGAGGAACTGCGACGGGAGCAGGAGGCCAGTGAGCTGACCAGCCAATACATGAAGATGTTTGACTCTTCACTTATTGCCATGTCGTTCTACGACAAGGGCGGACGTCTTATCAACCTCAACGAGAACATGAAGAAGCTTTGTGGTCTTGACGAAGAGACGCTGAAGTTCTTCTGGACCACCAATCTCTTCGATACCGATACTTTCAAGGATGTTGATGTCAATTCGAGAGATAATTTCCACACTTGTTCCCACATGTATTTCCCGGCCTTAGGGCTTGACAAGTATGTTGAGCAGCGTTTGAGACTTATTCACGACGAGGACGGCCAACTACTTTATTATGCCGTTACTGCCCGCGACGTCACCGAGGAACGAATGATGTATCTTGAACTGCAACGGCGGCGCGAGGAGCTCGACAATGCCAGCAAGGCCAACCAGCGCTATGAGCAAGAGCTGCACACACTGCTTGAGAACTGTAACATGTACGTATGGCACATAGACCTCGAGAAACGGCTCATCTCATTTTCGCGCTCACTCCAGGGAGAGGATTTCACCATGCCACTCGAAGACTATGTCAAGAACAGCGACGATATAGAGCAGGAGGAGGTAATGCGTCACTTCCATGCCATAGTGGAGTCCAGAAAGCCATTCAACGTCACTCGACTACTCCACCGCACAGCTGTAACCGAAACCCCTGCGTGGTATATCGTCAGCGGAATGCCTCTTATCGATGCCGACGACAAGGTAAAGACGCTTTTCGGCGTGGTTCGTAACGTCACCCCGCTGATGGAAGCACAGCAGAAGCTTAAAGAGGAGACCGCACGTGCCGAGAACTCTGCTATGCTCAAGAGTACCTTCCTGGCAAACATGACCCATGAGATACGCACGCCGCTGAATGCCATCGTGGGCTTCTCCGACCTGCTACAGGCTGTCACCGATCCTGACGAGCGAAAGGAGTTCATAAACATCATCCATAACAACTGCGATATGCTCATGCGGCTCATCAACGACATCTTCGAAGCCTCCTCGCTCGACATCAAGCCTCTGTCCATTGTGCCCTGTCGGGTGGACTTTGCCTTGGAGTTCGACATCATCTGCCAGTCGCTGGAGCAGCGCGTGCAGGAGCCAGGCGTGAAGTTCATCACAGAGAACCCTACAGACAGCTTTGTTACCTTCATTGACATGGGACGTGTGCAACAGGTCATTACCAACTTCGTGACCAACGCCGTGAAGTACACGCACAAAGGACATATCCGCGTCGGGTGGAAAATCTCATCCGCCCCCTCCGGAGGAGAGGAAAACTGCCCTCCATCTACCGGCACATCAAGCCAGGAGGGATTACTCATCTTCTGCGAGGACACCGGTGCCGGCATCCCCAAGGAGAAGCAAGAGCGTGTGTTCGAACGCTTCTACAAACTCAACGATTACGTGCAGGGAACTGGCTTGGGACTTGCCATCTGCAAGAGCATTGCCCAGGGATGCGGCGGCCAGATAGGCCTCGAAAGCGAAGGGGACGGCAAGGGCTCCACCTTCTGGATTTGGATTCCCTGCAAAAGAATTGATTGAAGCTGTCATTTTTATAGAACATACCTTATGAAAGTACTATTGATTAACGGAAGCCCCCGAGAGAACGGTAACACTTTCACGGCCTTGAGCGAGGTGGCAAAGACCCTGAATAGCGAGGGCGTGGAGACTGAGATTATCAGCATCGGCAAGCAGGCCGTGCAAGGTTGTATAGCTTGTGGCATGTGTGGTCGCAACGGTGCTCGCTGTACGTTCCGCGATGATCTGTATTACAGGGTGATGCGTGTCGTGAAGGATGGCATCGACGGCCTTGTCATCGGCTCGCCAGTTTATTATGGTGGCCCCAACGGTTCGCTCTGTGCCCTGCTCGACCGTGTTTTCTACTCCCTTGGCAATGATCTGCGTTTTAAGCCCGGAGCTAGCGTGGTGGTGTGTCGCAGGGGTGGTGCCTCGGCTGCTTTCGACCGCCTTAACAAGTACTTCACCATGATGAACATGCCGCTGGTTAGCTCACAGTACTGGAACATGGTATACGGGCAGACACCCGGACAGGCGGCACAGGATGAGGAAGGATTGCAGACCATGCGCACCCTCGGCCGCAACATGGCTTGGATGATACGCCAGCTCAATGTTAGCGAGAATGGTCATCCCCAGCTGGAGAGCCCCCTGAGAACCAACTTCATCAGATAATCTGATTGAAAAGGCGAAAAAAATGTTATAGCATTTGTGGGAGTCGTTTTTTCTTCGTACTTTTGCGCCCATAATACGTATTATTTGTTGATTTATGGGACTGTTTGATTTTTTCAAGAAAAAGAAGCAAGAGAATCAGGAGACACTTGACAAGGGTCTGGAAAAGACCAAAACCTCTGTGTTTGACAAGCTGGCACGTGCCGTTGCTGGTAAGTCGAAGGTTGACGACGACGTGCTCGACAACCTTGAGGAGGTGCTCATTACGAGCGATGTCGGCGTTGATACCACGTTGAAGATTATCAAGCGCATTGAGGAGCGTGTGGCACGTGACAAGTATGTGTCCACCTCGGAGCTGAATAATATCCTGCGTGAGGAGATTGCCGCGCTGTTGGCTGAGACCGAGAAAAACACCCTCGACATTTCGCAAGGGGAAGATAGTGCCGACCCCTACGTCATCCTTGTTGTCGGCGTGAACGGCGTGGGCAAGACCACCACCATTGGTAAGCTGGCCTGGCAGTTCAAGCAGGCTGGCAAGAAGGTCTACCTCGGTGCTGCTGATACTTTCCGTGCTGCCGCCGTAGAGCAGCTCGTCATCTGGGGCGAGAGGGTAGGGGTGCCCGTCATCAAGCAACAGATGGGCAGTGACCCTGCCTCGGTGGCTTTCGATACGCTTCAGAGTGCCAAGGCCAACGGTGCCGACGTGGTGCTCATCGACACCGCCGGACGTCTGCACAACAAAGTCGGCCTGATGAACGAGCTGAAGAAAATCAAGGACGTGATGAAGAAGGTGCTCCCCGGAGCCCCCGACGAGGTGCTCCTCGTGCTCGACGGCTCCACCGGTCAGAACGCTTTCGAGCAGGCCAAGCAGTTCGCCGCCGTCACGCAAATCACTTCTCTTGCCATCACCAAGCTTGACGGCACGGCAAAGGGCGGCGTCGTCATTGGCATCAGCGACCAGCTGCAAGTTCCTGTGAAGTACATCGGCCTGGGCGAGGGCATGGAAGACCTGCAGCTCTTCGACCGCCGCGCCTTCGTGGACAGCCTCTTCAAGAATTAGGAATCCAAAGAGCTTAACGGGTAAATAGCTTCCGTAAATAGATATAGTAGACAAACAAAGAATATGATTACAGCATCCACCACTCAGCCACTCCAGCCAGGAGTGCTCACCGTCAGCATCGAGGACATGTCTATGGTACGCGATATAAAGAAAGCCATCAGCATGCTTCGCGGTGTTACCAAAGTCAGCCAGCCGAAGCGCAGACAGCTTTCAAGTATGGAACAATCGATGGAAGACATCCGTGAAGGACGCATAGAGAAATTTGCGTCGTCTGAGGATATGTTCCGTTCATTGGGCATCTGAGACGTTTATGTACGAGGTACAAATGACCACAACGTTCCGTAAGAACACGGAACTTTGCAAAAAGCGAGGTTACGACATGGAGCTGTTGAAAACAGCCATCCATCTTCTTGAGATAAGTGGCAGACTGCCAAAAGAGTATCGGCCTCACAAATTGACTGGTGATTATGCCGGCTGTTGGGAATGTCACATAAAAGGCGACTGGCTCCTCGTTTGGAAACAGAACGACCAAGCCTTGGTTCTCCTTTTTACAGGCACTGGCACCCACGTTGACCTCTTCGAAAAGGGGAAGAAACGTTAGTTTTCGCTTAATAACTTATAATTGCGAACCCACTATTATCGCAATGCCCCTGACGGACTTTTCGCTCCCGTGTTTACAATCGTATCTTGATGTTTTTCCCCTCTGTCTTGACGAGGTAGACCTCGCCCGAAGGCAATGCGATGTGTTCGCTGCCGCCTGTGGCCCTGATGCTCTTAAGCAGTTGTCCGTTCAGGCGAAAGACATTGATTAGTTCACGCCGTTTGGTGTTTTCAATGACGAGGCCTTTATCATTCCCCAGCACCCTCATGCTGTCGTGCTCGGGCTTCGTGATGCCGGTAATACATTGTTCGAGGGCGACACGGATGACGGCATCGCCTTTGACGACGGGCGTCTGGATGTAGTTCTCCTTTCCGCCCCTGTCGGTAATGTCCTCACCATTGTAGGTGATGCTGTGTACCTGCCACCCTTCTTCCTCGATGATGCGGCAGCTGTAGGTCTTGTTGATGTCTACTGCGAGACGCACACGCCCCATCTCGTTCTGCACGATGTCGAGGTTGGCACGGGCGACATCCCAGAACACCCAGAACACGTCCCCGGACTTGACGCTGCTGATAGTCAGCTGGTTGTCCACGACGTTCTTGCCCAGATAGTCTATGCCACCGGTGTATCTCAGCTCTACTTCGCGCACCCTGTAGCCGTCGTCGGGCAGGAATGTAAGCGTGAACGGCTCACCCTCAGGCACGAGCAGCGAAGACTCGCCCCCTCCAATCACCTGGCCGCAGCAGCTGACGCGCCCGCCCTCCTTGATGTTCAGAGGGACTGCCTGATAGAGCGTGCCGGGGTCGAACTCGGTCACCTGCTTGAAGTTCTTCCAGAAGTCGGCATTGGCGTAGGTGTCCTTGCTGCCTGTGGGTACGCTGAGTTCTGCCTCGTCGAACAGGTCGAGAATTTCCTGCGAGTAGCTCGAGGATGAATATTCGCTTGGCGTTAGTCCACGGACTATCAGGTGTCTGAGGCTTGTGCAGCCTCTGAAGGCGTCGGAGGCTATCATTGTCACATTCTCGCCAATGGTGAGGGTCTGCAGACTCTTACAATCCAAGAACAACTGCGAACCGACAGACTTCAGGGCCGGGGGCAATGTCACTTCCGTCAGGCTGGTGCAGCCGGAAAAAGCACGCATATCTATCTCGCGTACACTATTGGGAATCACTATCTCCTTCAGCGACGAGCAGCCGGAAAAGGCAATGTAATAGATTTTCCGCGTACCTTCGGGAACGGTGAAGCTCTCCAAGGCGGTGCAGTTGCTGAATCCGCCTAGTTCATCGACCGTTCCACCAAAAACGATGGTCGTCAGCTTGGTGCAATAGGAGAAGCTGGTGTTCTTGATGTACTTCAGGTTACCATGGGTGGTGACTTTCTCAATGTTCTCGCAACCGCTGAATACATAGTCCTCAAGGGCTTCCACGCTTGCGGGTATGTCAATCTCCGTCAGGTACTTGCAGCTGCTGAAAGCACCGCTCTTGATGGAGGTCAGACCTTCAGGGAAGTGAATCTCCGTCAAAGGGTTCTCTGAGAAAGCCTCCTCACCAATGGTCTTCAGGCTGTCTGGCAGGTGAATCTCCTTCAGCTGGCAATACTGGAAACATCTGTTGCCCAGTGTCTTGAGGCCATCGGGCAAGCTGATGCTTTTCAGATAGGCGTAGCGGAAGGCATAGTCGCCCACCGAGGTGATGGTCTTGGGCAGGATGAGGGTGTCGATGCGCGACTGGAAGGCATCCTTCCCGATGGCAGTCACCGTCAGCTGGTGGCCGTTGAACTCGACGGTCTCGGGAATCTCGAACCGCGTAGTGTCGATGCTCGCATACCTACTTCTGATGTCCACTTGCTCCACGCTGACGGTGGAAGACGAAGTGAGTGTATAACTGATATATCCTTGCTTGAAGTCGGCGCCAAGGATGCTGCCTGCGGCGAGCAGACAGATGAATAGTATCTTTGTTCTCATTTCTTCACGTATTTTATTTTGATTTCCTCATCATCACGAAGCCATAGGCGAAGGCTGAGCGGATCGTTGTCGCTTGCCGTGTAAGTTTCCTTCCACGGGTTCCCCCACTGGTATGTCTTCATCCAGGGGCCTAACGTCACGTTGGCGCGATAGCCCTCGGCGGGCATAATGGTGACGATAGTCTCGGCATTGGGGGCGCACAGCACCTCCAGACCGCCGTGCTCGTCCTGATAGATGGCAAGCGAGGCATCGTAAACGCCAATGTCCACCGTGATGTCAAGGTCTTCCGTCACCTCGTCGATGGTGAATGTGCCGTCAGTGCAGTCCTGGATGTGCTCCACGCCGTTGACCTGCATACCCCGCAGATAACGGACATAGCCATCGGCAAACCCGTTCTTGTTGAATGTGAAGCGGACGGTGAGCGGACTGCCCTTGGGCTGTTCCAGGTGGGTCTCGAAAAATATCTCCTCGTCGTTCACGTATGTATCGTAATAGTTCGACGTGACATCTATCAGGCAGTATTCCGTTCCGCTGGTGTTCTCCTCGACGATGTTCTCGAAGCTTTTCCAGAAGTCAAGGTGCATGTATTTGTTTTTCTGCCCCTCCGGCACGTGCAGCGTGCCGAAAAAGAAAGAGGCAGGCGAGAAAATCGTGCCATAGCACTCGTCCAGCTTGTCGGTGCGCAAATAGACATCCTCAAGACTGTTGCAGCCGATGAAGGCCTCGCGGCTGATTGTTTCTAAACTGCCGCCAAAGACCACCGACTGCAGGCCGGATCCCTCAAAGGCATTGGCTTTGATTCGTGTCACCGATGAGGGAATATCTATCTGTCTCAGGCTCGTGCAGTTCTTGAACATCTGCTCGGTAATCGCCGTGATGGCCACGCCGTCCCAGTTGATTCCTTCCAGTGCTGTGCAACCAATAAAGAGATAGTCACCGATAGTAGTCACCGACGACGGGATGGTCACACGTCGCAGGCCGGTGCAGTTCATGAAGCAGCTGTTGGACAGTGTGGTCAACTTTGCGGGCAGGACGATTTCCCTCATGCTCGTACAGCCTTCGAAAGCACCGCCCTCCAAGACTTTCAGACTATCGGGCAGCGTGAAGCTCTCCAACGCAGTACACGTCTTGAAGGCACTACTGCCGATGGTCGTCATCGTCGAGGGCAGTACGACCTCCTTCAGGTTCTTGCATCGCATGAAAATGCCGCTGGGCAGTACCGCCATATCGCCAGGCATCACGGCACGCTCCAGCGAGTCGCAGTCGCTCAACACGGCGTATTGCACATCCTTGGGCGTGTGCCTCAGTTCGATGGTTTTCAGGCCAGTGAACGATAGTGCGCCGATACCCATTGTCTCCACCGTCTCGGGGATGTCGATGGCCTTCAACTGCCTTTGATAGCAGAAAGCGTAGCTGCCGATAGAGGTAAGACCCTTGGGGAGCTGGATGGAGGTGATGCCCTTCTCGTTCCACTCCCATTCGTAGAACGCATTGTCGCCAATGGCCGTGACCTTCAGCCGTTTCCCGTTGAAATCCACGGAGTCTGGAATCACGATGTCTCCCTGCACATCGCTGTTCCTCCCCACCTGCGCGGTGGAGTCCGTCAGGCTGTAATATTTTATGCCCTCATACTCGAACTCCTCTGCCTGTACCGGCATGGAGGCAAGCATATAGCATCCTAAAACAGTAATAATGCTTTTCTTCATTTTACCACATTTTTGGAAATTGGCTGCAAAAGTATTCATTATTTCCGAAACTGACAAATATTGACGAATTAATTTCGCGTTTTTGTTATTTATTTAACACAAGGATACCCTTACAGTATATGAGAAAAGACGTCAGATAGTGACAGCTATAACGTATCTAAGTATCAGATAGTATGTATGTATCCAAATGTTTCTCCCGTGGAAACAAATTGTTTCCACGGGAGAAACAAACAGTTTCCACGGGAGAAACAAACAGTTTCCACGGGAGAAACAAACAGTTTCCGTGGGAGAAACTAAAACTACCCGATATACTGTAGTATCAGGTCGGCGATTTCATCCTCCGTTTTTCCCTTCATGCTAATGACGAGGTCATAGTTGCGGGCATCGTAACGGGTGGTGCCTGTGAACTTCTTTATATAGTTCTCACGCGACTTGTCCACCTTTTCAATGGTTTGCTTTGCTTCCTCGACGCTTAGTCCCTGGTGACTGACGAGGCGCTGGATGCGCTGCTCCAGAGGGGCGGTGATGAAGATGCTGAGGCGGTTGGGATAGTCCTGGAACACGAAGAAGCCGCTCCGGCCTGCTATCACACATGATTCTGCCTCGGCGATGCCTTTGAGCATCTCCTTTTCAGCCTTGAACATGTCGCCGACATAGAACAAATCGGGCTCATCAATGACAGAATTGGTTAAGCCGGCACCGATGCCTACTACACGCTTGAATTCTGACCACCAGTCTTGCTTGCGGCCTTTCAGACGCTCAATCTCCTCTGCGCTGAGTTTGTACTTGTCCATAAGGCCCTTAATGACAACCTTGTCATAATAAGGAACTCCCAGCTTGGCAGCCAGCTTGGCGCCTACGGTGTGTCCGCCGGAACCTATTTCACGGTTGATGGTGATGACAAATTTTTCGTTCTTGTTCATAGTTGTATTGTTTTGAAATTAATAGAAGAGCATGGAAAGGAGATAGGCCACGATGGTCGACGTGATGACGCAGATGAGTCCTGGCATCATGAACGAGTGGTTGAGCAGGTACTTACCGATGACGGTGGTGCCTGAGCGGTCGAAGTTCACCGTGGCGATATCCGAAGGATAGTTGGGGATGAAGAAATAGCCATAGACCGATGGCAGCACACCCAGCAACACAGGGCCTGAGATGCCGAGGGAATAGGCCAGCGGCAGCATGGCCACCACGACGGCTCCCTGAGAGTTGATGAGCACGGAGACGAGGAAAAACACGATGGCGATGGCCCACGGGTAGCTCTTCACCACATCCTCGAGCACGGCCTGAATCTCGGGCATGTAGTTCGAGAAGTAGGTGTCAGCCATCCAGGCGATGCCATAGATGGCCACCACGGCCACCATGCCTGATTGCCATACGGGGCCTGCGACGGCCTTCTTCGGCGATGCCTTGCAGAAGATAATCATCAGGGCGGCGGCAGAAATCATCACAATCTGGATGACGAGATTCATCTTCAAAGGCTTGTCCTCCCATGAGGGTAGCAACGAGGGTACTGCGGCAAAGAGCACGATGACGCACAGGGCTGCCAAGAAGATGTAGACGGCACGCTTGGCCTCGACGGGTATCACCTTGTCGAGCGTAGTGGCATTGCTGCCGTAGATGTATTCACGCTGCTCGGGATTGTTCAGGCGAGCCTGGAACACTGGGTCTTTGTCAAGGTCCAGTCCCCGGTGGTAACTGGCGGTGGCGGCGGCCATCAGTCCGCAGAGACAGGCCGGGATGCTAATCATCAGCACTTGAGGGATGGTGACGTCGAAGCCGTTGGCGTTGGAGATACTCACAAAGGCCACCACGGCTGCCGCGATGGGCGAACAGGTGATTCCTACTTGCGAGGCAATGCTGGCTACGCCGCAGGGGCGCTCCGGGCGTATGCCTTTCTTCAGGGCGATGTCGCAGATGATGGGCATCAGGGTGTACACCACGTGGCCAGTGCCTACCAGTACGGTCAGGAGGAACGTGCTCAGCGGTGCGAGGAAGGTGATGCGGTCGGGATGCTTACGCAGCATCTTCTCGGCTATCTGAATGAGCCAGTCCATGCCACCCGAAGCCTGCATGATGCCCGCACAGGTCACGGCGGCGATGATGATGTAGATAACGTCGGTCGGGGGAGTACCGGGCTTCAAGCCAAAACCGAACACCAGCAGCGCCAGGCCAATGCCTGAGATGGCACCTAGAGCCAGGCTACCGTAGCGGGAACCTACCCACAATGCTCCTAACACGATGAGGAGCTGAACAATCATGATGAGCATAATAGATATAGTTTTAAGGATTCTATTGGTAATTTGCTATATAACTAACAGTTATTTGACTGCTTTGCAGTAGTAGGTCACGCTTCCTAGCGTGACATCCGCCATAGAAGTCACGCTGGGAAGCGTGACCTACTACTTGGACGCTGCAAAGTTAAGAAATAATTATCAGACAGACAAATTTTTTGCAAGGAAATATTTAATATTGATTAAAGAATGTTATGCGACTTTGCCGATTGCCCTTTTCTGCAATACCTTTGCATAATAAACGGATATAAGGATGAAAACCATTGACTTTATTTCATTAGGCTGCTCCAAGAACCTTGTGGACAGCGAGTTGCTGATGGGACTCTTCGAGGCTCACGGCTATCGTGTTACGCATGATGACCCCGACCCAAAAGGTGAAATCGTCGTTGTAAACACTTGCGGCTTCATTGCCGACGCGAAGGAGGAAAGCATCAACACCATCCTGCAGCAGGTGCAGCGCAAGGCCGAGGGACTTGTCGAGAAAGTCTATGTCATGGGTTGCCTCTCCGAGCGTTATCTTGCCGAGCTGGAGGAAGAGATTCCCGAGGTCGACGGGTGGTGCGGGAAGTTCAACTACAAGGAACTACTTAAGACCCTCCCCCCTGCCCCTCCCTGTAAGGAGGGGAGTGGTCAGACACTCACGCAAGAACTATCTACTCCTCGCCCTTTAGGGAGAGGTTGGGAGAGGGTCTTGACCACCCCTCCCCACTATGCCTACATCAAGATCAGTGAGGGTTGCGACCGCTCGTGTGCCTACTGCGCCATACCGATTATCACGGGCCATCACCGCAGCCGACCGATGGAGGAAATACTCGACGAAGTGCGCCAGTTAGTGGCTCGTGGCGTGAAGGAGTTTCAGATTATCGCACAGGAGCTAACCTACTATGGCCTTGACCTTTATGGTGAAAGGCGCATTACCCAGCTCATAGAACAGATGGCTGACATAGAGGGCGTGGCGTGGATTCGTCTGCATTATGCCTACCCCACCAACTTCCCTTGGGAGCTGCTGCGTATCATTCGCGAGAAGAAAAATGTGTGTCGCTATATCGACGTTGCCCTGCAGCATGTGAGCGACAACGTCCTTTCCCGCATGAAGCGCAACATCACGAAGCAGGAGACCTACGAGTTTGTAGAGCGGCTGCGCCGCGAGGTGCCCGGCATACACCTGCGCACCACGATGATGGTGGGCTTTCCGGGCGAGACGGAAGAGGACTTCCGCGAGCTGATAGACTTCGTGAAGTGGGCACGTTTTGAGCGGCTCGGAGCCTTTGCCTACAGCGAGGAGGACGGCACTTACTCTGCCACTCACTATGAGGATGACGTGCCAGAGGACGTGAAGCAGCGTCGCTTGGACAAGCTGATGCGCGTGCAGCAGAACATCAGCGCCGAGATTGAGGCCGCAAAGGTTGGCACCGTGCTCCCCGTCATCATCGACCGCATAGAGGGCGATTATTATGTAGGCCGCACTGAGTTCTGCTCACCAGAGGTAGACCCCGAAGTGCTGATTCCTTTAAGGGGAGTGAACGGGAGTGAAGAGGGAGTGAAAGGGAGTGAAAGGGACGATAGTGTTGCCCTTGAAATAGGGAATATATATGATGTGAGGATTACCGACTCTGAGGACTTTGACCTTTACGGGGAATTATAAAGTAAGACAAATCCACCTCGTTTTTGCATATTTAACGCCCTAAACGATACGGAATTATGGAATAGTTAGTACCTTTGCACCGGATAAAAAAACATCAAGTTATGACAACAATAGTATTACAAGTTCAAGACGAGAACCTTGTTTCGAAAGTGAAGCAGGCCTGCAAGATGTTGTAAACAGGATAATAAACATGAATATCGACAATATGACAACTGTAAACATTCGGCGGACGGCATCACAGGTGATGCGCTCCGCAAATATTGCCACCACCGCCCGTAGCGGGCGGATGTTAGTAACCCTGCTCCTCATGCTGCTCACCACGGCCACGGCGTGGGCAGACAGTGCTTTCAGCGGAGGCGACGGCTCGCAGGACAACCCCTACAAGATTGCCAATACCGCCGACCTCGACCAGCTGGCCAGCGACGTGAACGGTGGCAACAACTACGATGGCAAAAACTTCGTGATGACAGCCGACATCACCTACGACCCCAATGCGCTGACCACCGACACCGACGGCGACGGCATCATCGACAGCAACTTCACGCCCATCGGCTTCAACGGCAAGAGTTTCGCCGGCAAGTTCTACGGCAACGGGTACACCATCTCGAACATCGTTGTCACGGGCGATCCCTCCGTCAGCGGCCGCGGCCTCTTCGGCAAGACGGAGGGCGCGACGCTCGACGGCATCACCGTCTCCGGCATCGTCTCCGGCACAGCGAGTTACGCGGGCGGCCTCGTCGGCGAGGCGGTCGGAACCATCATCACAAACTGCCTGGCAAATTGCACCGTCTCCAACACCAGCTACTACACCGGCGGCCTCGCGGGCGGCATCTCCGAGGGTACCGAGGGTACGACCATCGACGGCTGCTCGACGGACGGGACCGTGACCTCGACGAGCTCATACACGGGCGGCCTGGTCGGATATTGCGGCGAGGGCACCTGCACCATCAGCGATTCCTTCTCGGCGGCGGATGTGACAGGCAACGAATTCACGGGCGGCTTCCTCGGCTACGTTGCCGAGG
>JAEEGL010051612.1_pt1 | contig 16187 bp, 8 predicted proteins | sample 9134231 | NCBI WGS metagenome assembly JAEEGL01 (sample SAMN16246548, study PRJNA631951) | gut metagenome | biome: gut microbiome; feature: rumen; material: fiber-attached | host: Bos | place: Iran: Karaj | collected 2018-10
AACTTGAAGTTGTGGGTAAGGACGCAGATGCTGTGACGGATACGGAGCATCTGCTTACCAGGGATGGGAAAGTGATCATCTCAGGCAGCAGACGCTTCTGGGATATGAGGACCAAATGGGTAGAGGATTACCTGTCAGAGCGCGTAATAGAATTTCTTGGAGACAATGGATTTGAGTACATCAAGATAGATTACAATGAGACCATAGGCATCGGATGTGACGGCGCCGAGAGCTATGGCGAAGGTCTCAGGCAGTGCATAGAGGCTACCAAAAAGTTTTTTGCCCGGATTAAGAAAGAGGTCCCGGGGATTGCAATAGAAGTCTGCTCATCGGGCGGCCACAGGTTAGAGCCGGGGTTCATGGGGCTTGCGGACTATCTGTCTTTTTCCGATGCCCATGAGGAAAAAGAGATACCGGTTATAGCATCTGACCTTCAGAGACTGATACTTCCATCCAAAAGCCAGATATGGTCGGTTCTTAGAAAAAATGATGAGGCGAAGAGGATTGCTTATTCCATCTGTGCGGGCATGTATGGCGCACTTTGTATCTCAGGAGATGTGACTGATCTTGATGAGGCAAAGTGGGAAGTGACAGATAGAGGCACGTCTTTTTATAAGAAGGTCTCAGACATAATTGCAAAAGGTGTCACAAGGAGGTTCGGACCATTCCAGGTTTCAAACAGAGATATTAAGGATTATCAGGCATCTGTGAGATACGCAGAAGATGGAAGAGCACTTGTGATAGTTCACACCTTTGCTCATGACGGGCGGCAGGAAATTGAGATACCGCTTGAGGGAGAGTATAAGATCATTGATGTGTTTGAAGGTGTCAGACATGAAACGAAGATATCGGGATCATGCTTGAAAATAGACTTTGAAGAATCTTTTGATGCGGTGGCAATACTGCTATGCCGTTCTTAGGATTTGGTGTAAAATTACAGAATGACAATCGCTGAATACTTTGATGAACTAAAAACTAAAGATATCATTTGCTGGGGCAGTGGAAAGCATTTTCGCAACAGGACTGTCCCTTTTTTATGGGAAAGCGGTCTCATCAGGAAGCTGAAGGCAGTTGTGGGAGATTCTGCAGGGGCTGTTCCCTGGCCTGATGGCAGGAGCATTGACATCATAAGAAAGGGTGACCTTGCAGCACTTGGCAGTGAGAACACAGTCCTCCTGATCGCTGTCACCGGGTATGATGAGATATTAAACCAGCTTCACACAGATGAAAGGCTTTCTAAGTTTGAAGCCATTCCATCAATTTACCTGGAATCTTTGTATGAGGATATGCAGCTTTTATTGGCAGATAAGCCGCCGGAGAATTTCAGGATGAATGAAAACGAGATGATTCCAAGGATCATCCATGGAATATGGTTTTCAGGCGATCCTATGCCGGAATTATATCTTAAGTGCCTTGAATCATGGAAGAAGTATTCTCAGGGATACGAGATAAAGATCTGGAATCTGGAGACCTATAAACCTGATCATTGCCTCTTTTTTGAGCAGGCGATAGAGCATAGGAACTGGTCCTTTGCCTCTGATTATGCCAGGGCAGACATTTTGCGCAGATACGGCGGCATATATATGGATCTGGATGTTGAGATGCTGCGTCCTATAGATAATCTTCTATATAATGATGCCTACATGAGCTTTGAATCTCTGGACCGAATCGAATGCGGCTCAGGGATGGGGGCAAAACCCGGACATCCTATCCTTCAGGAGATCTGCGAGAGTTATGAGAGCAGACCGTATTTAAAGTCGGATGGAACCTGGGACAATTCCACATGCCCGGTGCGGTATACAAAGGTAATTGAAAAGCACGGTCTTAAGAAAAACGGAGGCTTCCAGTTTGTTGAGGATATAACTGTTTATCCTTTCGAAGTTCTGACAGGTAAGAGCTTTGAAACTGGAATTATCTATAACACACCGCTTAGCTTAACAGTACATCATCACAACGGAAGCTGGATACCTGGCTCGGCTCATCGCACCATATGTGAGAGATATGAGAAGATTAAGAGCTTTCTTGCATCAAAAGCTATAACGGTGTGAATACATATCATATTCCTGTTATTTTTAGAAAAACGGTAATTTATTTAAGCAACTATACTGTCTGGCAAAGCAATGGTCAGGCATGTCACTCGCTTTGTGATGTGTACCCGGATGATGATTTCTGCCAATCCGGGTCATAATTGGTTCCAGAATATTACTCCAGAACAATATAAATATTGACCTGGATGAAGAATTTTGCTCACCCAGGTCATATTTGCTTCCAAAATACAGCTCGAGAACAATAAAAATAGTGACTTAGATGAAGATTTCTGCCTATCCAGGTCAAATTTGCTTCCAAAATACAGCTCGAGAACAATATAAATATTGACCTAGAAAAAGATTTTTGCTCAACTAGGTCATATTTTATGCGTTTAAGAACTCTCATACTTATTCGAACAGGTTGTTTTGATCTTAGCACTGAGAAAAATCGCCCATGAGTTCCCGACTCGGATCAATTCTGCAGAAAAACACTGCAGAACCATTTGCACACAAAAGAGTCAATTAAGAAGAGAAATGATACTGGCTGTATAGTGCCATCATCAGAGAATTGACTAGAATTTGTTATACAATCCTCTGATCCATATTAAATACTATTTTCCATAATCCGCTTTCGCAGATCCATGTTGTAGTAATATGAAAAGTACCCTCGAGATCTTTATTTCGAATATCATCAACTTTCATTTCCAAAAGATAATGCACCTGAAATGCATTATCTCCGGCATAGACTATTTCAAAGCATTCTATATCATAAGATTTACAATCAAACTTGCCGATTATCTCTGCATATTCCTTCCCCGTACACCTGTATCCACCGCATACCATAACTGCTTCAGGACCAACTACCTCAAAAACGTTTAGAGTCTCTGTTTTTTGCAGTTTCCCACTTACTGTTCTCTAATTCCAGCGCATCTTCTAAAGTTATCATGTCACCTCAAAATTCTCAATTGTATTGTCTATCATTACCAACACAACTGTAAAAAGGAATTTATTATTATGTTTTGTTTTATTTCAAAAGTGTAGACAATGTAGTTAAAGTACTTCCTACAATAGTTAAGTCTGGTCTGCATTGAGAAAACAAGTTTAGCTATAACACTTTTGACCATTCAGATGTTTTATGTTAGAATAACCTTCCAATGAGCAGGACGGATGATCGCTGCCATGCAGACGAAAGGGCATGGGAGAGGAAAGTCCGGGCTTCACAGGGCAGGATGCCAGATAACGTCTGGTGGAGGTAACTCCCAGGATAGTGCAACAGAGATATACCGCGTAGCAATGAGACGGGCGACTACGCTGGCTGTGACATATTCGCGCTTGCGCGAAATATGTTACAGAACAGAGTAGGCATGCGGCGAATGCCGCGTAACGAGGAAGGCATGCCTTCCGAGTGACCGCCCGGCTGCGTAAGGGTGGAAAGGCAGTGTAAGAGACTACCGTGCTGGTGGTAACATCAGTAGCCATGTAAACCCCATCCGAAGCAAGACCGAATAGAGAGCCATGAACCGGCCCGGTTCGCTCTCAGGTGGGTCGCTTGAGACTGTCGGTGACGGCAGTCCTAGATAGATGATCATTCAAGACATAACCCGGCTTATAGTTCTGCTCATTGTAAAAAAACAGTTTTGTAAACAATATGAGGCGTCCGAGAGGGCGCCTCGTATTGTTTACAATGAGACTAATTTGAATTTATATTCCAATCATTTCATGCCGGTATTGGATATTGTTTATCACCGATGGTGATAGACTCATGAGCAGCTATTGCGCGGTCAACGATTTTTGGTTCTCCACGATAATAGACTTTTCCATCTTTTGCTTGAAGAGCAGTAAGGAGAAAAACTAACAGAGGTTAAGGCGTCGTCCCGGAGAAGTAAAAAGCTTGTCAGGGACGCAGCAAAGAGCAGTTTACAATCATAAGACAAGCAAACATAAAACCGGGCATTGCCCCGGAAAGTTATGCATTTTTGAATCAAAGATTCAAAAATGCCGCAAACAAGCCATCCTAATGCGACTGCGTCGCAGGGCTTGTTTGCCTCTCGTATCATGTTCTCACGAAACCCGCAGCAGGTGCGGGTCTCTGCAATATCATTCAAGAAGTCATGCATTTCCAAATTAACCAAATTCGACGATAAATCATGGCATCATCTGCATTTTATGTCTATATCTACTTAAATATCTTTTTTCGTAGAAAACCTCTTTTAAAAGACATTAAATTTGATAAAATTGGGCTAGCGGACTGATTATGAATTACAGATTAAATGGAGGTTTTTATGCAGAAATGGGCAAGGCTTAATTATCAACCGTCAATTCCTTTAAGAGGTGACAGGAGGGTGACAGCATCTGCTGAGCATGTAAGTGCCTCAAGGAGAGCTGCTCAGGAAGGAATGGTGCTTCTTAAGAATGACGGCACACTTCCTTTCAAATCCGATCAAAAGCTTGTACTTCTTGGAAAAGCGTCAGTTGATTATGTCAAGGGGGGCGGAGGATCAGGCGATGTTTACTGCCCGTATATCCACTCTCTTTATGACGGACTTAAAAATAGAGGAGTGTCTGTTTTTGAACCACTTATTTCTTTTTATAAAGAAGAAATGAATAAGCAGTATGAGATGGGAAGAGTTCCCGGCATGACAAGTGAGGTGACACCTGCAGACTCAATGATCAGGGATGCGGCTGCTTTTTCAGACACCGCGCTTGTAATGATAAACCGCTTTTCAGGTGAGGGATGGGACCGCAGCAGTATAGAGTGCAACAACGAATTCAATCCATGGCCCCAGTCCCGCAGCATGCCGTCCATATCGGCTGAGATTTTCCCGGAGGGAGACTTCTACCTTACTTCCGAGGAAAAAGAGATGATAGAAACCGCCAAAGCAAACTTCAAGAAAGTCATAGCACTTCTAAATGTGGGAGGTATCATTGACTGCAGCTTCATTGCGACAGATGCAAGTATCAATGCGGCTCTTTACATGGGACAGGGCGGAATGGAAGGCGGAGACGCAGCAGCTGATGTACTCTTTGGAGATGTTGATCCGTCAGGAAGACTTGCTGATACCTTTGCGGGGAGCCTTGATGACTATCCGTCGACAGGGAATTACCATGAGTCCTTTGACTTTGTTGAGTACACCGATGACATCTATGTGGGGTACCGCTATTTTGAGACTGTGCCCGGGGCAAAAGACAAGGTGATATATCCCTTTGGATTTGGACTTTCATACACTGATTTTGCCATAGAGGTTATTGATGCAAAAGAGATAAATGATTTGGAAGACAAGCCGGAATTCCTTGATCCTTCAACTACAAGGTCAGGTTTTTCGTTTAAAGTAAGGGTGACAAATACAGGAAAGGTAAAAGGCAAGGAAGTTGTTCAGCTCTATTACCGCTCGCCCGACGGACTCCTTGGCAAGAGCGCAAGAGCCCTCGGAGATTTTGCCAAGACAAGAGAACTGGAGCCCGGTGAGAGCGAAGAACTCACATTAACCGTAACCAAGTATCTTATGTCATCCTTTGATGATTCGGGGAAGGTTGCGGATGCTGCCTACGTTCTCGAAAAGGGAAGCTACGAATTCTTCATCGGAGAAAACGTAAGGGATGCAGTAAAGACTGACTTTACGTGGAACAACAGCGAAGATTTGATCATACAGCAGCTCAGTCACAAGCTTGCGCCTGTAGAACTCAAAAAGAGACTGAGAAGCGACGGCTCTTATGAGGAGCTGTCATGCGGAGAACACAAGGACATCAATGCCTGCATCTTTGAGAAGATGGAGCCCGGAACCGAGGAGGCGCTGACGCCTTACGAGAGAGCCAAAGAGATGCACTACTTGACACAGACCTGCAAGGAAGGCGCAATCACATTCGTAGAAGTCGCAGAGGGAAAGGCTGCACTTAAGGACTTCATGGCGCAGCTCTCAGATGATGACCTGATCCATCTTGTCGGCGGTCAGCCAAATACAGGTGTTGGCAATGTATTCGGCTTTGGCAACATTCCTGAGTACGCTGTACCAAATGCTCAGACTGCTGACGGCCCTGCCGGAGTGAGAATACTGCCGGAGACCGGAGTTGAGACAACAGCTTTCCCGTGCGCGACACTGATTGCCTGCACCTGGAACAGAGACATCGCGCAGGAGATCGGATGCGCGGGAGGGGAGGAACTTAAGGAGAACAACCTCTGCGTATGGCTGACACCTGCCATAAATATCCACAGGAATCCCATGTGTGGAAGGAACTTTGAGTATTACTCGGAAGATCCGTATCTTGCAGGAAGAATGGCTGCAGCAATGGTGCGCGGAATTCAGAAAAACAAAGTCGGAGCAAGCGTCAAGCACTTCGCCTGCAACAACAAGGAGACCAATAGAAAGCACAGCGATTCCAGAGTATCCGAGAGGGCACTCAGAGAGATATATCTCAAGGCCTTTGAGATAATAGTTCACGAGGAAGAACCCTATACGATCATGTCCTCCTACAATGCGATAAACGGGGAGAGAGCCTCCGAGTCCAGTGACCTTTTGACAGGCATTCTCAGAGAGGAGTGGGGATATACCGGAATGGTCACATCAGACTGGTGGACAAGGGGCGAGCACTACAAGGAAGTGCTTGCAGGCAATGATCTCAAGATGGCCTGCGGATTCCCGGAGAGACTAAAGAAGGCAATGGAGATGGGAGCGCTCACAAGAGCTGATCTCGAGCCATGCGCTGAGCATATTCTTTCAACAATTCTGAAATTTGACTAATATAATCAGGGAGATTAGCTATGAGCGGATACGAATACATCGACAGGCATGGGAGCTTCAGAATCAACAATCCCCAGCACACCAGCGGCCTGTACATACCAGTTGCTGGGGGCAAGGGACTAAGGAGCGCTGTGTCACCGGATTTTGGCGGTGACAGCAAACTCGATCAGAACCACTTCCTGATCGCGCCTAAGAGTATAACCAATCTTCATTCCGACAGGGACACAAGGAACTTTTTCTGTGTCTTTGATGATGCGCTCTGGTCAGCCTGCGGTGCGTCGGCTGTGCAGGAGGCAGAGAGATTCACGGACAGAGAGGACGAGGTTGAGCTGACAGGCGGCAGGATGTGGCAGACCGTTGTGAGAAGGAACAAGGCAAAAGACATAACTGCAGAGGTTACGATCTTCTCACTTCTTGATGCTTCTGCCGAGATAATGAGCGTCAAGATAACCAACGAGTCGGGGAGGGATATCTCTTTTACACCTGTTGCCGCAATCCCGATATATGCAAGGAGCGCAGACAACATAAGAGATCACAGGCATGTGACAAGCCTCCTCAACAGGGCGGTTGTAACTAAGGACGGAGTGATCGTAAAGCCTACTCTGTCATTTGATGAGAGAGGCCATCAGATCAACGACACCTCCTATTACTGCATTGGCGCTGATGATAAGGGGAACAGCCCTGTAGCATTCATCGCTGATGAGGATCTGTATCTTGGCGAAGGAGGCACATTTACAAGGCCGAGGAGCCTTATTGACAAGAGCAGTGATGCCTTCAGAGAGGCACCTTTTTCCGTACAGGGAAAAGAGATGATCGGAGCGCTTAAATTTGCTGATGTGACACTCGGTGATATGGAGAGCGCGACCTTCCACATCGCTATCGGAACCTTTACAGACAGCGACGGTATTAAAAAGGACGATGTCCCGGAAGCAGTAAAAAGCGTTATCAGAAGTTCAGACAGCACAGACCGGGCATTTCTTGAGACAGCCAGGTACTGGAATGATCTTACCAATATCCATGTACAGACCGGTGATCCCTCTTTTGACGGATTTATGGAGTGGATCGCGTTTCAGCCGCAGTTGCGCAGGATTTACGGTTGCTCCTTCCTTCCTCACCACGACTATGGCCGCGGCGGACGGGGATGGAGAGACCTCTGGCAGGACTGCCTGGCACTTCTGCTCACCGATCCCGATGGCGTGAGACAGATGATCCTCGACAATTTCAAAGGAGTGAGGCTCGATGGCACGAACGCGACGATAATCGGAGACAAGCCCGGTGAATTCAAGGCCGACAGAAATGGCATCCCGAGGGTCTGGATGGACCACGGCTTCTGGCCGTTCTTGACGCTTAAGCTCTATATGGACCAGACCGGTGACCTCGACATCCTCGCTGAGGAAACAGGCTACTTTAAGGACAGACTCGTTTGCAGAGCCGAGGGAAGGGATGAACTCTACTCAGATGATCAGGGCGTGTGGCAGAAGTCTGCAGATGGCTCTGAGTATGAGGGGAGCGTGCTTGAGCATATACTTATCCAGAATCTGACCGCGTTTTATGACGTTGGTGAAAATGGAGAGATAAGGCTCCGCGGAGCTGACTGGAACGATGCCCTCGATATGGCGACTCACAAGGGAGAGAGTGTTGCGTTTACCTGTGGCTATGCAGGCAATCTCAAGGATATTGCGGAATACTTAAGAATCTACCGCGACCGCAAAAATGTTACTACGGCGAAGATTTTGTCAGAGGTCAAAGACCTTATATTTATGGGCGATACTGATTTGTTTACATCGCCTGACAAGAAGAACGATTTCCTTAAAGATTATATGATGGGTGTATCCCATACGGTCAGCGGCAATAAGGAAGAGATGAACCTTTCTGACATTGCTGATGCTCTCGACCAGAAAGCCGACTTTTTGATGCGGCAGATAAGGGATAAGGAGTGGGTATCGGACAGCGAGGGCTTCTCATGGTTCAATGGTTATTATGACGACCTCGGCCGCAGAGTTGAGGGAGAGTTTGAGACTTCTTCAGGTAAAAACATCAGAATGATGCTGACGGGACAGGTCTTTTCCATAATGTCCGGAACCGCCACAGAGGATAACATTAAAGAGATAATAAAGAGTGCGGACAGACACCTATACAGCGCGGGGATTGGCGGTTACAGGCTCAATACCGATTTTGGTGAGCTTCGCACTGACCTTGGCAGGATGTTTGGTTTCTCCTACGGCGATAAGGAGAACGGGGCTGTCTTTTCCCATATGGCAGTTATGTACGGCAATGCGCTCTACAAGAGGGGCTTTGCAGCGGAAGGGTACAAGGCTCTGTCAACACTTTATAAGGCAGCGGGCAACTTTGAGATCAGCAGGATCTATCCCGGTATTCCGGAGTACTTTAACGGCGAGGGACGGGGACTGTACAATTATCTGACAGGTGCCGGAAGCTGGTATCTTCTGACTGCGGTTACACAGCAGTTCGGTGTCAGGGGATGTGCCGGAGATCTCTGTATTGAGCCGGGACTTGTGGCGGAGCAGTTTGACAAAGACGCAGAGGCTGCTATCACGCTGCCGTTCAGGAAGCACATGTTCAGAGTTGTATTTAAGAATCCGGAGAGGAAAGACTTTGGAGAGTACGACATTAAGGGCATCGCAATTGACGGAAAAGAGATCAAGGCTCAGGGCAGAAATGCCATAATCCCTGCGTCTCTGATCGATGAGCTCTCGGATTCAGAGCACGTTATTGAAGTGTTTATTTAATATTTTATCATTCAACTTTGGAGATTATGAGATGAATAATACAAGCATGGTTTCAGATACCATTAAGGACTATGGCAGAAAGAGCCCGTTTGCAAGCTTTCTGCCAGGAATCGCAGGAGTTAAGGGAACCCCCATCTGGTGCTATTATGTGAACAGAGGGCAGGCAGTTGTGAGCTTTGGTGTTGCTGACAAGGATCACAGCATCATGGAGTTTTATCCGGCGCATACTGCATATCAGACTGTCACAAGGACAGGCTTCAGAACCTTTGTAAGGGTTGACGGCAAGTATTTCGAACCCTTCAAAAACCCTCAGGATGAGAGCAGCATGGAGATCCATATGAACGCTCTTTTCCTTGACAACAGGAATAAGGAACACTCTCTTAAGACGAGCGTTAAATACACAACGCTTCCCGGAGAGGAGATCGGTGCGCTTGTCAGGATCGTGACCATTACCAATGAATCGGATTCTGACAAAGAGCTGGAAGTAGCTGATGGAATGCCCGCTCTTGTTCCTTACGGCTTCGACATCGACGGACTTAAGAACATGGTCCAGACGAGAAAGGCATGGATGCAGGTCGAGGATGTTGAGAGCAAAAAGCCCTTCTACAGGGCAAGGGTCAGCACAGAGGACTCCGCTGTAGTCAAGATGGTGGACGCAGGTAATTTCGGTGCGGCGATAAATGACAGAAATGAGGAGCTTGGGGTGATCGTGGATCCAGGTGTGATATTTGACTACGATCTTTCACTGGAGAGAGCTGTCACCTTTGAAAATGGTGGAATAGCAGCACTTTGTGAGAAAAAGCAGAACACATCAAATGAATTCCCGTGCTGTTTCTTTATTGACAAAAGGACACTAGGAGCAGGTGAGTCCATGACGCTTTACGAGCTCATCGGACAGGTCAGGAATAAGGACGTTCTGGACAGCTTCATGAACAGGGAAATTGACTGCAGCTACTTTGAGAAAAAGCTAGCGGAAGCAGAGGCCCTGACTGACGAGCTCACAGATGCAGTCGATACAAAAACAGCCAGCAAGACCTTTGATGACTACACCCGCTATAACTATATGGACAATGTGCTAAGGGGAGGTACACCGATTTCACTTCCCGGCGGACATACCTTCTATGTTTACTCCAGAAAGCACGGCGATCTCGAGAGAGACTACAACTATTTTTCAATGTCTCCCGAGTTCTTTTCACAGGGCAACGGTAACTTCAGGGATGTAAACCAGAACAGAAGGTGCGATACGTTCTTTAGCCCCATCGTTGGAGATGGCAATATCAGAAGGTTCTACAGCCTTCTGCAGCTCGACGGCTACAATCCGCTTAAGATAGAGCAGCTTCGCTTTACCACCGACAGGGAAAGCCTTGGGGACCTTACGCTAAAGCTTCCGTTTACACCGGGAGAGCTTGTCAGTGCTATCAAAGACAGCAGGAGAGGCATCTCTGATGAAGAGCTCTGGAAACGCTTTGATGAGATCATGACAGACGCAAAGGAAGTCATGAATGATGACTTCGGAGAGGGATACTGGTCAGATCACTGGACTTATAACCTGGATCTTATAGAGGACTTCCTTGAGGTCTATCCGGACAGGGAAAAAGAACTTCTGGATACCAGGATCAGTTCTTTTGAAGCCAAGGTCAAGCTCCTTCCGAGAAACAGACGCTACGAGGTGACAGAAAACGGAGTAAGACAGTACTATTACCTCGAGGCAAGGGACAACGCAGATAAGAAGAGCTCATTTGAACTTGATAAGAACGGAAAAGAGATATCGATGACGCTTCTTTCAAAGCTCTATCTCATGTCTCTTGTGAAGTTCGCAGCAATAGATGCTGAGGGAATGGGCGTTGAGATGGAGGGCGGCAAGCCCGGCTGGTATGACGCATTGAATGGAATGCCAGGAATGATGGGCTCCTCCATGAATGAGAGCTATGAGCTTCTTCGCATGGTAAGATTTGTTATCAAAGAGATCGAAAAGTATGACTGCAGTGTTACGCTTCCGCTTGAAACAGCAGATCTTGCCTTCTCGCTCAAGGATATCGAAGAGAACTTCGTATCTGACTTTGAAGCCTGGATGCGAAGAAATGACGCGAAAGAGAGCTACAGAGCCAGAATCTATGACAGGCTGTGCGGAGATATGAAGGAGCTTACGAAAGACTTGTCACTTGATATCCTAAGACTCATCGAAAAAAGGCTTGAAATTGGCATCTCCAAGGCATTTGACCTGGGGGAGGGCATTGCTCCTTCATACTTTACCTATGAGATAGATGAGTATGAAAAAGACGGCGATGCGATAATGCCAAAGCATTTTGCCGTCTCAAAGGTTCCGTATTTCCTTGAGGGACCGGTGAGATTCCTTAAGCTTGGAAACACTTACGAAGAGAAGAGAAAGCTCTACGACGCAGTTAAGAACAGTGACCTATATGATGACAAGCTCTCCATGTACAAGGTTAATGCCTCCCTTCTTAATGACAGCTTTGAACTTGGAAGATGCAGGGCCTTCACACCCGGATGGCTTGAGAACGAGTCAATCTGGCTCCATATGGAGTACAAGTACCTGCTTGAACTTATAAGGAGCGGACTTTACGCTGAGTTCTTTGAAGACCTCAGAAAGGTAGCAATTCCATTCCTTGACAAAGAGACGTACGGCAGAAGTACACTTGAGAACTCATCGTTCATAGCCAGCAGCAAAAATCCCAATGAGTCGATACACGGCAAGGGATTTGTCGCAAGGCTCAGCGGATCGACCATAGAATTTATCAGTATGTGGAAGCTGATGTTCTTTGGTAGGAATGTCTTTACCCTTGAAGAAGAGGAGCTTACCTTCAGACCGGAACCTTCTATCCCGGAGTATCTGATATCTGAGGAGAGCGGAAAATACGCGGTTTCAAGTACTCTTCTCGGTCGTGTACAGGTGACCTATGAGTTTGAGGAAAAGAAAGATTACTTCCCGGGCAAATATGAGATCACTTCTATAGAGGTAAACTACGCTGACGGAGGCGCAGAGACCTTTGAAGGAGCAGCCCTAAAGGGAGATACTGCAAAGAGGTTAAGAGACGGAGATATAAAAGCCCTTACAGTAAAAGTCAGATAAAGGTCTGAGAAGAGGATGTGCGACATGAAGCGCAATTACAAGTTTATCATAAGCTATGACGGCACAAGATATCACGGCTGGGAGAGACAGCCGGGCAAAGATATGACGATACAGGGCAAGCTTGAGGGGGTTCTTACCAGAATGGTGGGAGCCCCGGAGGGCACCGTCAATCTCATCGGGGCGGGCAGAACCGACGCGGGGGTGCATGCCAGAGCGATGACAGCCAATGCAGTGCTTGAGACAGACATGACCGAGGAAGAGATACAGGAGTATATGAATGAGTATCTTCCGGAGGACATAAGCGTCAATGAAGTCAGGATATGCTCTGACAGGTTTCATTCAAGATACAATGCTCTCTCCAAGACCTACAGATACACCTGCTGGTACGGAGCTTCCAAGCCGGTCTTTGACAGAAAGTATGTGACGGTTCTTGAGAAGGAGCCTGACATTGGTAAAATGCGGGACGCATCGCAGTATCTTATAGGAACACATGACTATAAGAGCTTTTGCGGCAATACGCACATGAAGAAATCAACGGTGCGCTGTGTCGACACCATCAATATTGAAAAGAGCGGCAACTATATCAGATTTTATTTTCACGGCAACGGATTTTTGCAGAACATGGTCAGGATCCTGACCGGAACACTCCTTGAAGTCGGATATGGCAATATCAGGCCCGAGGAGGTAAAAGATATTTTAGAGGCCTGCGACAGACAGAAAGCGGGACCAACAGCAAGACCCGAGGGTCTTTGCATGATGAAGGTGGACTACTGATTGAGAATAATTGACTATTACAACAGCATAGCGGCAGGTGCTCTGGTTGCAATCGTGGCAGTGTCTGTTTCTCTATCCATAAAGGGAAAGAGAGCGCCTAAGGGCATAATTAAGGATGGTCCGGCGATATGTATTCTGGCGTTTATACTTCTCATAGCTTCGTTTTTGAGGCTCTATAAGCTTGGCGGGATACCCCTTGGACTTCAGCAGGATGAGGCATCGATCGGTTATGACGCGTACTGTCTTGCAACTTTTGGAATTGACAGGAACGGATATCACTTTCCGATATATCCTATCACCTGGGGGTGCGGAGGCGGTAGTCCGCTTTTGATATATCTGAATGTGCTCTCAATTAAGCTATTTGGAACAGGCATCGTCAAGCTGAGGCTGATACCGGCTGTGCTCGGAATATGCACGGTATGGCTCTTTTATCATATTCTGAGGATCATTTATTCGGGGAATACATTTAAAAATGAACTGTCGCTTCTGGGCGCGTTCTTTCTGGCGGTATGCCCGTGGCATGTGATACTCTCGAGGTGGAGTCTCGACTGCAACATCATGCCGTTTAATCTCTTGTTTGCCATATACTTTTTCCTGCTGGCAGCAAGGTCGGGGAAAACGTGGCAGTACTGTGTGAGCGCGGCAGCTTTTTCGATATGTATGTATAGCTACGGCGCGGCAACGATAGTGGTTCCGGTGACAATCCTTCTGATATGTGGATACTCGCTTAAAAAGGGAACACTCACTGTTAAGCAGCTCGTAGCTTCGGCAGTCTCATTTATGGTACTGTTTGCACCGCTCCTGTGGTTCTACGCGGTTAATTATCTCGGACTTCCCGAGTTTGTTTCTGAGAGCTTTAGTGTCAACAAGTTTACTGCAGCAAGGACAGGAGAGGCATTTATTTCATTTGACGAAGATCTTCCCGGGAAGATCCTTACTAACCTCAGATCAATGGCTCTGGCCGTATCGGTAGGGGATGACTCCTATACCATGGCACACTATCTGAAGGGCTACGCTACGCTCTACGCATTTACGTTTCCGGTAACTGCTTACGGGCTGATCCTGAGTATAAAGGATCTCTTTTCCGGGAAAAGAGCTGACGGCGGAAGCCTGGCCGGCAGTGTCGGGAACGCAATGATGCTCTCTGTAACGGCGGCTTCCATCGTATTGAATCTTATGATCATACCTGATATAAACAGGATGGTAATGATGTTCGTGCCGTTTATCTATTTCTTTACAAAGGGAGCGGGATTTGTCCTTCAGCAGTCTGACAGGCTGTTTGTGGCAGTGCTCGGTATTCTGCTTATCGGCAGTCTTTCTTTTACTAAGGACTATTTTACGAAATTCAATGAGTGGTCTGTGAGCATCTATATGCCCGGCTACGGAGATGCCATAAAGAGAGCCTATGATATAGCGGGAGATGATACACCGATCCATTCGACCTATGACGGGCTTTCGGCGCCTTTTATGCTGGCACTTTATTACAACGAGTATGATCCATACAAGTTTTATGAGAGTGTGGAGTACAAGGATGACAAGGCTGAGTTCAGAATAGCAAGGAAATTCGGAAACTTTACTTTTGAACTTCCTGATAATGTAAATGCTCCGGAGTATTCGGAAGATGTGTTTGTGGTATCAAGCGCTGACCGGGATCTCTTTGAAAATCTGGACGCTCATCAGGTCGAAGACTTTGGCGGATACTTTGTTGTATATTAAGAATTTTACGATTTTTGTAACCCTGATTAAATGTTTATAAACTGATCGCAGGGTTTATAAAAAGAGAATTAAAAGTGCCTCAGGGCTATGGCGGGATGGCACATTTATGACGATAATTATTTATGTAATGCAGAGGGCGTTACATAATAATTATCGTCTATTTGTTTGGAAGATAAGTGTTCAGGGAGGAAGCGGCATGAAGAAAGGGATTTTTTTATCGGTTATTATTTTGGGGGCTATTTTAGGAATTATTCTCGGCATATTCTTTGATGATTCCCAGGCAAAAGTATCATATGCAGCAGCGGCTCCGGAGGGCGATATCTCTATAGACGAGGAATACCTTATCCCTGATCACCTTGGATGGTGCACTTATTATGTTGTGCTTGCGACCAATACGACAGGTTCTGATATCTCTATAAGCGCTGACTTTGTTGCCAAGGATAAGTCAGGAAAAATGCTAAGGAAAGTTAATGACTACTCGGATGCGGTAAAGGACGGGCAGCAGTTTATCCTCTATGGTCAGTTCCTTAGTTCTGCCATAGGAAATGCCGCCAGCTTCGAGTATACATATACAATCAATCCCACAGACAGATGCGCGTATTCTTCCGTGTCATTCAGCGCAGCAAAGAGTGAGGGATGCCTTGAGGTCAGCGCTACAAACAAGGCGGCTGCAGATCTTCAGGGAGTAGGTGTCAGGACAGTCTTTATTAAGGACGGAAAGGCTGTGGCTTTTGATACGGTAAACATCGCCGATGAGGGGTGGCTCTTTAGGCGTGGAAGCACAAATTCGCAGTACATTGGCGAATACACCGGTGACTATGACCACTTTATTCTGACCTACACTGTAGTCAGCGACAGGGCAATGCCTCAGGATACATAATAATAATTTTTGGATGAAAACCGCCATCTGGCGGTTTTTTGTTTTTGCTTTTATTTGATTTGACATAATGATGCGTTATAATGAGTCAGTGGGGAGTTTTCAATCTGAATTTGAACCGGAGAATTTATTATGAAAAAAGGACTTGTACTCGAGGGCGGAGCCATGCGGGGAATGTTTACCTGCGGAGTGCTCGATGTCCTCATGGAGAATGAT
>JAEEGL010134516.1_pt1 | contig 16187 bp, 14 predicted proteins | sample 9134231 | NCBI WGS metagenome assembly JAEEGL01 (sample SAMN16246548, study PRJNA631951) | gut metagenome | biome: gut microbiome; feature: rumen; material: fiber-attached | host: Bos | place: Iran: Karaj | collected 2018-10
CAACTATTCCCTTTTGGCCTCGAACGATGATGAAAAGGTTCTTGGCCCCTGCAACAAGATCGACAGGCGGACCATTGCCGGAAAGCGCAGGCTCATGGCCCGCCAAAAGGCTACTTCTGTTATGGTAGATCTCTTGGAGACTGACTTGGCAGCTGGACACAAGGCAAAGTAATTGTACCATAGCGAGATAAATTAGGGAACTACAACGCGGTTACGCGCTTCCGGTTCTATTACCGGCCCGGCTTACAACTTCAGCGCAAAAATTTTCTTGCCAAAAGCGGGAGATTATGGTATCGTAGCATCATATAGGCACAGGAAAAATGCGTGGACGAGGGATAGTAGCGCCCGGGGACCCTGGCAGAGAGCCGCTGGCTGGTGCGAAGCGGCGGGGAACCGGTCGTGAACTCGCCTCTGAGCAGCTTGGCTGAAAGTTTTCCGAGTAGGCAAAGCCGGGCCCCGCCCGTTACGCGGGAGGATATGTTATCCGCCAAGTGCGCGCTAGGGCGCGAATCAGAGTGGTACCACGCGGGCAAAGCCCTCGTCTCTACAGGGGACGGGGGCTGTTTTTATACCGGCGCTGCCGGCCGGCGGAAGAGACGCCGCCATCGTACGGCATTATCTATTTTCGGGAGGAGAACATCATGCAGAACTACACCAAGTACAAGAAGGGCTATTACCTGCCGCCGGTCTGCGATCTCAGCTGGGCGAAGAAGGAATATCCGGACAAGGCGCCGGTCTGGTGCAGCGTCGATCTCCGGGACGGCAATCAGTCGCTGATCATCCCCATGAGCCTCGATGAGAAGATCGAGTTCTACAAGATGCTGGTGAAGATCGGGTTCAAGGAGATCGAGGTGGGGTTCCCGGCGGCCTCCGATACCGAGTACGAGTTCCTGCGCCGGCTGGTGGAGGACAATCTGCTGCCGGACGACGTGACGGTGCAGGTGCTGACGCAGGCCCGGGAGCATATCATCAAGAAGACCTTCGAGGCCTTGAAGGGCGTGAAGAACGCCATCGTCCACGTCTATAACTCCACTTCGGTGGCGCAGCGGGAGCAGGTGTTCCGCATGTCGAAGGAGGAGATCAAGGAAATCGCCGTGGACGGGGCGAAGCTCCTGAAGGAGCTGACGGAAAAGGCGGGGGCGGACTACCGTTTCGAGTATTCTCCCGAGAGCTTCACCGGCACCGAGCCGGAGTACGCGCTGGAGGTCTGCAACGCCGTTCTCGACGTCTGGCAGCCGAAGCCGGACAGGAAGGCCATCATCAATATCCCGGTGACGGTGGAGATGTCGATGCCTCATATCTACGCCATGCAGGTGGCCTATATCTCCCAGAACCTCAAATACCGCGACAACGTGGTGCTGTCGCTGCACCCGCACAACGACCGGGGCTGCGGCGTGGCCGATTCGGAGATGGGCCTGCTGGCCGGGGCGGACCGCATCGAGGGGACGCTGTTCGGCAACGGCGAGCGCACCGGCAACGCCGATATCGTGACCATCGCCATGAATATGTTCGCGCTGGGCGTCGATCCCGGGCTGGACTTCTCCCGGATGCCGGAGCTTACCGAGATGTACGAGCGGGTGACGCGGATGCGCGTTCACGACCGTCAGCCCTACGCCGGGGCGCTGGTCTTCGCGGCTTTCTCCGGCTCCCATCAGGACGCCATCGCCAAGGGCATGAAGTGGCGCGAGGAGAAGGACCCCAGCCGCTGGACGGTGCCGTATCTGCCCATCGACCCGCAGGACGTGGGCCGCGAGTACGACGCCGACGTCATCCGCATCAACAGCCAGTCCGGCAAGGGCGGCGTGGGCTTCATCATGGAGCATCAGTACGGCGTCGCCATGCCGAAGAAGATGAGCGAGGATTTCGGGTATTTCGTCAAGGGCGTTTCCGACCATCAGCACAAGGAGCTGTTGCCCGACGAGATCTATCAGCTTTTCCAGAAGGAGTACGTCAACGTCGAGGCTCCGTACAAGCTGATCGATTTCTCGCTCCGCAAGGAACCCAACGGCGTCCGCGCCGGCGAAGTCATCATGCAGGTGGAGGGCCGGGAGGTCACTTACAAGGCGAAGGGCAACGGCCGCCTCGACGCCGTTTCCAACGCCCTGCAGGAGAATCTCGGCGTCCGTTACAAGGACCTGACCTACAGCGAGCACGCGCTGGAGATCGGCCAGGCGTCGCGGGCCATGGCCTATATCGGCATCACCGGCGAGGACGGCCGCATCGTCTGGGGCGCCGGCATGGACACCGATATCATCACCGCCTCGCTGATGGCCCTGGTCAGCGCCATCAACCGCTGGAAGAACGGCAAATAACCGAAGAATCGAAGCGCCGAAGCGACAGCGTTGGCGAGAAGGGCCGCCGCCCGAAAACGCGGCGGTCTTTTTTTGTCAAAATATCCCTCGTCAGGCAGGAAGTCATAGGAAGCCGTAGAAAATAACAGAGAGAGAAAGCGCTGCGATCATGGAGGACAGAGCCGCGCTATGGCATAGGATTGAAGGGGGAGGCAACCATGAGCATCGAGACCATTCGCGTACGCGCCGAGGCGGGGCGCTGTCTGCTCTGCTGCGAGCCGTCCTGTACCGGGGCCTGCCCGCGCGGTGTTGACGTGGGCCGTGTCCTGCGGGCGCTGAATTTCGAGAACGACGGCGGGGCGAAGCGGCGTCTGCCGGCGGAGAATCCCTGCGTTGGCTGCGAAGCCCCCTGCGAGGCGGCCTGCCGCCGCGGCCGGCTGGACGCGCCGGTGCGGATCCGGGCCGTGCTGACAGACGCGTACCGGCTGGAGGCGGCGCCGGCGGCGAAGGCCGATCTGTCCGTCGACTTCTGCGGCGTCCGTTGCGAGAACCCGTTTTTCCTCTCTTCCTCCGTGGTGGGCAGCAATTACGAGATGGTGGCGAAGGCCTTCTCCCTCGGCTGGGCCGGCGTCAGCTTCAAGACCATCACCAATCTGGAAATCCACGAAACCTCGCCCCGCTTCGCGGCGTTGACGAAGGAGGGGCGGCCCTTCATCGGGTTCAAGAACATCGAGCAGCTTTCCGACCATGCCTATGAGGAAAATCTCGACTTCATCCGACGGCTGAAGCGGGATTTCCCGTCGAAGGTCATCATCGCCTCCATCATGGGCCGGACGGTGGAAGACTGGACGCGGCTGGCCGGCGATATGGAGGCGGCGGGGGCGGACATCCTCGAGGGCAATTTCTCCTGCCCGCAGATGGGCGGCGAGGGACTCGGCGCGGAAATCGGCGAGAACCCGGGGCTTGTCGCCATGTACACCCGGGCGATGTGCCGGGGGACGCGGCTGCCGGTGCTGGCGAAGATGACGCCGAACATCAACCGCATGGAGATGCCCGCCCGGGCGGCGGTGGAGGCCGGGGCGGACGGAATCTCCGCCATCAATACGATCCGCAGCCTGATGAACGTCGATCTTGATTCCTTCTGCTCGGAGCCGAAGGTGAACGGGAAGAGCATCATCGGCGGTTACTCCGGCAAGGCGGTGAAGCCCATCGCGCTGCGCTTCATCTGTGAGATGCGCCGGGATGAGGCGCTGCGGGACGTGCCCATCAGCGGCATGGGCGGCATCGAGACCTGGCGGGACGCGGCGGAGTTCCTGGCGCTGGGCTGTACGAGCCTGCAGGTTACCACGGCCGTCATGCAGTACGGCTACCGCATCATCGAGGACCTCATCGAAGGCCTCGGCGCCTACCTGGCGGACCATCGTTTTCGCCGCGTTGCCGATCTGGTGGGGCGGGCGCTGCCGCTGGTGGCGCGGGTGGAGGAACTGGACCGGCAGACCATCGAGTACCCGTCCTTCCGGCGGAACGATTGCATCGCCTGCGGCCGCTGCTATCTCTCCTGCTACGACGGCGGCCATCAGGCGATACGGCTGGATGGCGAGGGAAAGCCGCTGCTCGACGCGAAGAAATGCGTGGGCTGCCAGCTCTGCCGCCTCGTCTGTCCCGTGCAGGCGATAGGGGTCGGCAAGCGGGTGCCGAAACCATAGGCGAAGGGCCGGTTGAGGCCGCGGGAAGCGACGCGTTTTGCCGATGAGGGCAAAGGAGGGGGCTGTCGCGCGGTTCGTTTGCGTGGGGCAGCCCCCTTTTAACCGCGACGGAAGTGAATGACCGGCAAAGAGGGCCGGGCCTGCTGCTGTCAGGCGAATCCGGTGGCGCGGCTGGAATAGGGACCGCGGAGCGGTGGGGGCGGCACGCTGCCATTGATAATTTGGAAAAAAACAAAAAACAGAGTAGGCAACGGACCTCCCGTGAGGTAAAATAGAAGCGATGAATGAAAGGAGATGCTGCCTATGGTTTCGCACAGAAACCTCCGAAAAGGACTTTTTACCTTCTGGGCGCTCCTGCTTACCGCCCTGCTGCTTTTCGCCGGCGGCTGCCTGGGGAAGCAGACGGCGGACGTTGCCGTTCGCGGCGGCAGCGGCGCGAAGGAACCCCCCAAAGCGGCCCCGGAAGCCAGGTACAAGCTCTATCTGATCACGAAGGACCAGGGGACGCCATACTGGCAGCAGATTGACGCCGGATGCCGGCAGGCGGTGGAGGAGATGGGCGACATCGCCTACAAATGGATTGCCCCCCTCAATCACGGCGCCAAAGAGCAGGGGGCGTGCGTCGATCAGGCGGTGGCCGACGGCGCCAACGCCATCGTCATCTCCGCCATCTCCCCGACGGAGATCAACGAGAATCTGAAGAAAGCCGCCGCCGCCGGCGTGAAGATCGTTTACGTCGATGACGACGCCACCGTCGAAGGCGTGGCTTCGCTGAAAACCGACAACGTGCTGGCGGGCCGGACCGCCGGCGAAACCATGCAGAAGGCTCTGGCCGCGGCCGGCATCCGGTCGGGCACCATCGGGCTCGCCACGATGGGGATGCACCAGAACCAGATGGAACGCGATCAGGGCTTCCGCGAGACGTTCCAGGGATCCTCCTTCACCGTCGCGCCCACGGTGTACATGAACAACGACCGGGACAGCATCAAGCACTTCGTGCGGGAAAACCCTGATTTCGTGGGTTTCTTTGGCGCCAACGGCCAGACGACCTTCGCCATCAGCGAGCAGATCAAGGAATCCGGCTCGAAGCAGATCGTCATCGGCTTCGACACGGCGGATTTCACGATGGCCATGATCCAGGAGGGCGTCATCTACGCCACGATGCAGCAGAATCCCAGGCAGATGGGACACGACGGCACGGTCATCGCCGTGAAAGCCCTGAAGGGCGAATACAAGGAAACCAACGTCAGGGTCAGCATGAAAGTCAACGTCATAACGAAGGATAAGATATGAAACTGAAAACGAGGCTGCTGATTTTTAACTGCCTGCCGCTGGTCGCTTTCGCGGCGGCCTCGATATTTCTGGGCATCACCCAGTTCCGCGACGCCCTGTACGAAGAGAAGGAAGGCTACCTGCGGTCGGCGGCCGTGGCAGCGATGACGCTGTACGCCAGCCAGGGATACGGCGATTACCAGCGGCGCCCGGACGGGCGTATCTGGCGGGGCATGAACTTCAACGTCACGGAGAGACGGTCCCTGGTCGATGACCTGAAGGAAGAGACAGGCGTGGACATCACCTTCTTCTTCGGCGACCGGGCCGCCGTGACCTCCATCCGGGGTGACGACGGCATCCGTCAGACCGGGCTGCAGGCGGACGAAGCCATCCGCACCTATTCCCTGGAGCAGGGCAGTCCCATCTGGTGCCGCCATATCGTGATCGACGGGAAAAACTGCCAGGCCTACGTGGTCCCGATCCGGCAGCCCAGCGACAACTCCGTCGTCGGCGCCATGATGGCCTCGCAGCCGGCGGAGGGCTTCGAGAGCACCATCCGCCATTACGTCCTGACCACGATGTTCGTCATGCTGATGGTGCTCATCACGGTCTTCCTGTTCGTCCGCTGGCACGTCGAGTGGTTCGCGCGGAAATACGCCGAGATCGCCGACCGGAGCCGGCAGGACCTCTTGACGGGGCTCTACAACAAGCTCACCTTTGAGGGCGAGGCGGTGAGCTATCTGGCGAAAAAGGATCCCGACGCGGTGGCGGTGCTCCTGATCCTCGACTTCGATGACTTCAAGCGGGTGAACGACCTTTACGGTCACCAGGTCGGCGACTCGGCCCTCCGGGCTTTCGCCGAGATCCTGATTCGCTGCTTCCGGGCCGACGATATCATCGGCCGGGTCGGCGGCGACGAATTCATGGTGCTGATGCCGGACATGATGCCGGGAAACGTGCGGCGGGCCGATGAGATTGCCCGGGACATCCTGGCGCGTCTGCGCGAACTGCGGCTTGGGGAAGCGACGGGATTTTCCTGTAGTATCGGTATCGGGACCGGTACCGGCCCCTGCGGATTCCAGACGCTCTACGAGCTGGCGGACAAGGCGCTTTACGAGGCCAAAGCCCGCGGCAAGGCCTGCTTCGTCCGGCTCTCCGCCGCAACGGACACCGCCGGGACGGAGGAACGGATATAGAAAAAGAAAAGGGGCTGTCGCGAACGTGCGGCAGCCCCTTTGGCGAAACCGCGCATTTTTTGGCAAAGCCCTCAATAGACAAATACGGCAGGGATAATGACCGGGACAAGCGCGTTTCAGCGCGGGCAGTATGCCCGGCGTCAACCCCGCCCCCTGACGCTCTGCCCCGGCTCGCCGCGCTCTGCCGCCGCTCCTGTGAGGAGGGCTTTGGCGTTGGTTTGCGAAAGTGGGGCGCGTCATGGTAAAATGATGGGAGAAAAGCATTTTGGAGGTGGCGGAATGAAGAGACTGGCGGAACGAATCGCGCTGGTGGCCTGGCTGCTGGCGGCGGCGCTGCTGACCGGCGTTTCCCCGGTGTCGGCGGAGGCGGCGGCGGGATTTTATGTCCGACGCAACGCGAACGGGGCCGTCAACGCCCAGATGAATGTCATCGTCCTGCCGGGGATCGGCTCCGTCATTTCGGTGACGGCCTGCGATTACCAGGGGAGCGAGGAACTGATGGCGGACGGTTGGCGGGCGCGTCCCGTGATCCGGCTGGGAGGGACGATACAGGCGGCGCAGGCCGGCTACGGCGCCCGTTTCGTCATCGGTGCCCTGACCACGCCCCGGCCGGACCAGTCGCTGGCCACGGCGGAAATCCCCATCCGGATGCTGCCCTCCTGCGAGGCGGTGACGGAGCCCCGCCGGATTACCCTGACGTCGCATTCGCCGTGGCAGGAGGGCCCGGACGTCGCCGGTGTCTATGAATTCGCGGGCCTCACGCCCTCACCGGACGGGTACAAGGCTTTCGCGCTGCTGGAGTGGCTCCCGGAGAAAGACACCGGCTTCAACCCCTGGACGGGGGACTACCGCTACGAGATCATCGAGCTGGACGGCGCGGAAAACCGGGCGACGGATCTCTATCCGGCGCTGGGCGCCGACGTCGGCGGCTATGCGATCAGGGCCTTTGACCGGGAGGACGGGGGGCTGCGGAATTCCTTCGTGGTCACGTATTTCCTGGAGACCGCTTACCGCGTTACGCCCGACGGGCCGGCAGTGCTGATTTACCGGGCCGAGCGGCCGAAGGGCTGACCGGCGGGGAGGTCGAGGCATGAGAAACGTTCGGATTACCGTGATGCGGAAGGTCTGCCATCAGGACCTGATGGCGCGCTACGAGAATCCCATCGAGCACGCCTGCCCGATGGTGGAGGGACAGGTCTTCGTCGCCCACGGTTGGCAACGGCCCGAGGGCTTTTGCGAGAGCGCCTGGGAAACCATGTCGCCTTTCGTCATGGCGCTGGCGCACGGGGCCGAGGATTTTTACGACGGCTGGATGAAGAATAAGCGGTCCGCCATGATTTCCTGCAACGACGGGTTCCGCCCGGTGAGTTTCCTGTTGGAAGTGATGGACGGGGCCGCGGATGCCCCGCCGGAGGAGTGAAGGGACGGAGGGCTCTCTGAGGGCCGCGTCGCGCGCGCCGGGGGGGAGGATGGATTTTCAACATACGAAAAGGGCCTCACAAACCGCTGACGCGGGATGTGAGGCCCTTTTGCCCTGCCTGGGCGGAAGTTCTGTTACGGGGTGGGAGGCTGCTGCTGTGTGGCCGGGGTTGCGGCGCTCTGGCTCTGGGCCAGTACCTGGGGCGCCAACTGCTGGTAGAGCATATCCGCCAGGCCGATGCCGCCGGATTTCGCCGCCGCCTGCATGAGCTCGGTGTCGAGCATCGACTGCCAGATCTTCATGCCGTTGTCCTCGCCGAACAGGGAGTCCTTGGGGACGGTGTTGCGCATTTCCTTGTACATCATGTTGAGCAGCATCGCTTCGAAGCCTTCGCAGGCGTCCCGGAGCTTTTTGTCCATGGCCTGGGCTTCTTTGCTGTCGGTGGCGGGGCCGGCGCTGCCGGCGGCCGCCGCTTTTTCCTTCAGCTGGTTCAGCAGCTCGTCGAAGCGGGCGGCCCGGGCCTTTTCCCGGGCGGTCTCGTAGGTCGTCGTGCCGCCGTGGATGGGGCTGATGGGGGAGATTCCGCCGAGCGGGTCCATATCGGTCACTTCCTTATCGCGTCAGATGATTTCGAGGTCGGCGTGGAGGGCGCCGGAGGCCTTGATGGTCTGGAGGATGGAGATGATGTCGCGGGGCGTCGCGCCCACCGCGTTCAGCGCCCCCACAATGTCGCTGACGTTGGCCGTGGCCGGCAGGATGATGCTGCTGGCCTTGTCCTCGGTGGTCTCCACGTCGGTCTTCTTGGTGGTGACGGTGGTGCCGAGGCTCAGCGGCGCCGGCTGGTCCGTCTCCGGCTCGGTGGTGATGCTGATGGAGAGGCCGCCCTGGGTGATGGCGATGTTGTCCACGGAGACGTCGCCGCCCATGACGATGGTGCCGGTGCGTTCATTGACCACGACTTTGGCGATGTTGTCCGGCATGACCGGCAGGTCCTCGATGCCGGCCACGAAGCCCACCACGTTGCCCCGGTAATAGGGGGGGATGGCCAGATCGATGCGCCCCGGGTTGGCCGCCCGGGCCACGTTGCCGAAGCGCAGGTTGATGGCCTGCGCGATGCGGGACGCGGTGGTGAAGTCGGGATTCGTCAGCGACAGGGACAGCGTTCCGTTGGCGCCGAGGTCGTCCTCCACCGTGCGCTCCACGATGGCCCCGTTGGGCGTCGTGCCGACGGTGGGGAAGTTCTTCTGCCGGGCGTTGCCGCCGTTGCCGGCCGTGAAACCGCCGGTGGATACCGCCCCCTGGGCCACGGCATAGATGAGGCCGTTGCCGGCCCGGAGCGGCGTCTGGATCAGGGTGCCGCCCTGGATGCTCTTGGCGTCGCCCATGGAGGAGGAGGTCACGTCGATGGTGTCGCCTTCCCGCACGAAAGGCGGCAGGGTGGCGGTCACCATAACGGCGGCGACGTTCTTCGTCTTGAGCTGGGACTGGTCGATGGTCACGCCGAACTCCCGCAGCATGTTTGTCACCGACTGCAGCACCTCGACCGTTTTGTTGGAGTCGCCGGTCCCGTTGAGGCCGACCACCAGACCGTAGCCTACGAGCTGGTTGGAGCGCACGCCCTGGACCTTGGCGATGTCCTTGATCCGCGTCACGGCGGCGTCGGCGAAGGCGACGGAGACCGTGAACAGGCAGCAGAGCGCTGTGAGCAGCGCCAGGATTTTCTTCATAGCGTATTACCTCCCGGGGAAAGGAAACGCGCCCGGGCCTGCGGCCAAAAGCCGCCTGCCGGCGCGTCATCCGTGAAGCGTCCGAAAGCCCGTCCGGGGCTTAGACTTTTGTCTGGAAATGATAGCGCGAAATCCTCAGAACAGGATGTTGAAGATCTGCGTCAGGATGCCCTGGCGCTGCTTGGCGTTCAACGGGCCCTTGCCGTCGAAACGGATGGTCGCGTCCGCCACCTGCGTCGAGGGAACGGTGTTGTTGGCGGTGACGTCGTCCCGGCGCACCACGCCCCGCACCGTGATCTTGTGCTCGTTCTTGTTCTGCCAGATGGACTGCGTCCCTTCGACGACCATGTTGCCGTTGGGCATGACCTCGGTGACGGTGACGGTGACCCGGCCGGTGGCCCGGTTCGTGTTGGTGGCGGAGCCGTCAGCCTTGAAGCTGTCGGAGCCCGAGGCGGCGGCCGCGGCCAGGAAGCCGAAGATGCCGACGCCGGCGTTCAGGTTCTGGTTGCCTTCTTTGGAATTGCTGGAGGACTTGGACATCGTCGAGGTCGCGGTCTCGCTGATGACGATGGTCAGGATATCGCCCACGTTGCGGGCCTTGCGGTCGGAGAACAGTACGTTCTGGCCGTGGTCGGCGTCGCCCCAGAGCGACTGCGCCAGCGCCGGCGTCACCGGCGCCGCCAGCGTCAGCAGGCAGGCGGCCGCGGCTACCCTCTTTTGCCATTTCTTTCGCATAGCATAACCCTCGATTCACGAAAAAACACGATTATCGGCTAAGGACTTCGACGGTCCCGGCGTCCAGCACCCGCACCCGGACGACGCGCCGCGAGGCCTGATTCCGCGCCCGGATGACGTCGCCCTCGCGCCCCGGCTCCAGGGCCACGCCCTCGGTCTTCACCTCGACGCCGTTGACGTTGGCGACGATGGTGACCGGCGCTCCGGCCTCGATGAGCACGGGCTTCTTCACCAGTGAGCGCAGGATGGGCTGCCCGGCAGCCAGGCCCCGGGTGATGACCTTCCCCACCAGCTCGGTGGCGTCGAAGAAATACCGCTGCTCCTTGGTGCCAATCTCCTGCTCCTCGAAGCGGACATCGGCCTCCGTCAGCACTTGCCGGGCTCGCAGGGGCCTTGCCGCCACCGCCACCCGGTCGTACATGTGGATCTTGAACTGCAGGATGACCTGACGCAGCGGCTCCCCGTCCACCAGGATCCGGATATAGACCGCCGTATTGCCCCAGTAGCGAAGCCCGTTGGGCGTCGTGACCTCGTAGGTGAGCTCCCCTTCCGGCGCCAGGACCGGCCGCGGGGCGTGGGTGGGGGCGACCTTGAAGCGCCGGGTTTCCTGCGCCTCTTCCAGCGTCGCCCCGATGTGGTCGGCCGCCAGGTCCACCAGCGTCTCCGAGGCGATGATCTGCTTTCCCTCCGGCACCGGCGTCTCAGCCCGCCCCAATGCCGGGAAAAGCAACAGCAGCGCCAGAAGCAGCGGCAGGAAAAGTCTCGGCATCAGCGCTTCAGGCCGTTGGCGATTTCCAGCATCGAGTCCGAGGTCGTAACCGCCTTGGCGTCTGACTCGTAAGCGCGCTGGGCCACGATCATATTGACCATCTCATCGACCACCGCCACGTTGGACATTTCCAGAACGTTCTGCTGCAGCCGCCCGGCGCCGTCCTCCCCCGGGTTGCCCTCGAGAGGCGCGCCGCTGGCCTCGGTCTCGAGGAAGAAGTTGTGCCCGATGGACGTCAGGCCCGCCGGGTTCACGAAGCGGGCGAGGGTGATCTGGCCGATCTGGTTCTGCTGGCCGTTGACCACGTCGGAGACGCGGCCGTCCTGGGACACGGTGAGGGAGTCAATGGTGGCGTCCTGCTCCAGCGTAATGTTGTCGGCGATCGGGTAGCCGTCCGTCGTCACCATGCGGCGGTCCTGATCGAGCTTGAAGGAGCCGTCACGGGTATAGGCGATGGTGCCGTCCGGCATCTCGATGCGGAAGAAGCCTTCGCCCTCGATGGCGAGATCCGTCGGGTTGCCGGTGGACTGGAGGCTGCCCTGGGTGAAAATGCGCTGCGTCGCCGCCAGCCGCGCGCCCAGACCGATCTGAAGCCCCGTGGGATACTGGGAATCGTTGCCGCTCTCGGCGCCCGCCGGGCGGAGCGTCTGGTACAGGAGGTCGTGGAACTCGGCCCGGACCTTCTTGCCGCCGTAAGTGTTGACGTTGGCGAGGTTGTGGGCCACGACGTCCATATTGTCCTGCTGCGTCCGCATACCCGACGCGGCGGACCAAAGCGATCTCATCATAAAGCATTCGCTCCTATCGTATATATGTTCTAAAAACAGAAACGGATTCTTATCTGTATATCGTCAAAAACCGTCCAAAACTTAAGCGGAAAAAACCGAAACCGTCCAACTGTTTCCAAAAATCCGCCCCAAGTCCGTCAGCCCGTTCAGGAAACGGTGCCCACCTGGTTGACGGAGTGGTCGAGCATTTCGTCCTGCGTCGTGACCGCCTTGGAATTGGCTTCGTAAATGCGGTAGTTGTTGATGAGTTCCACCATCTCGTTGATGACGTTGGCGTTGGAGCGTTCCAGCACACCCTGCATGATGTTCCCGGTGGCCGGCTGGGGCTCGGCGCCTTCCTGGGCGTAGTAGAGGCTGTCGCCCTGCTTCAGGATGGCCCGGCGGTCGTCGAACTGCACCAGCGCCAGCTGCCCCACCACCTGATCGTCGGCCCGGATCTGCCCCGTGGCGCCGACGCTGATGTAGGCGGCTTCCGCCGGAATGCGGATGCTGCGCCCCTGACGGTCCAGTACGTTCATGCCGTTGGAGGTGATCAGCGTGCCGTCCGGACTGCGGTAGAAATTGCCGTTCCGGGTATAGCGGTCGCCGTTCGGCGTATTGATGACGAAATACCCCTCGCCCTCGATGGCCAGATCCAACGGCGAGCCCGTCGTCTGCAGCGTGCCCTGAGACTTGTCGGTGGCGATTTCTCCCGTATAGGAGCCCAGCCCCAGCGTGCCGACCACCGGCCCCCGCCGGTCCAGGGAAAAGCCCTTGAACTCCGTCACCTTGATTTTCTCGCTGTCGTTGATGCGTCGGATCAGCATCGGCTCGAATTCCCGGTCCAGCGCCACGTCCCGCTTATACCCGGTCGTGTTCACGTTCGCCAGGTTGTTGGCGATGACGGCGGTCCGCTTCATCTCCGTGATCATTCCCGTTGCCGCTGTGTAAAGGCCACGCCACATACAATCACCCCATAGCTGAAGTATAGTGCCCTGTCATAAAAATCGGTTGAGAGGATAAGTAAGAAATCAACGCCGCCTGAAGACGCTGTTCATCTCCTGCCCGTCGCCGTAGTGGTCGGCGAAGTCCAGCGCCTTGCCGGTCCCCAGCGCCACGCAGGACATCGGGTCCTCCGCCAGCATTGCCGGGATCCCCGTGCGCTGACGGATCAGCTCGTCCAGGCCGTACAGCATGGCGCCGCCGCCCGTCAGTACGATGCCGTGGTCCATGATGTCCGAGGCCAGCTCCGGCGGCGCTTCTTCCAGAACCTTGCGCACGCGGTCCACCACGCGGCCCACCGGTTCCTCCAGCGCCTCCGCCGCCTGCGCCGTGGTCAGGCGGATATTCTCCGGCAAGCCGGAAATCAGGCTCCGTCCCCGGACGTCCATTTCCTTTTGGCGAGCGGTCGGGAAGGCCCCGGCGACCTCGATCTTGATGTCTTCGGCGGTGCGTTCGCCGATCATGATGTTGAAGGTCCGCCGCACGTAGGCGATGATCGCTTCGTCGAATTTGTCGCCGGCGATGCGGATGCTGCTGCTGGACACGATGCCGCCCAGGCTGATGATGGCGATGTCCGACGTGCCGCCGCCGATGTCCACCACCATCGAGCCCGTGGCCTCATCCACCGGCAGCCCGGCGCCGATGGCCGCCGCCATGGGCTCCTCGATGAACTGCGTGCGCCGCGCTCCGGCCTGCTCCGCCGCTTCCTGCACGGCCCGCTTCTCCACCATCGTCACGCCGGTGGGAATGCAGATCATGATGCGGGGACGGAAGACGAAGCTGTGGCCGGTCACCTTCTCGATGAAGAACCGCAACATGCTCTCGGTGATGTCGAAGTTGGCGATGACGCCGTCCCGCAAGGGGCGGATGGCCACGATATTGCCCGGCGTGCGGCCCAGCATCTGCTTGGCGTCCGCGCCAATGGCCAGGATGCGGTTCGTGTCCTTGTCCACGGCTACCACGGAGGGCTCCCGGAGGACGATTCCCTTGCCCTTCAGGTACACCAGCACGTTCGCCGTGCCCAGATCAATGCCGATATCCATTTTCATGCCAAACATGAACCTTGCTCCTTCCGGCCCCGCTGACCGGCCCATCCGCCGATTCAGACAAATCGCCGCCCCCGGCGAACGATTCCCGCGCCTTCAAAAAATGCGTATATATATTAAATAGTAAAACGGGAACGCGGTTTTGTCAATTTGAATTTTCGCCGGGCGGGGTGAAAATGGCGTTTTGCCCGGAATAATGAAAAGCATTCCCGTAAGTCGATGCCGGGCGAATAAAAACACAGTCTTTCCCGTGATTTCGGGCAATACCGGATACAGGAGGGATAGCTATGGATTCTGCCCGGATCAGGCCTGGGGAAGAACCGGCCATCCGGCCCGACGTCTGTGCGGGCGGCGAGGCGGGGGAGCTGCTTTCCCTGCCCCCGGGCAGCGGAAGGGGATCACGCCGTTGCTTCTCTCCTTTTTGCCTGCGTATCGGGCCGGTTTGATTCTTCCGGAAGGGGGGTACCGGGCCAGTGGCGCATTACGGGCCCGAAGGGCGAAGGGAAGGGCGCGGAGGGCGTTCGGCCCCCAAAAAATTGACACTGTGACAAGCGTTTTGTTCAGTAGAAAAAAACGCAAAAAGCCGGACAAAAACACGATAAATCCCGAAATATCAAGCTTCTTTCCATTCGTATCCCTTCTTTCATTTGTCTTCTTGACTTTTTATCGTCAAAAGCAATCAAAAAAGGCCCCCATTCGCTGGGCGCCTTTTTTGTTTGCTTCACTACACGCCGGCACGTTACGCCAAAGAAATGCCGAAAGCGTAAGTTCTCGCATAATTTTCGCGTAAACTTCGGCTTTGGCTCTGCGAGCCTCCCTTTGGAGGGCACGACATGTCACTGGCATGTCGTGCCCCGAAGCGCCGGAGGGAGGGACACCGCATTGGGCTTTGCGCGACCTTTGGCACGTCAACCGTCAGTTTTCGCGCTGCGAGCCTCCCTCTGGAGGGCGCGACATGTCACTGGCATGTCGCGCCCCGAAGGGCGGAGGGAGGGGCACTACATGACGCTTTAAGTAAGCCTTCGATTTCTGTATAAACCTTCGGCTTTGCTTCTAGCAACACGTATATTCTCACGCCCCTTTACTCTTGCCCAAAGCAAATCTTACGTCCGCTGGCTCCCCCCGTGATATGCCACTGGCATATCACGCTCCTCCCGGAGGGGGGCTTGCAGAGCTTCCCCTAACTTTACTGCGTGTTCCTACAATCGGTCCTTTATCTTACATCACCTTCTTGAAACTCGTCCCCGTCACCTCGTATCTTGCCGTCGTCGCGCCATTTACCCCGTCGGTGAACAGGATTTCGTAGGTTTCTCCTGTTGCCGCGGATTCTATGAAGAGCTGGGCGCCGGTGGTGGCGGTGGTCAGGCGGAGGTAGTTGTTGCCGTTCATCGTTACTGTTTCCGCCGTGACGCTGCCGTCGTCCTTGAGGTCGTAGAGCATGACCTTGTCGCCGTTGCCGATGTTCCGGATCACGTCGCTGCCGTCACTGGTGCCGAAGTAGAAGGTATCTGTAGCCGCGATGCCGGGAATGCCGCTACCGCCATTTCCACCGTTGCTGTTGCCGCCGCCGATCAGCAGGTCGTTGCTGCTGCCGCCGCCGTAGAGGGTGTTGGCTACGCCGTTGCCGCCGGTCAGGGTTTCGGCGGCGCCGCCGCTGCCGGCCAGGAAGTTGTCGCCGTGGTCGCTGCCTTTTACCGCCGTGATGTAGCTGTAGTTCTCGCCGGCTTCGAAGTAGCGGCCGGTGTTGCCGAGATCGACTTTGACGCCGGTTGACAGGGCCGAGGCGTCGAGGGCGCTGCCGCCGTCCTTGGAGCCATAGTAGTACTTGGCTACCGTGGCGTCGGTGACTTCCTCGGTGGCGTCCTTGTTGAGTACCGACAGGCGCTCGTCTTCTCCGGTCAGGCCGTTCTTCAGCACGACGTGGGCGCAGACGCTGTCGGTGCCGGCGGCCATCTGCAGTGTCAGGCTGGCGTCGCCGTTGGTCAGCTTCAGGTTGCCCTGGCCGTCGTAGGTGGCGGTGGTGCCGTTGAGCAGACTGTTCTCGTAGAAGGTGATGGCGTCGTCGGTGGTGCCGAAGCCGCCGGCGAAGTTCTGGACGGTGTCGTTGCCGGTGCCCTTGGCTAACCCGAACTGCTCCCGGCTGTCCAATCCGCCGGCGTTGATGATGGTGTCATCACCCCGGCCGCCGGCGGCGATGTCGCCGCTGCCGACGTAGAGGGTGTCGTTGCCTTTGCCGCCGAGCATGGTGTCGGCGGC
>JAEEGL010247339.1_pt1 | contig 16187 bp, 3 predicted proteins | sample 9134231 | NCBI WGS metagenome assembly JAEEGL01 (sample SAMN16246548, study PRJNA631951) | gut metagenome | biome: gut microbiome; feature: rumen; material: fiber-attached | host: Bos | place: Iran: Karaj | collected 2018-10
GAATCGATGGCCTGAAGATACGGACTTTGGACGTATAGCATATCCTGGCTTTGAAACCGTTATTGCAAATTTCGCTTTATCATCTAGGGCGCTGGTAGTCAAGTGCATACTTTTGCGTCTTGAATCGCCCCCCGTAAATACGGGATCATAGATGACATATCTCCCCGTGCTTTGATGCTTGATGTAATAGAAACCGCTTTCTCCTGACGCTTCTAATATCCATACAGAATTTGCATCTTTGCTGGTTTTGTAGGTGGTAAGGAAAGGCTGATTAGGATCACCATCCGCACTTCCATAGTTAGCAGAATAATAGGCATCAATTTGATGCGATTGCTGTGGATTTGCGGCAGGTACGAGATAATAGTTATTAGCAGGTGTCTCTACATTATAACCTTTATTGTTATAGTTTCCTATATAATACGTTCCAGAATAGTCTTGTCCCCACACGCTGCTGCTTCCTACTATGAGCATCAGGAGCAGGGCTATGGTGAGGCGTAATGCTGTTATCTTCTGCTGTACTAACCGCTGTGCGGGGGAGTATGTGGTGTTCATATCTTGAGTATTTTTATTTCAGCGGGTGAACCGCTGGGACTATTATCTTATTGCGAACTTCTTCTGGATGCGTCCTCCATCGGCACGGACTATGTAGACGCCACCGACAGTGATGTTGGTATGGACGGTCTCGCCGGGCTGGATAGTGAAGGTAGCTATGGTGAGTCCACTCATGTTGACAATACGCACATCGGTGTCACGGCGGAGAGAGGAGGTGACGGAGAGCATGTGCCGGCTGACGGTGAAGGCGAGGTCGCCCTGGCCGGCGCTGTCGTCCGACGGGTCTTGCTCTTCACTGAAGGCGAAGGACGAGTCGTTGCTGCCAAAGAGGATAGACCGTGTATGCTGTCGGGCATGGTTGGTAGTAGCGACGAAGTAGGGACGGAACGGGACAGCTGCGAGGCCACCGGCGGGTGTCTTGCTAAAGCTGTTGCCCTCGGCATTCATGAGGTAGCCGGTGACGGTCTTGCTCATGTAGTTTGGCATGAAGCTGTAGTTATCCAGAGGAACTGCCGAGAGCTCGTCATCACTAACAGCGATGGTGATTCCTGGTTCAGAAACGAAGCTAACGGCCTGTTTGTCGAGGCGAGCGGGAGCAGTAGCTGCCGTATTCCTTGCCACGAACTCACCACTGAGGTCGAACTCGTAGTAGGTCTTGCCCGGGAAACCAATGATATATGGCTTAGCAGTTGCCAGCAACGGATACTCGGGGAGGTTGCGAGCTTCCTCGTAGTAGGTCTGGTAGGTATCTGCATTAGCATCCATCTGCGTGTTCTTACTATAGTAGTAATCCCACAGGAAGGTGTTTGTAACATTCTTGGTTTCACCATCAGAAGCAGGATAGTTGAAGGTAGCGGTAAAGACTTTATCGTCATCAGGATTTATTGCTCCGCCTTCATACTTACGCAGCCAGTACTCATGACCAATCTTAACATCGCTGCCCTCAATAGTGCGGCTGCCACTATAGAAGTGAGTGATTTCGCCCTTGTCTTGGGTAGAGACCAGCTCGGCCGTGAACGGTAGGCTGATTGTCTCCCAGCCTTTCCTGAGGTCGACGAAGAGGTCGGGCACGCGCTGATGCCACATACGTTTACCTGTGCCGAAGGTGTAACTGATAGGACAGTTGAAGTCTTCCTTGTCCACCAGCAGATGGTCGTTGGTAGCAGTGAGGTCGCTCTGTACCAGATGACCTACTACCGTTCCCCACTGGTCGATAGCTGAGGCTACACGTTTGTAAGATGTGCCGTTATCCGTATCGTAATCACTATAGACAGGCTCGTGAGCGAAGTGATCGGTCAGCACATTGTAGGTCTGCTTGTTGGCATAGCCGTCGGCAGACGTTTCAGCAGGCGCATAGACCAGCATATTGGGTGTCTGTCCATTGGTGCTGATGCCCGTCAACCCTGCGTCATCGAGCAGCGGTGGGTAGAATTCTCCAGACACTGTGCCAGCTGACCATACGTTATCGTTATGTCCAGCAAAGTCGACGCCCGTCATACCAGGATATGCTGGCTTCAGATCGGTATCACTGGCTGTCTTAGGCTTGGTATGTGCCACGAGATAAGCCATGGGATTAAAGTGGGCTACGTCCATCGTCTTGCTGCCATAGTAGGCAGGAGCACGATAAACGCGGTTGCTCTGTTCGCCCTTTGCCAGCAGGGAAAGGCTCTTGTTGATACGTGCAGGCTGCTTCTGGTGAGCACGTTCTGCATCGTAGCCATAAGTGAGGGTCTGTCCGAAATAGATGTAGTCGTCGGGCCAGACGGGTGCGAACTTCACCGTCGTATTGTTCTGTGCATCGGTCTCTGTATAGAGGCGGTCGTCGGTAGTTGCCGGTATCTCGCCATCAGCATAACGGAAGTCACCGTCGGCATAACGTGATTCCACATATCCGGCGTAACAAAGGTTAGGATTGCTGCCATAGTATGCTGACTTAGGCTCAGACGGAGTGCCATCTTCGTTCATGGTAAGGTACTTGTACTCTGTTCCCTCAGAAACTTTCTTGTCGCAGTAGCGTTTATAGAGGTAGAAGCCGTTCAGATCGTAAGCCACCTGACCATTAAAGAAGGCCTGGGCATTCATAGGAGTAGGAATGCCGTAAGTACCCGTATGCTTGTCGTACTTGGCGGTAGCATCGGCTTCCTCCTGATAGTAACAGTTGACGATACGGTAGGGTCTGTCTGAGGTCAAACCAGTAGGTGTGCCGAATACTGGCTTTGAGGTCTTTGCCTCAGTAGAAGATGAGCTTATCCAGCAGTTCTCTACATAACCGCTGCCCGTTTCAGCTACACCGGCACCGGTAAAGGAGCCGGTGACACCAAGGTTGAAGACATTGCCACATAGCTTGTTAAACAATGAGTGGTCAAGACCGCTGATGGTATAGCCGTCACCATGGAAGTTACCGCCAAAGCACTCTGTTTCACCGATAGGTGTCCATTCTCCTGTGTGGCTGATGTTGCTATGGAGGATGAACTCCAGGTCTGCACCACCCTTGACATGTTCGTCGAGCAGCTTGTGACCCACAAGCGAACCCTCTGCAGCAGGTGTGGTGAGCAAGCTGAGGTTATAGAAGTCCTTCAGCAGGTCGAGACCGTTCTGCGATGCAGCGCTATAGTCGTTGATGTAAATCTTGCTCTCGCGCTTCAGTCGCTTCAGGTCATAGTCCACATAGAGGTGATTCTCCTTGTCGTCCATCACCTTCTTCAGATCGTGGTAGTTGGCTACGGTGACAGGCACATGGTTAGAGTAAGTCTTACCGAGATAAGTCAGAGCATAGTAAGCTACATAATAGCCGTCCTGATACCAGTAGAGCGGGTCACTGCCAGGGTAATACTCTTTACCATTGGTGTGACTCTCCGCATCGTCCACCTTCTCGTAGAGTTCCCATCCGCCACCTGTCACCTCGTAGGCACCCGGTGTGACGGTAGGCGTACGCAGCGTCACTCCCGTTCCAGGAAGAACGATCCCCGGCTTAGTGATGTCCTCAACAGTAGGAATACCGCTCTTGAACTGCAGGTGTATGTTGACCACGTGGCGCTCGGTGATAGGCGTGATGTGCATGCCCGACTCATCGCTCTCCTCGTAGTTGTATTCATAGACAACAGTAATAATCTTATCCTTCGAGAGGTCGAAGATGTCAGAGTTACGCGACACATACAGTGTGCTGGTCTCCATAGGAATCACACCATGAATGGTGAAGTTCTTCTGCTTGTTGGTTAAGGAACCGTAATCAGCTTCATTGATGACTTCGCCAATTGGATGGTTAGACCAGGCCTCACGGCAATAGTAGAACGTCTCTCCAGCATCGTCGGCGGTAAACGAAACTATATCTATCTTGGCTGCCCTGGTTTCATCGTTCAGGCTGGCGTAGGTGTTGCTGCTGATGACGGTTCCTACAGGATATGGTGTTTCACCCACGATGAAGAAATCCTTGACGACATAGTAGTCACCGGCCGCAGATACACCGATGGGGGCATAGTGACGCTGCTCGTTAGGCAGGGCCTCGTAGGCTTCGCGTGTATATTCCTGGTCTTTAACCAGACCATAGGCCGGATCATTCGAACCATGATATACTGCGGTGTAGTCAACAGGCTTCTCTAACGAGTATATCATCTTGTCCTTGTTGCCTTCACTGTAGCTGTCATAGCCGTCGTACTGATACTTCTGTCCTTCTGCTTCTCCGTAAGTAGGATCGACGAGCAGGTCAAGGGCATCGTAGTTGTACGTGAAGTTTGCACGGTCTGTTTCCGACATAGAGCTCCAAGCCGTCAGGGCGCGGTAGTTCTTGTTGTTGTCGTAGTAGTCGCCACCATACATACCTGGCGTTGAGCAGTAGTAGGCAGGAACCACATAGCGCGTAATCTCTTCCTTAATGGCAGCAGAGAGACTCTCGTCTGCCAAGAGGGCGGCTCGCTCAGCCTTCGTCATCAGCTGGCCATTATAAATCAAAGAGGTCTTCGACAGCGTGATGCTGCTGGTACATACGTAGGCTTCGTCTCTGTTAGATGCCATGGCTGCCCATACAACTTCATCATATTCAGACTCTGCCAGCTTAGCACCAACCTGCAGGCGCTGCTCCGTACCGTCCTTCTTGGTGGTCTCGACGTAAGAGGTGACCAGGAAAGCCGGTTCGAAGGTTGCCTGACCCGTAGCAGGAATGACTTCAGGGTGAGCAGTCTTTGCAGCCTTATAAGTATCGTATGTATCCTTGGAGATGATGTCGGTCACCTTGTAGTCACGCTGTCCGTACAGACCGTTTGCTGTTGGCTTGTAAGTAGGACCGTCTGTGTATGTAGCCTGCTGGTTGGCAGTCAAGTCATTGTATGCGGCAAGGGTTATCTTACCATCTCTGGATGAACCTGTGAGTGGTGTGTAGTACTTGTTCCAAACAGCAGGATTATTCACGTTGTAGGTCAGAAGATAACCCGTATCATGACTGACGTTGTTGGAAGAACGGAAGACGAAGTCGAAGGGAACATCCTTGCCTGTTGTCGTATTATGAACATACTTCACTGCTGGTGCACCCTCTTCCAATGACTTCGACAGTGCAATACTCTCGTAATACTGATAGCTTCCCTCTGTAGTGCTATTACCAGGCAACATCACTGTACCTGCAGGAATGGCTACCTCATCATCACCACTACCAATCGTACAGTCAGCGATGGTGACATACGTCTCTTCTACGAACAGATTGCGCTCGGCAGCGGGCAGCAGGTACCAGTCCCAATAGCTGATAGGATCGTTCAGATGGTATTCTACATCCTTGATGACCAGCTTGCCATCCGGTGTCAGCTTCTTCTGACTCTCAGTATTATAAACTGAATAGTAAGCATAACGGTTAGGCTTCACGTTGAGCAGCTTCATCACGCCGTGTGAGGCGGCAGAGATGGTCAACGGGATATTCACCGTCTCGCTGTATGCGTTAGGAGCACCTGTGTATGCAGAGATATACTGGTCATAGACATATACTGAACCCTTGATGAACCAGTAGTGGGCAGGAACAGCATCAGTACCTTTGTACTTGGCACTCTCATCATAACAGTCATCGACGATGGTCTGTGTGCTGTGTACGAAGTTACCTGAACTCTGCCAAGCATTCTGTGTTGCATCATCAGTTGTGTAGATAAAGCTTCGATTGCTCACAGCACCATCGTTCAGAGTAGTCAAGGTGTTACGCGTCTTGCCGGATGGCTGTCGGTTGCCATGCACGTTCTTCGCGTAGACGAAGCCACCACCGACACCTGTCTGCACGTTGATGAGGTCGAGTTCAACGACACCAGTGATATAACCCCATTCCTTTTCGCGAAGGTCATTACCGGTGCTTTCTTCCGTTGTCAGCTCCAGATAGACGCCTGATGCCAGGGCCACCTGATTGTGGCTGTTACCGTTGTTGCGGGTCTGGTCGTTAATGTGTGCCTGCTTCCATTGCTGGTAAGTTGCGGTGCCGTATGAAATAGTCTGATCGTCAATCTTAATATCTGACTTATATTTACTTGCATCTACATTATCGGTTACGCGTACACTATTATAATAGTTGACGTCGCTGGTCAATGCACCTAAGAAGTTCACGTTACTGTAAATACCAAAGTAGTTACCGTGCATTCTATGCTTAGTCTCAGTGTCACCAGCAATAGATGTCGTCTTGTTCAATGACACCTCACGCACACGGTTGATCGTGTAGTTGGTGTAATCTACTATCTCCGGCACACGGTCCTGAGCACCCTTCATCACCATACGACTACCAAAGACACCGCAGAAGTCAGCACGCTGGATGGTATTCATGATACGACCAGCATAACGCGATACCACACCATTGGCTACCCAGTAGTCTGCACTGATGGTGCCGTTAGTTCCAATAATATCCGTTTGTCCGGCAAACAATACCACCAACTCATCCTGTGGGATAGTAGAACCCACGGTGTAACGGGTGCCCTCATTGTCTGTGCACTCCTGTACGCACCTGTATTTCAGCTCGTAATAGGCTCGCTCACGTGCAGGGAGGGCTTCGTATTGCGCCAGGGTGATATCATCTGTGATATGATAGTAGTCTGTACCGTAGTTGGTGATGTTCAGCTCACGATAGCCGTCCACGAAGGTCAGGTTACCGTCACCATAGAGTCCACCCGTATGACCTGTACCAATCGTTATCAGGTCGCGGTTATAGACGTCGTTGATAGATGCCGTAGCGTTACCAAACAATGTGGTAGCATTGGCAAACACCTGATCGTTACCTGACGAAACATTACCGCCGGCGAAGACGGCATTGTGGATGATAATACCATCCACATCCAGACAACCCCATGTGGCTGCGTCTGTGGTCTTGTCCTTTAAGGTGTTCAAGTCAGATGTAGAGACATAGTCACCGGCCTTATAGGGCTTGCTATTGATAGTGACATCCGTCAGCACCTTACAGTGCGGCTCTACCAGCACCTTGCTGTCCTCGGTCATGTATTTCTCACCACTTCCAACAGAAGTGCCATTATCATCGGTATAAACACCGTTTTTGGACTTGAAGTAGTGGCCCTCATCGTTGTCATCATAGCGCGTGCCTGACTGCTTGCCGATGCCCAGACTGCCGTCAGGATATTCGAAGGCACTATATACATAACCGATATCGCCACCGCCAAAGACGTTGCCGTAACCTAAGGCTACTCCTTCCTCGGTGCCTATCTCACCACCATAGATGTTGGCCTCGGTCTTTCCAAATACATAACCGTTGGTGTAGAGCGAACCGGTACGGCCCAGGTTATCGATACCCTTACCGCCGGCGAACACGTTACGCTTCACCCAACCGTCATATATGCTGACCTTTGTCTTACCTGCTTTGTAGATGCCTTTCAAAGTGCGCAGCGGACTCTCGTCGTTCTCGCCATAGACATCGCCACGACCGATAGCTGCAATCTCACCACCACCGAAGACACAGTTACGCACCGTACCGCCATACACCTCAACATTGGTGATATCTACGCTACTGTTGTCGATATAACCGCCACCAAACAAGTTACCGCTGTTCTCCAGATTCGTATTCGGGATGTAATTGCCGTCGGCATCCTTCCAAGTCTCATCGACTATCTTCTCCTGATAGTAGCCTGTCCAGTCGCCATTTTTCACTTTCGTGTAAGGATAGGTCTTATCCGTCGGTTCGTCATTAAAGAACCGGTAACCGATGAAGCCGTTGTTGAGGGTGATGTTAGCAGTACCGAATACAGCACCACCTTCTCCTCCTCCGTAGGCATTACGTTCAATAACAGGGATACCATCCGTAAGAGTAGTACCGTCTAACTTACCAATAATGACGTGAGTCTCACCCGGGATATCAGCAGCATAGGAAGCATCTATTTTTCCTGCATGCTCGCCAACACTACCTCGCCAGCCGCCGCCATAGACGTTTCGCACCTGTCCTCCTTCGATATAGGCTGTACTGCTGGCTGTGAAGCCCTCAATGTGTTTGCCATTGTAGTCAAAACCGGCAGATGTAACACGCAGGGAATCTCTTACTGCTCCACTAGTACCTGCAGCATAAAGGTCCTTGACAACAGTTCCGCCCAGCAAATCGATATAGGTATTTCCATATACGTCACCACTACCGAGAATACCGCGGCCCACCTTTTCAGAGTCGCCCATACCGCCACCGTAAGCATAGTTCCAAACGGTAGCACCTTCATAGATGTGGACATTAGTGTGATATCGTCCTCCCAAGCGAGTAGGATGAACCAAAGTCTCGTGGCTAAGACCACACTCATTGTATCCTGGCATCGTCAGATCGAGTGTCGGTTCTTCCTTAGCCCATTTCAACAATGACTTACGGTTAATGACCTTTCCGTTGTGACCGCCGCCATAGACTTCATAGACTTCTGCGCCACGCTCCAAGTTTACCTCAGTATATTGTGCCCATGTATCCTCACCAAAGCCAGCACCATAAACCGTCGACATCAGCTTAGAACCTGTTTTGGGGTCTGTCTGTCCGTTATAGACGGGGACATCGATGTTGACCTGAGCGTAGAGTGTACGGTCTGCATTGTTGTTACCACCATAGATATTGCCGCGCACGGTGGCTTCCGCACTATGATAGTTCACATGCGACTCGTAAACGTCACAAGGATAGAGAGGATCATCACCATAAGCGCCACCGAACAGGCTATTTACGCTGATGGTAGAAGTGGCAGGCACGTTCAGCAGGGTGCGGCGTGTGAAGCCCTCTGAGAAGCTACCGCCATAGATATTGCTGACAGTTCCTCTGAAGAGGTCGATGATAGCTGAATACTTATCCAGATTGGCAGCTACGGTAGCAGAGTCTGCACGCATACCCAGACCGCAGTTGGCACCAGCACCGAACACGGCAACATTCTGGAATTTCGTAACGGTTTGTGGAATGTCTATCAGGATATAGCTGCGGTTCTGCATGCTGTCCACACCAAAGCCTTTCAGAGAACCTTGTCCGGCACCGAAGATTCTCTCCAATTCGTTGCGGGCATGGCTGGTCGGACGGAAGTTGACAAAGGCATTGTCCAGACGAGGCTTGGTGAAGCCTTGCTTGGATTTGCCATCCGGATAGGTATATTTGCTAAAATAAGAATCTGTATAGTCATAGTCGCCGTAGCAACCACCAAAGATATAGCCCACGCGCCCCTGTATATATTCCATATAGGCAGAAGCATTGGTGACATCAGGAGTCTCTGCATTTGCGGGATTATGTAGCTTAGTCTGCAAATCAGCACTTACGCGGTCTTTGAAGCTGGTAGTGTTGTCAAGAATCTGCCCACCGAGGTCGTTACCGCCATAGACGTGGTCACGAATCCAAGGGAATCCAAGCACATCCTTGCCCTGAGCATCCACACCATTACGACCAATATAGGTCTCGGTATGCCCAAGGATGTCTGCATTACAAGAACCGGCAAAGCTATTGAAGATACGTCCGTTACCTAAGTTGATGATGGTATTACCGGCAATGGGCGCCTCGAAGGAACCGCCATAGATAAACTCCACCTCAGCCATATCGTCACTGTCTTCTGCATGTCCTCTATAAACACCTGCCATCGAACCTTTCAGATTGACGTGACAGCTGTAGCGCGGGTCATAGGTGTATTCAAGCTCTTTAGTCGTTGCATTATAAGTTCCATTACCGATAGGACCATTCTCGCCACCACCAAACACCTGGAATACGTAACCCTTGTTGATGTTGACAGTGGTACTGCCCCATATCTCAGAGTCGCCACCATAACCGCCACCAAACACGTTGAGGGCCTTACCTAATACGTCCATACCCTGCTCGTCGAGAAGTACACCCGAGCGGCGTTCGGTAATATTATAATCGTCGTGGCCATACAGGATAGCCTCACCCTCATTCTCCTCTACTTGGTCAAAGATGGCGAACGTTCCCTTACGGTCGACAATAGACGCATTGATGTTGATAACCACATTGCCGTTCACATGTCCTGTATTATAACAGCCGCCATAGATGTTACCACCCTTCAGTCGGCGGTCCAGGTCAGCATCGGTACTTTCTCCTGTAGGCGCAGTATCTGGGTCAAAGTCCACATCTTCACCTGTTGCAGAACTGATGGTGTTCCATACCAGTCCCTTTGACTTGTCATTCGCATCCTTCCAACGCATTGGTTGAATCTTCAGACCGCCGAAGTTCAGTTCGAGCTTGTCACCTATCGTTCCAGCAGGAGAACCTGCAGGTACTGCTTCAAAATTACCAAGCAGACCGCCTAAGTATTCAGCATTAAATCCCGTGTCACCATACACATTGGCATTATTACAGCCACCCACGACCTTGTCGTAGATAATCACCTTATCATTGAAATCGACCGTAATCTTTCCGGGAACGATGATGCTGCCCACATTACCACCACAGTAGAATGAACCGAACTTGGTAGTGTAGGGAATATAGTCTATCCTGTCGCCTCTATCTATGCTCTCGAAAACCACGCTGGGCTTGACCTTCATGGCGCAGCCTTCCATATACTTGGCAAAGACGGCAGAGTCGGTCAGGTTCATCTGACTGAATTTAGCGTCGTTATTGTCCGGGTCCTTAAACGTTCGGGCAAAGGTTCGCAGCACGCCTTCATCTCTGTCAAACGCTTCGTCGCCATTGTATTTTATCATATTCTCGCCATTGTTGCCGAGGAATACGTTGTCGATAGTCACATAGGAACCAATCTTGATGTGCGTCTGGTCGCCGGCACTTGAACCTGCGACATTCTCGCGCAGTGAAGCGCTGTTACCACCCACGTAGAGGGCACCGTCGACGATAACAGGGTTAGCTTCCGTACCTCTGACGAGGATAGACACCTTCTCTGCGTTAGGGCGGAAGAGGTTGAGGGCTTCTGCCGACTGAACACCCGTGAACGTGTTGCCTGTCAGACCCAATATATCCTTAGGACTATAGTAGAAGTCACCCCAACGCGGGTCGTCCTTCAGTTGGGCGTTGTCAGTATAGGCATACGAGCCATTACCGCCACCATAGACGTTGCCGTAGATGTGGGTCATGATACCGACGGTATTACCGCCATAGACGTTACCGGAGATATCGTTGCCACCATAGACATTGTTGACATGACCTGCCAGCACTCTGACACGAGCAGCATAACCACCGGGAATGTTATTCGGGTTATCTGTAGGATCCAGTTGGATGTCTTCGTATTTAACAGGGTTACCGTTAGCATACAACGGACGCACATCAGCCTTACGACAACCGCCATAGACGTTGTCAACGACCATCCCTGCACCTTCTACCTGTAGCAGCAGACCTTCAGGGCTGGTCATTCGTCCTTCATTACCACCGCCATAGAGATTACGAACTTTACCCTGCTGCAAGTTCCATCGTGGACGGATAGCCATATCGGCCTTGTTGTTACCGCCAAAGAGACGACCAATCTGGTATTCATCACTGCTTGGATAAGAGAAGGTGGTGTTGATTCTCATGATTTCGAAGCGGTCGTTGGTAAGCAGTTCACCACCACCCTCTGTTGTAACACGGGTATCCTTGATGCTGTTGACCACCTTGCTGGGATTATCGAGGCAAATGACCGTTTTGCCGGTGATAGTAGCATCATTGCCGCCACCGAATGCATCGACGATAGAACCGCCCAAGAGCTCAAGATAGGTTTTATCGAGTGTCGGTGACGATAGCACATTGGGACTGGAAGCCACCACTTCATGCGTCACCTTATCCTTGACCACCGTACCTGTGGCAGAAGTGTCATAGTCATAGTAGCCATTACCACCTCCGAAGAGCTGTCCGATGTAAATAGGTATCTTATTTTTTGTATCGCTGGTAGTTTTACCATACGCATCATCACCCTCTACTGCGGCATCAATCTCTTCTTGAGTATAGTTAACAGCAGGGATTGGTGAGATGCGCACGAAGGCATTCCAGCTGTTGTCTATGTTATTCATTCCAGCTTCAGTGCCGACCTTCGTCAGTTTAGCAGGAATATCTGCAGAAGTGCCGATGGTTCCGGCGATATCGTTACCGCCATAGACGTAATCGATAAGGATATAGCCAGAGGCATGTTCACCATCGAGGTGTACAAAAGAAGAACCGCCAACATCAGCCATACGAGCACCAGCAAACACGGCATGCAGATTGCCGGAATATACAGTAACCTCCGAACTTCCACCTGTTTTACCAGCATTACCGCCGCCATAGATGCTACCACCAACAGTAATCTGTGCCTGCATCAATACTGCAGACAAACAAAGTAGTAGGATGGTCGTTATCTTGCGCATTTCTATAATGTTCATGTTCAACGTTCAATGTTCAATCTCCGATAGTTATCGTCGGGCTGTTCAAGTCTGGGTCAGACAGCACATAGAGGTATGTCGGGTTGACAAGCATGTTTACCAGTACCCGTTGTCCTCTGACTGCTTCCAGATTCGGTAGCTTGTTGGCAGACGTACGGTTTTGGCGTATCAGGTTGCCTTTACTGTCATACACGTCATAGGTGCTGACCAGTGTCAGGTTGCCCGAAAGGGTAGGCGCAAAATAGGCGTTGACGAGCAGAGGCGTCGTCGTGTCGAGTGCCGTACCCTCGTCGCTGTTATATATCACGACATCGTCGCTGCCACCCGCTGCCGTGTAGCTGGCGCTGGCGATAGGGCTGGTCCCCGTCGTGTTGTGCGTCAGTTCTACGGTAGCATTGACACTTCCCTTGTCGGCACTGATCTTCATCGTCTTCAGTTTGATGGTGCGCAGCTGCGCATATTCGCCGTCTATTCTCAGGCTGAACTGGGCTGCAGCATAGAGATGATCCAACAAGAGGAAGATGCGGTAGTTCTCGTCTCCTATAGGCCAGTACCAGCTGAACTGTCCCTCCGCCAGTCCTTCGTCAGCATCCTTGACACCTGTGATGATGCAGATGTCGTCTGCCACGACGGGTTTGATGCCGGTGATGGTCAATGTTGCAGCACCGTCAATAGTCTTCACCAGCGTACTGCCCATCTCACCCGTTTTGGGCATATAGCCATAGACAGTATAAGTTTTATCGGGTGATACGTCAAAGTACGCGTGCCATTTATTGTTAAAGGTTATCCTTTCCTCATGAGGATTTGCCCAATCGTTGGGAAGCAGCATATAGACACCCATGCTTGTTGTCCTCTCAGGGGTATATGCGGAGAAGCCTGAAGAAGGTGCTGTCCGGCGAGGCTGCTTCGTTTCCACAAACGCTGAAACATACGACACCATTTGCACCTCCCTGCCTACGGAAGCATTATCCGTAGTCTCCGTCCGTACATCAGTATCGTCCGATGAACAGGCGGTTAGCAGTATGGCGGAGGCCATCAACAAGATGCCGATATATTTCTTGTTATTCCTCATTCTTTCATTTTTTTAATTGTCACCAATTATAGATATCGTGATTGATTTCCTTCGTTGTCCACTCTTTCACGTATATTGACTCCACCTGCAGATTGCCACTGCCAGCATAGTAGGCATAGACTATCCAGGTGTGGTTGCGCATGAAATCGCCAGCTTGCTGCATGGCAAAGTCGGCGGTCTGTGGATCACCTGTTCCAATGGTGTAGGTGATGGTACCCTTCAGCTGCTTGTCGCTCTCGCGCAGGTATATGGGGCCTTCCAGCGTTACCTCAGGCGTCGCTTTACTTGCCGCTTCGTTAATCAGATCCTCGTAGTCTTGCGCATCCTGATTAAAAAACAGGAAGTTGGTAGGATCGGCAGCCTCGGCAATATCGCTAATGTCATGCGACAGCAGTTCTGCCTTCTCAGTATTATAGGTCATGGTGACCGGTGTCTTGAAGAAATACTCCTCGCTGGGTACCATTCCCTCATTCAACTTGATGCTGGTGATATGCACCGTCGGTTCGTCTTTGGTCTTGGAGAAGACGAAGCGAAGTTTCGACACGGCGCGCGTCAACGGTACAGTCGCCACTTGGGCCATGGTACCGATGCGCAGCGCTGGTGCATCGCCTACCACAGGCTGTGTGGTCAGCTTGCCCGCCATAGGCAGACCGTCGGCAGGAACGCTCCTTACCAATTCGCCCAGTCCGAAATGCCCCGTAATCTTAGCGCCCTCCAACAGGGCATCACGGCTTGTCTCCTTACCCAACACCCCCACGCCGCAGTTGTTGTTTGTCACGTTGGCCAACACGTAGACATTGACATCGGGCTTCGTTGCAGCAAACTCATCGCTGACGGGTATCTGGTAGGTTGTTCCCTGCCCCTCATTCAGTGCTGCCACCTCGTCGGTGCTGAGATAGCCGACATACGCCCCAGATTCTGACTCGTAAATCCATATCTGCAGACTCGTGATGGTGCCCTCGTTGGCAATAGCCTCCACCTCGCCCACGTCGGCCCGTGTACCTCGTACCTCGCACCTCGTACCTCGTACCTCGGGAGCATAGACATATATCGCCAGCTTCGTCTGCTTGTGCTGTGCGCCCTCCACCTCTTCTGCATCGTAGGCATAGCAGGCAGCGAGCAGCATTGTTACGATGCTGCACAAAAGCCACTGGAGCTGTTGTCTATGTCTGTTGCCTGTCATCTTATAATTCCACTGTCGTGGTCGTTGCTTGTATCCATTTCGTCACCACCTGTACGCCGATTTCCAGTCGCGGTGCCAGCAGGTCTGGCATGCAGGTATAGGCCTTGGCGAGCGATGCCACGCTCATGGATATGGTGGTGGTATAGTCTTGTGTGAACACGCGGTTGGTATAGTCCTTGCCCACCTCTTTCTTGTCGGCTGGGTCTATCAGAGCGATGAGGTAGAAACGGGCATTCGGATAGACGGTGCCGTCCTTGCCAGTAAACGCATGTCCGGTATTATTTTCAAACTCAAGGATGACGGGCACTTTCTCGTCATCGTACGACTGCAGCACCAGTGTGCTGGTCTTGTTTCCGTCAATGATGTTCGTGTCGTAGATGAAACGTCCGTCGACATCCGTCTGTGCGCCCTGTGGTTTCATGTTAAAGCCCACAGTATGCTGCCCGCCAATGATAACGCCTTTTAGAGGCATCGTCGACATATTAGCATTGTCGACCAATACGTTTTTAGCATCCCTCAACGAGGAGCTCATGCCTGTCAGTGTGAGATCCAGCTTGGCAACACCATACTGGATGGGATTTTCTACGGCTACCGCCTTCGTATTCGTATTGACGGCAGTAGAGCCGTTGTAGTATGTATCCAGGAAGGCATCCCACAAGAGTGTGGTGTTGTTCTGGTAGGTTGTTTTCGACACCTCTTCTGCTGAGGTGCGTATGGGGCTATCTGCAAAGAACATCAGTTCTGCAGGATAGGTATAGCGGTTGATGCCGTTGATATTGTCGAGCGTAGTCGTCGTTGTGCGTACCTCAAACTTATTGCCTGTCCAGCGGATAACAGCGGCTCCGTCAGGAAGTCCGAGAGTGCGGGGATAGGTGTTTTCCTCTATGGCAGTACCGTCACCAATATTGGCGACGATGGCGGCGCTGAGGTCATCAGTTCTGCCTGTCAGCAGGGCCTTGAGTGCTGCTACGAAAGCCTTTATGTTGGCTGCTGCTCCACTCATCAGTCCGGCACCTTCCGAACCAGCATGGATAAAGTCCAGATAGTAGCTCTTCAGGGTGGTGTCGTCTGTTGTGCTCCAGCCTGTAGTGTTGGCTATAGTGGTCATATAGTTTGCCAAAGCTGTGGCATCTGCGTGTGCTTCGGTTGATTCACGGATAGAGGTCAGGCTGAACTGAATGTCTGCGGTCTTCTTACGAATGGTAGGCAGTGCGCTCAGCTCACCATCTACGGCAGGGTTTGTGGGCGATGGCTTTGTTGCCTTTCCATATACCAACATACGGTTTGTGCCTGTCATCAGGTAGCAGGTATTCACGTAGTAGGTGTTGTATTTCTCTGCATCGTACTTTTTCGCCAGATTGTCTTCATCTGCACCTACGAGGTCTATCAGCGGTTCGTCAGTCGCTTCTACCTTAGCACCACTGGTATGGAAAGGAATGGCTACCAACTGATCCATCGCTGAGAACGTGGGAGCCCTATGGGTAAGGGCCGGTGCCAAACTGGGCTTGAGTGCCCCACTACCGATGCTGACCAGCAGGTCTACCTGCTTGGATACTGAAGACGTCGTCTCATTGAACTGCTCAGGCATATCATCATCTATCATTGAACATGATGTAATCATCATGCCCA
>JAEEGL013125654.1_pt1 | contig 16187 bp, 11 predicted proteins | sample 9134231 | NCBI WGS metagenome assembly JAEEGL01 (sample SAMN16246548, study PRJNA631951) | gut metagenome | biome: gut microbiome; feature: rumen; material: fiber-attached | host: Bos | place: Iran: Karaj | collected 2018-10
AGACAGTCTTGACCCCCACGTTGCAGTAGCGGCAGGAACCGACGAAGTTCTGTTCAACATCTTTGAAGGCCTTATCAAGGTCGATGAAAAAGGCAATATCAATCCGGCTGTAGCTGAAAGCTATTCCATAGCCGAGGATGCGATGAGCTATACATTTAAGCTTCGCGATAACGTCAAATTTCATAACGGGGATGTTGTAACAACTGAAGACGTGGTTTATTCACTGAAAAGGTGTGCCGGGTTCACAGAAGCAAAAGATCCTAATGTGCTTGTGGAGTCGGCACTTTCCATTGTTTCGGATATAGTTGCGACTGACAATAAGACTGTTGTTGTCAAGCTCTCCGAGCCCAATACAGAGTTGCTCTATTACCTGACCTGCGCCATCATTCCCAAGAATTACAAGGATCAGGCTACGGCTCCTATCGGAACGGGTCCCTTCAAGTTCGTTTCCTATGCTCCCTTGCAGAGCTTTGTTATGGAGAAGAACAACGATTATTACGGCGCAAAGCCTTATCTTGACAAGGTAACTTTCAAGATCTACGCAAACGTTGATTCAGCTTTCATGGAGCTTCTTGCAGGTTCCATCGACATCATGACACAGCTTCAGGACGATCAGTGCAAGCAGCTTGAAGACAAGTATAATATCGTAGCAAGCAACTACAATCTTGTTCAGGCACTTTTCCTGAACAACGATTTCAAGCCTTTCAAGAAGGTGCAGGTACGTCAGGCTCTTTCCTACGCCATCAACAGAGACGAGATCAATCAGATGATCTCCGGCGGTCGCGGTACGGTCATTCAGACGGGTATGCTTCCCGGCAACACGACCTACTATGCGGCAGACCTTGCAAACTACTACACCTACGATCTGGACAAGGCTCTCGAGCTTTTGGATGAAGTTTTCTATGATGACGGATTCTCCTTCACCATCAAGATCCCTTCGTCCTACGATTCACATGTTGCAACGGGACAGATCATCGCCGAGCAGCTTAAGAAGCTGAACATTACGGTAAATATTGAAACGGTAGACTGGTCTACATGGCTTACGGATGTATACAAGAACAGGAACTTCGAGGCAACCATCATTGGTCTCGATGCAAACCTTGCTCCTTCGGACATCCTTAAGAGATATAACAGCACAGCTCCCAACAACTTCATCAACTACAACAATGCAGGTTACGACGCTCTTTACAAGCTCGCCGTTAATTCTGTAGATGTTGAGCAGAAGAAGGACTACTACTATAAGTGTCAGGAGATACTTACAAAGAACGCAGCTTCCGTTTTCATTCAGGATCCCGCACAGCTTACTGCGGTCAAGAAGGGAATTTCGGGTTACACACCTTATCCCATCTATGTATTTGACGCATCCAAGATATACTATGAAAAATAAGTGAGATGTCCTTGGGACAGCTCATTTGGGGAGGTCACGGATGAAATATATCATTAAGAAAATCGCATCGCTTGTGATTACGCTGGTGATTATTTCGTTTGTGACCTTCCTTTCTTTTTCCGTAATTCCCGGTGATGCGGCCGAAGCCAATCTCGGCATGGATGCCACCGAGGAACAGGTGGAAGAACTGCGTGAAGCGTTTGGACTGAACGGTCCCCTTCCCGTACGATATTTAAGATGGATGGGTAAAGCCGTAAGAGGAGATTTCGGCATTTCTTTCCGTTACAACATGCCGGTTACACGCCTTATCTCCGACAGGCTCGGAGCAACGATAGGGCTTGCCTTCCTTTCGCTGATCTTAATCCTTGTTTTTTCGGTGCCTTTGGCACTTTTAAGTGCGGCAAGACCAAACGGCGCAATTGACAACGTCCTCACGGTCCTCACACAGATAGGCATGGCCGTGCCGCAGTTTTTCTTGGGCATCATTCTTACGCTCATATTCGGTATCCTGCTTTCCTGGTTCAATACGGGAGGATACGTGAGCCCCAAAGAGGATTTTTGGGGTTGCATGAGCTTCATGCTCCTTCCTGCCGTATCCGTCGCCATACCCAAGCTTTCCATGATGGTGAAATACCTTCGTGACTGCATAGTTGCCGAGAAGAAGAACGACTATGTCAGAACGGCGAAGGCAAAAGGTAACGGTGAGGCGGCGATCCTTTTTAAACATGTGCTTAAAAATGCCGTGATATCCGCAATAACCTTTTTTGCAATGATCGCGGCGGAAACCCTTGCGGGAAGCATAGTCGTGGAACAGGTGTTCGGTATACCCGGTCTCGGCAGACTTCTTGTTTCATCCATATCAAACAGGGATTTCCCTGTTGTAAACGCGATCGTGCTTTATATGGCAGCGCTGGTTGTCATAATGAACACCCTCGCCGATATTTCCTACCGCATAGTTGACCCCAGAGTTTCGAGGGCGGATTGATAAGGGATATGAAGATCAGGCTTTTCAGACCACAAAAAAAGTATACGGGATCATATATCGCCGGACTCATAATGGTAGCACTGATCCTTACGGTCGCCGTTGTGGGATTGTTTTGGACGCCCTACGACGTGAATGCCATGAGCTATGCCCTTAAGAATCATGCACCGTCCCTTCTTCATCCCTTCGGGACGGATAATTTCGGGCGTGACATCTTAAGCCGTGTCATGCAGGGAGCTTCCTTGTCTTTCCTGATAGCGGTTGCCGTTGTGGGTACGGGAACTGTCGTCGGTACCTTTATCGGGGCGCTTACCGGCTATTTCGGAGGAGTCGTCGATGCAGTCCTCATGAGACTTAACGATGCGCTTTCGGCGTTTCCCAACGTATTGCTTGCCCTTGTTATCATAGCCGTTATCGGAAACGGTAAATACAACCTCATCCTTGCCCTCGGCATAGTCTTTGTTCCCAGCTACGTCAGAGTGGTGCGCGGAGAGGTGCTTAAACAGAAAGAACTGGATTATGTCAGGAACATGAAGCTCATGGGAGCCTCTGACCTTCACATAATTTTTGTGGATATACTTCCTAACATCAGAACCGCTCTTACCGCCTCCGTGCTCATCGGTTTTCAGAATGCGGTCCTCTCGGAAGCGGGTATGAGCTATCTGGGACTTGGTGTTACGCCCCCGGATCCGAGTCTCGGGCGTATGCTCTCCGAGGCACAGAGCTGCCTCATTTTTGCCCCCTGGTATGCGATAGCGCCGGGTCTTACGATTTTGTTTCTGACATTGGGATTGGGATTTGTATCACATGGCATTGCTGAGCGTTAAAAAACTGAATATCTCTGTCGATGTACCCGGCGGAGAAAAAAGGCTTGTTAAAGACGTGAGCTTTGACGTAAAGAAGGGCGAGATCCTCGGACTTGTGGGAGCCTCCGGTTCCGGTAAGAGCCTCACATCCATGTCCGTTGCGCACATCCTTAGAAAAGACTACAAAGTGAGCTTTGAAGAAGCACTGTTTAGCGGCAAAAGGCTGGATCTCATGTCCGAAAAGGAACTCTGCGATGTTCGCGGCAGGGAGATAGCCTATGTCTTTCAGGAGCCCATGACTTCCCTGAACCCCTTGATCAGGATAGGCAGGCAGGTGGAGGAGCCTCTCAACATCCACGGCATACATTTTGATTCGAAGGAAGAGAAGAAGGCTAGGGTAAGACAGGCATTAAAGGATGCGGGACTGGAGCCTACGGACGGACTTCTTAACGCATATCCTCATCAGCTTTCCGGCGGTCAGCGCCAGAGAGTCATGATCGCCATGGCATTTATCTGTGATCCCCTTCTCCTCGTTGCGGATGAGATCACCACCGCGCTGGATGTTGACACCACAAATGTTATCGCGGAGCTCCTTATCGAAAGAAGGAAGCGCTGCGGCACTTCGATAATCTTTATTTCCCATGATACAAAGCTCGTGGAACGTGTTTCCGACAGGATCCTCTTCATGAAGAACGGGGAGATGCTGCCGGAAAGGCCGGAAAGCGCAGACAAGGTTGCCTCGGCGAGTGCGGGAAACGCGACAGGATTTGTTGCCACCGGACATGAAGAAAACAAGGTGATCCTAAGGGTCAAAGATCTGTCTTTTGCCTATTCCGACCGCAGCATTCTGGGAAAAGTCACTTTGACGCCTGTTCTTAAGGATGTGAGCTTTGAGCTTCACGAGGGTGAGACTTTGGGCCTCGTGGGTAAGAGCGGTTCCGGCAAATCCACGCTCGTAAAGACTGTATGCGGCTTGCAAAGGCAAAGTGAAGGCAGCATAGAATACGCTGCGGGGTACGAATGTCCCCAGATGGTCTTCCAGGATCCCTATTCAAGCCTCAATCCTGCAAAGTCGGTGGGCAGGATACTTTATGAAGCTATCCGTATGGGAGAGAGGCGAGCCGCTAAAAAGGGAAAGATCAAAAGAGTGTCCAAAACCGCCACAAGGCAGACAGTCTTTGACATGTTAAAAAGTGTTGACTTAAGTTCGGAAATAGCGTATCGTATGGTGAGCGAACTTTCGGGGGGCGAAAGACAGCGTGTGGCCATCGCATGTGCACTGATCACAAGGCCCGGGATCGTTATTTTGGACGAGCCCGTATCGGCGATCGATGCCAACGTTCAGGAACAGATTTTGGAACTTTTAAGGAGACTTAAAACAACGTTCGGCTGTTCCTACATATTCATTTCCCACGATCCGGAAGTCATCGCGAAAATCTGCGATAGGGTTCTGGTTATAGAAAATGGCGGAATTAAAGAAAAAGAAAGATAAAAGCGCAAGATTTATATTCAAGTACATAGGGCGGCACAAGATCGCATATTTCTTCGGTCTTGTGGCGCTTTTTGTTGTTGATTACGTAAATCTTTTTGTGCCCCAGTATACGGGAGAGATCGTGGACGGGCTTACCGAAGGGACGCTTGACAGACACGGTCTGTTTGTTATGGTCCTTCGGATCCTCTTAACCGGTCTCGTGATCATGGCGATGCGTTTCTTATGGAGATATACGCTCTTCGGTTCATGCCGAAAGATCGAGTATGAGATAAGGGTGGACCTTTACAAGCATCTCTCGAAACAGTCGGTGAATTTCTACAACAATAACAAGACCGGCGATCTTATGAGTTATTTCACGAACGACCTCGGTGCCATTCGACAGGCGGTGGGAATGGCGGTTATCTCCACCTTTGACGCCAGCGTCATGACCGTTATGGTGCTCATCAAGATGGCAGTATACGTGAATCTCCCCCTTACCGGGCTTGCGGTCATACCGATGATCGTCATCCTTCTCGGCGGCATCAAGTACGGTGCCGAGATTGAGAAGCGTTTTGATGAGAAGCAGGCTGCTTTCTCCAAGATGTCCGACAAGGTGCAGGAGAGCATTTCGGGCATCCGCGTCATCAAGGCATTTGTGCGTGAAAAGTCCGAGCTGGCGAGCTTTGCCGAGACGAACGCCTACAATAAAAAGAAGAATCTTCGCATTGTGAGACTGATGGCCGTTGTTATGCCTCTTTTGGATCTTCTCATCGGTCTTTCCAGCGTTATAACCCTCCTTTACGGCGGCTATCTCGTTGTGAACGGTGAGCTCACCCCCGGTCGTTTCGTTGCATTTACGACCTATATCGGCATGCTGGTCTGGCCCATGATAGCCATGGGCGACTCCATCACCAGCTTTTCCCAGGGTATCGCGTCCATGAAGCGTATCGGCGCGATCTTCAAGGTGGAGCCTGAGATAAAGGACACGGAGAAGACCGATAACAGGATCACCGATCTTAAGGGCGAGATAGAATTCAGGGATCTTACGTTTAAATACAGAGAAGGGCTCCCTGAAGTGCTTTCGGGAGTGAGCCTCAAGGTGCCCGCAGGTTCTTCCCTTGCCATCATCGGTAAGACGGGCTGCGGCAAGAGTACGGTTGCAAATCTCCTTCTCCACATGCATAACGTGGAGGACGGCGAGACATTCCTGGACGGCCATGACATCAATACAATCCCATTAAGCGTGCTGCGATCCAAGATCGCTTACGTTCAGCAGGACAGCTTCCTCTTCTCGGATACGCTCCAGACAAATATCGCCTTCGGCAAGCGTGAATTTAAGCCTGCGCCCAGAAATAAGAGGATCGACAACAAGATCGTGCTCAACAAGAACGACAGCATGGAAGCATATCTCGAAGCGGAGTTTGCAAGGAGAGAAAGTGCGGCGGACAAGGCATATGACGATCTCGACGAGGTTATGGACGCCGCAAAGGCAGCCTGCATCCACGATAACATCATGGAGTTCCCGAAGGGTTATTCCACCATGGTGGGCGAACGCGGCGTGACGGTTTCCGGCGGTCAGAAGCAGAGAAGTTCCATTGCGCGTGCCCTCATGAAGGATTCGAGCATTTTGATCCTTGACGATTCGCTTTCTGCGGTGGATACGGATACAGAGGAACGCATCCTCGAGAATCTTAAGAAGAACAGAGCAGGAAAGACCACGATCATCATTGCCCACAGGATATCGACAATAGAGCACTGCGACAGGATCGCTGTTCTGGATGAAGGCAGGATCGCTGAATACGGAACGCATGAGGAATTGGTGAAGCTCGGCGGACAGTATGCAAAGCTGTATGAGAAGCAGAAGCTTGAAGAAGCTTTGGACGGCGAAAAGAGTGCTTCGTAAGGAATGAAAAGATGGAAACTGTTGAAAATAAAGATAAAAAGAAGTCTGTGTTTTTAAGACTCATTAAATATGCCGTTCCCTATACGGGACAGCTTGCTCTTGCCCTTGCTCTCGTGCTTGGGATAACAGCCCTTGATCTGTACCGCCCCGTTATTTTGGGAAGAGTTGTGGATGTTTTTGCGGAATCGGGAGATTTTGATCTTATAAAGGGCTATGCCCTTCGCTACCTCATCGTTATCCTCCTGATCTTTGTGTGCAATTTTGCCCAGACATGGATACTTGCCCTTACGGGGCAGAACATCATCTATAACGTTCGTCAGCAGGTGTTTGAGCACGTACAGTCGCTGTCACTCCGATTCTTTGACATCACCCCCGTGGGAAGGATAGTGACGAGAGTGACAAACGACGTGGAAGCCTTGAACGAGATGTTTACGCAGGTTCTGATCAACCTCATCAAAAACTCCGTAAAGATCATCGGACTTGCCGTCGTTATGCTCATGCTTGATGTAAGGCTTGCCCTGTTCGGATTTGCTCTTGTTCCCGTGATCGCTGTGCTCACGTACTTCTTCCGCTCTGTTTCGAGAACGACTTACAAGATCGTGCGCACCAAGCTTACGGCGCTTAACACCTACCTTTCCGAGCATCTGTCCGGCATGAAGGTTATCCAGGTGTTTGCCAAGGAAAATGCGAAGAATTCCGAGTTCAACGAGAGAGCGGAGGATCTCTATCATGCGTCCTTCCGCGAAATGATGGTGTTTGCGATCTTCAGACCCGCGATGTACATTTTATCCGTCATTGCGATGATCACCATACTCGGAGCGGGCGGTATTGACGTTTTGAATGGCACCATCACCGTCGGCACTCTTTATATCTTTTACAATTACATTTCCTCATTCTTTGAACCCATACAGTCGCTTGCCGAGCAGTTCGGAACACTGCAGCAGTCGGTGGCTTCCGCGGAGAAGATATTCACGCTCCTCGATGACGATACGAAGATAAAGGAGAGCCTCACGCCGATCGAAATCGGCGAGGTCAAGGGAAAGATCGAATTTTCGCATGTCTGGTTTGCTTACAGCGGTGAGGACTGGATACTTAAGGACGTATCGTTTGTCATAGAGCCCGGCTCCAGTGCGGCATTCGTGGGCGCTACCGGCGCGGGTAAATCTTCGATACTTAACCTTATCGGAAGATATTACGACATCCAGAAGGGCTCGATAAAGATCGACGGCGTGGACATTAAGGATATTAAGATATCCGAGCTCAGAAAAGCCATCGGACAGGTACAGCAGGATGTTTTCCTTTTTACCGGGGATATTAAGAATAACATAAGCCTAAAAAATGAGGAGATAAGCGACGAAGATATCGTGAAGGCGGCTAAGACCGTTAATGCGGACGGCTTCATTTCGAAACTGGAGCATGCCTATGACGAATATGTTACCGAACGGGGATCCACGTTCTCTGCGGGAGAGCGCCAGCTCATAAGCTTTGCGCGTACACTCGCCTACGATCCCGCGATCCTTGTGCTTGACGAGGCGACTGCAAACATAGATACCGAAACCGAGAGTCTCATCCAGGATGCGCTGGCGCGACTCATGAAGGGAAGAACGACCATCATGGTGGCTCACAGGCTTTCCACCATTCAGCACGCCGACAAGATTATGGTCATGCATGACGGACGTCTTGTGGAACAGGGAAACCACAAGGAACTCATAGCCAAAGAAAACGGCTACTACAAGAAGCTGTACGAAATTCAACTTGAAAATCAGTAGCTTTTTGCTTTATAATCAAAAAGAAGAGTCGGTAAACCGACTCCATAATTATCATTATTCCTTGGGCAGGAAGGATGGATTATGAAAAGAATAATCAGAGTGTTACTTGCAGCTTTTGTTGTCTCGGTGCTTGCAGGCTGCGGTTCGTCGGTCAACACGAAAGAGGTGACCGAGTATCTGGATGCCGCTTCCGTCGAGACTTCGGCGCTTGTGTTCTATGTCTATGACGGAAGCACGACAACGGTACGTTTCCTTTTTGACAAGGATCAGGAGAAGGAGATATTGAAAGCTGTCTCCCGTCCCAAGGCAATGCCGGTTGCGGACTGGTCGCCCTCCAAGGGAGACGCGCCCTTCTACGGCATAGAGATATACGGGACTGACAGCTCACTGACAGTATTCTTTGCAGACGGGCATGTCATCCTGGGAGACGGCAGAGCTTATGAGATGGATTACAGCTTTCAGGGCTACGAAGGCAGATATGCATGGCGGGAGACCAATTATTACGGCGGCATGTACATGCCCTGCTCACACTATGTCGTATTGGGCAGGAGCGGCTGGAAGACCGAGCTCATGAATGAGAGCGACCGCGTCGTAAACGAAAGACTTGTCATGAATGAGATCTCTTCTTCGAACGGTATCGTAGAAGTCAAGATCACCAACAACATGGGCATGGAATGGAGATGCGGCGAATATTACGATCTCGAGGTCATGATAGCGGACACCTGGTACAAGGTGCCGATCATCGAAAGCTATGCGGTGAACGACATAGCCTATACCCTCCCCATGGGTGAAACACATACCGGAAAGTACGATCTGAGCCATTTCGGAGATCTTCCGAAGGGAAGATACAGGCTTATCGTCGAGGGCAGTGACGTGTGTGCAGCAATGGAGATCAGCCTTGACTGATCATTTCTTATCCGCACCCGTCCTGTAATTTGTAAGCTTCCTGGAAGCATCGGGACGTGCGGGCTCGATGATCACACGGCCGGCAGTCGATGTGGGACCGTCATCGGGAAGGGTGACTGTGGGAGTTTCTTCCACGGGCTCTTTTTCGGGAGCAGGAATGCTGCTTGCGATGACCGTATCTCTTCCCGACATGATACGGATCATTAGACCCGCGAAGATGAACATAAGGATTATGAACAGTATGAATACCCATACATGATCGAGAGTCGTCGAATAGTCATATATGCCGTGGGCAAGTACCGGTAAGACTATGGCGAAGCATTCGAACAGACGGGAAGACACGTGGTTACCGCGTGTCTTCTGTTTTTTTGCGATCGCATAGAAAACACCCATGAACACGCCGAAGCTTGCATGGCCGGGGATCGCGGTAACGGCGCGGACAATAGCCGTTGCCAGGCCCCCGTCTATGATATAGAACACGTTTTCAAGGATGGCGAAGCCCAGCGACGTGAATACCGCATAAACAACGCCGTCGTAGGTGCAGTTGAAGTCCTCGTTTTTCCATGTCACACGGCGCATGAGAATGTATTTGAACAGTTCCTCGGATAATCCCACCACCAGAAGATAGTTCCAGAAGTTCATGCTGTCTTCCGAAGCGAAGGGTATGTAAGCCAGTACCATTTCACCCAGAAGCTCTGTGATGACGGCAAAGACCGTTGCAAGAAAGCCCATGAGTATGAGCTTTATGAGAAGCCTCATGGGTTCGGGCTCGGTACGGTCTTTTTTGTAAACATATAAGAGTATAAATATGGCGGGCAGGGCTGCCGCTGCGACAAGTGTCACGAGTATCATGGGTCACCTCCGGATGTTATGTAATACAATTATATACAATTGTATCAGAATTGTCTTCTTGCGTAAACAGGGTGATTATTGTATAATCTAACCGCTGTCGCGTTTGAGTGGGGCAGTTACAGGTTTTTAACGCAGAAAGAGGTTTTATTATGGCAGAAGAATTAAAGAAACGCAGCGAAGTCGCTGTTGAAAACACATGGAAACTTGAAGACATATACAAAGACAAGGCAGCTTTGGAAGCTGACATCAAAGAGATCGAGAAGATCGTGGACCGCATGGCGGCCATGAAGGGTAAGCTCTGTGAGAGCGGCAAGTCCCTTTATGCTTACTATCAGGATCTTGAGCTTTGCGCTCAGAAGATCGAGAAGGCATTCAACTATACATCCCGTCTTTCCGATCAGGACACCAAGAACACCGAGAATCAGGCCCTCGACATGAAGATGGAGAGCTTCTATAACAGTCAGATCGAGAAAATCTCCTTCGCTGAGCCCGAGATCCTTGCAGGCCTTACTTCCAAGCTTGATGAGCTTTACAAGGAAGAGCCCCGTCTTCACGAGTTTGACGTAGAGATCAAGGAAACACTCCGTACGAAGGATCATACTCTTTCTCCCGAGATGGAGAACCTTCTTGCATCCGCAAGTGATGTCCTCGGATGTGCGGGAACCACCTTCGGCATGTTCAACAACGCAGATGTTGTTTTCCCCGAGATCACCGACGATAAGGGCGAGAAGATCCGCATTACCCACGGAAGATACAGAGTACTTCTCGAGAATCCCGACGCAAGGGTTCGTAAGGATATGTTCGAAAACTATTACAAGATGTTCATCGATTACAAGAACACTCTTGCTTCAAACTATCAGAATCACGTAAAGGGTCACGTTTTCCTTGCAAAGGCAAGAAAATATTCATCCGCACTTGAGCGCGGAGTGGAGATCAACAATGTTTCTCCTCAGGTTTACAAGAATCTGCTTGATGCCGTAAACAGAAATATGGACAAGATGCACCGTTACATGGCTATCAGAAAGAAAGTCCTCGGCCTCAAGGAACAGCACATGTACGATCTTTTCATCCCGCTTGTTGACGGCGTTGACAAGAAGATCCCCTTCGAAGAAGCAAAGCAGATGGTGATCGAAGCGCTTCAGCCCATGGGCGAGGAATATGTTTCCGTTATAAAGAGAGCTTTAAGCGAGCGCTGGATCGACATCTATGAGAACGAAGGCAAGAGAAGCGGTGCTTATTCCGCCGGCGTATACGGAGTGCATCCTTATATCCTCTTAAACTACGACGGAGGACTTGATTCCGTATTCACCCTCATCCACGAGCTCGGACATGCTATGCATTCCTACTTCTCGGCTCAGGCTCAGACATGCCTCCATGCCGATTACAAGATCTTCGTTGCGGAAGTTGCATCCACCTGTAACGAGGCACTCCTTACCAAGTATCTTCTCAACAAGACAACGGATAAGAAGGAACGCGCATATATCATCAACCACATGCTGGACGATTTCAGAACGACTCTTTATCGTCAGGCTATGTTCGCTGAATTCGAGTATAAGACACACGAAATGGTCGAGGCAGGTGAAAGCCTTACTGCTGACGTACTTTCCAAGCTTTATTACGACCTTAACGTTAAGTACTACGGTGACGCGGTTGTAAGCGATCCTCAGATCGCATATGAGTGGTCGAGGATACCTCATTTCTACTACAACTTCTACGTATACCAGTACTCGACGGGATATTCGGCAGCGCTTGCACTCAGCAACAGGATCCTTACCGAAGGAAAGCCCGCTGTTGAAGATTACTTCAAGTTCTTAAAGGGCGGCTGCACCATGTCACCCACCGATCTCCTTAAGGTTGCCGGCGTTGACATGACCAGTCCCAAGCCCATCGAGGATGCATTGCAGATCTTCTCGGACATGATGGACCAGTTCGAGGAATGCATATAAGCTGACGCTCGCTAACCTTTATAAAAATATTCTTGACAAAACATGGTGGCTGTTCTACAATGTTGTGACTCTAAACAGAAATGGAGATAGACAATGGCTGAAGTTAAGAAAAACATGATGACCTACGAAGGTCTCAAGGCACTCGAAACAGAGCTTGAAGATCTCAAGGTTAATAAACGTAAAGAGATTTCCGAAAAGATCAAGGAAGCGAGAGAGCAGGGCGACCTTTCGGAGAATGCCGAGTATGATGCGGCAAAGGATGAGCAGAGAGACATCGAAGCAAGGATCGAGCAGCTCGAAAATATTCTTAAGAATGCCGAAGTTGTTGACGAAGGCGAGTTTAAGGGCGGAAAGATCAATATCGGCTGCAAGGTTACCGTACTCGATATGGAATTTGACGACACCATGGAATACAAGATCGTTGGTTCCACCGAAGCCAATGTCTTAAAGGGACTCATCTCCAACGAATCTCCTCTCGGACAGGCAATGATCGGTCATAAGAAGAACGAGATCATTGAGATCGAGACTCCCGAAGGAGCGATCAAGTATAAGATCGTTAAGGTAGAAAAAGGCTGATCACAGCTAAACATTAATGACAGAATCAAAGCCCTCGTACATCGGGGGCTTTTACTTTTTGGAGAGCGTACGATGAAGATACTTGTGCTGTCGGATTCTCATGGGAATGAAGGCTACGTATACGATATAATGAGTAAGCACACGGATGTTGATGCGGTGATCCATCTCGGGGACGGCGAAGACGATCTGAGGCTCGGACTCGGTGAACTTCCTGCTTTCGGGAAAAAGCGGGTGTATCAGGTGCGGGGAAACTGCGATCTTCCCGGACTGCCTGAGTGCCGTTTTGACAACATCGGGGGCTTTCGCTTCTACATAACCCACGGTCACAGGCAGCAGGTTAAATACGGCAGATCATATATACTTGCCGACGCCAAAAAGCTTGACAGAAACGTGGTGCTCTTCGGGCATACCCATGTTCAGCTTTTGGAAGAGCATGACGGGATATGGCTTTTTAACCCCGGAGCCGTACGGGATCTCCATTACGGAGTGATAACGATCGATGAGGCCGAACACAAGATAGGCTTCGAGCATTTCTGACAGGCATCGCTTCTTGACAAAGAGTTTGCGCTGATGTAAAATTTCAAAATTAGTTAAACGGCAGATTGCGAACAGCTTATGCCGACAAGTTATTTTTTTAGGAGGGACCGAAATGGCCGAGAACAATCAGAACAGGAACGAGCAGGCACAGCAGGATGTAAACCAGCTTCGCAAGGTGCGCCGCGAGAAGCTCGCAGCGCTTCAGGAAGCGGGACGTGATCCTTTTAAGCAGACAAAGTATGATGTCAAGCAGCATACCGATGAGGTCAAAAAGCTTTATGAGGAGCATGAGGCAAAGAAGCTTGCGGGCAGAAAAGCTCCTGTAACCGACGGTCTTGATGAGGCAGCGGCTAAGGAGGTCCTTAAGGCAGATTACAACGAAAGACGTGCCATCATGGACGCCGATCCGATCCATGTTTCCATTGCCGGACGTATGATGTTCAAGCGTGTCATGGGTAAGGCTTCCTTTGCAAATATCCAGGACTTAAAGGGCAACATCCAGGTTTATGTTTCCCGTGATGCACTCGGAGAAGACGCTTACGCCGAGTTCAAGAAGTCGGATATCGGTGACATCTACGGCATAAAGGGTTATATATTCAGAACCATGACCGGAGAGATTTCCGTTCATGCGGAAGAGATGACCCTTCTCACGAAGAGTCTGCAGATACTTCCCGAGAAGTTCCACGGACTGACCGATCAGGATATGAAGTATCGTCAGAGATATGTGGATCTCATCATGAATCCCGAATCGAAGGATGTATTTGTTAAGCGTTCCAAGATCATTCGCGAGATCCGTAACTTCCTTGCGGACCGCAACTTCATGGAGGTTGAGACTCCCATGCTCGTTGCCAACGCCGGCGGTGCTGCGGCAAGACCCTTCATCACCCACTACAATGCACTTAACGAAGATTTCAAGCTCAGAATATCTCTTGAGCTTTACTTAAAGAGACTTATCGTAGGCGGTCTTGAGCGTGTGTTCGAGATCGGTCGTGTTTTCAGAAACGAAGGCCTTGATACAAGACACAATCCCGAATTCACTCTCATGGAGCTTTACCAGGCATACACTGACTATGAAGGCATGATGGAACTTACCGAGAGCATGTTCCGCTATCTGGCAGAGAAGGTTCTCGGAACCACAAAGTTCATGTACGGCGACGTTGAACTCGATTTCGGCAAGCCCTTCCGCCGTCTCACCATGACCGATGCCGTAAAGGAATATGCGGGCATCGACTTCGACAAGGTTGCATCCGACGACGAAGCCAAGAAGCTTGCCGACGAGCATCACATCGAATATCAGAAGTTCCACACCAAGGGCGACATCCTCAACCTCTTCTTTGAAGAGTACTGCGAAGAGAAGCTCATCCAGCCTACCTTCGTAATGGATCACCCTCTTGCAATATCTCCTCTTACCAAGAAGAAGCCCGACGACCCGTCCAAGGTTGAGCGTTTCGAGCTCTTCATCAACACTTGGGAGATGTGCAACGCCTACTCCGAGCTGAACGATCCCATCGACCAGCGCGAGCGTTTTGCCGCTCAGGACAGAAACGCTGAGGCCGGCGACGATGAAGCCGAGCACACCGACGAAGACTTCCTGAACGCTCTCGAGATCGGTATGCCCCCGACGGGCGGTATCGGCTACGGCATCGACAGACTCGTAATGCTGCTTACAAACAGTGCTGCGATAAGAGATGTATTAGCGTTCCCGACTTTAAAGAGCATCCAGTAGGAAATTCGGAAACTATTGAAGAGTTTATTACAACAAGCAAGTTGATGTGATAATTTAACGTTCAACTGACAGCTTGTTATGATATGGATGAGAAATAACCCTCTCGGTTTTATCGAGCAAACAGATTCAATATATCTGTTGTTTGATAGAATCGGGAGGGCTTTTATTATCTGAAAGCTGAAGGATTATTAGCAAAGGCTTCATGAAATTCAATCATTTCTTTTGCGTCTCGATCATAAGTTTCTTCTACAATATCAATTCCTTTATAAAGAGTTACTTTACTTTTCGTATTTTATTGACACCCACTATTATATCTATAGAAGTAGATATTTAAGCAATCTCAATGATACTAATCAAGTTGCATTATAGAATAAATATGAGGCTGACCTTGATTTGGAAAAAAGTATTAAAAATGTAAAAAATGATCAGCCAGATGTTGTTTTTTTCGAAATAGTGGTATATTATAATCACAACAGAACTCAACACGCCTCTCAACGATGCGGACCACGTTGGGTCTTTTATTTTATGGAGAAAAAATATGGGGCAACTTAAACAACATCAACCATCGATGACTCTTGATGAACAGGTTATGAAACAAAGCAAAATAATACTTAGAAGAATACTTCTGATAATTATGATAATTACTGCAGTCATCTTCTTTGTTTTGCACTATGATTCAAAAGAATATGCCCTGCAAAATGAGCAGGAATATATTAACAAAATCTCCAGGATGACACATAACAGAGCTGTCGCTGTAGGAATAATGGACGGCGATGAAAATATTTATCTGGAATACTGTGATATTGCAGGAAAAAGTGTTGATGAGCACACTCTTTTTGAATTAGGGTCGACGACAAAGGCATTCACAGGGGTGGGAATACTTAATCTTGAGAAGGAAGGCTTGATAAACCTGGATTCACCTGTTACAGACTATATAGACTGGTTTAAGCCACAGTATAAAGGCTGTGATGCTGTAGTCACAGTCAGGCATCTTATGAATCATTCAAGCGGGATTCCGGTATGGACTATTTCACTTATTCCGGAAGGCAGCGAGGGGGAAATAACCTTAGAGGAGACTGTTAGAAAAATAGCTGAGGTTAAGCTAGCTCATGCACCAGGCGAAGTTCATGAATATGCAACGATCAATTATGATGTGCTTGCGCTTATTATTGAAAATGTTACCGGTCAAAAATACGAGGATTATATTACAGAGACTGTTCTTAAAGATGTAGGAATGAATGAGTCATTTTTTAGGACTTCAGACTCTGACAGACAGCGTATCTTTACGGGACGTAAGGCTGGCTTTTTTGGAATGTGGCAATATGA
>JAEEGL015559019.1_pt1 | contig 16187 bp, 15 predicted proteins | sample 9134231 | NCBI WGS metagenome assembly JAEEGL01 (sample SAMN16246548, study PRJNA631951) | gut metagenome | biome: gut microbiome; feature: rumen; material: fiber-attached | host: Bos | place: Iran: Karaj | collected 2018-10
ATGGCTGCTCTCCTATGGGAATCTTCTTCAAGATCGTGCTTCCTCTTTCCAAGGCAGCTCTTGCATCAATCGGTCTTATGTATGCGGTAACTGTATGGAACGATTACAGCACAGTACAGATCTATATCACTAACCCTGACAGAGTTAACTTCCAGTACAAGCTGAGAGTTATGATCATGGACGGCGATACGCCCACAACAGCTTATAAGGTTTCACAGAACACACTGTATTACGCAGCTATCGTATGTGCGATTCTTCCTTTCATGATCGCATATCCTTTCCTGCAGCAGTACTTCGTTCAGGGTGTTAACGTTGGAGCTGTTAAGGAGTAATTACTCCTAAGGTTATTTAGAAATGATAAAAGACAATCTGCTTTATTTTTCATGAAGAACTATTAGCAGGTTGTCTTTTTTTATCTATATTTGGAATTATAAGAGGAGGCTTTATGAGACATATTTTCTGGGCGGGGGATTCTACCGCAGCAAGCAATAAATATATAACTTACCCTCAGACGGGAATAGCACAGGCTTTTGACAGATATACAAGAGAGGATGTAGTGGTATTTAATCATGCCGTGAACGGAAGAAGTACCAAGAGCTTCATTGATGAGAGCAGACTTGCGTATATCTATAATGATATTTCAAAGGGAGATTATCTTTTTATTCAGTTTGGACATAATGATGAAAAGACTAACGATCCTGCCCGATACACTGACCCTCACGGTGAGTTTATAACTAACCTGGGGAAATTTGTGAATGTAGCCAGAAATAAGGGAGCTTATCCTGTTTTCATTACTTCGGTGGAGAGAAGGCTTTTTGATGAAAACGGGAAGCTTAAGCCTTCAGAGCATACTGAGTATGTGAAGGGGATGAAGGAGGCTTCTGAGAAATTTGAGGTGCCGGTGGTGGATCTTTTTACCATGAGCAGAGAATTCCTTGAAAAAACAGGAGATGAAGCTTCTAAGAAATATTATATGAATCTGGCTCCCGGCGAGGTCCTCTGGGCTCCTGAGGGAAAGAACGACAACTCACATCTAAGATATGAAGGTGCCATGCTCTATGCGGGAATGGTGGCTCGAGGACTGATAGGACTGGGAGAGCCTTATTCCAGCCTGATCATTGAAGATGAAGCTCTAAATGAAAGCAGCAGAATTGAGATAAACGGATAAGGGGGATGCTATGCATTATTCGGATCAGGGAAACGGAAGATTCAGGAATCCGATACTGTTTGCGGATTACAGTGATCCTGATGTTATAAGAGTCGGTGATACTTATTATATGACTGCCTCCAGCTTTAACTATACGCCGGGGCTACCGATACTGGTGTCAAAGGACCTGGTGAACTGGAAGCTGGTTAATTATGCGCTTAAGAATATCCCGGGAGAGAGATTCAACATTCCCAGGCATTCGGAGGGAGTTTGGGCGCCTTCAATCCGCTATCATGAGGGGATGTTCTATATATACTACGGAATGCCGGACGAGGGCTATTTTGTGGTTAGAACTAAGGACCCTTACGGAGAATGGGAGGAGCCTGTATGTGTTTTGGAAGGAAAAGGGCTTATTGATCCCTGTCCGATATGGGATGATGACGGACGGGCATATGTGATCCACGGCTATGCCAAGAGCAGGATTGGCTTTAAGAGTATTCTTGGTGTTTTTGAGATGAGTCCGGATGGACTTAAGGCTATATCTGAGGATCATTTTATTTTTGACGGCAATGATCCGAAGCACCCTGCGGTAACCATTGAAGGACCCAAGGTTTATAAAAGAGATGGTTATTACTATATCTGGGCACCGGCAGGCGGAGTTAAGGACGGCTGGCAGGTTGTGCTCAGATCAAGAGATATTCATGGACCCTATGAGATAAAAGAAGTAATGCATACCGGTAATACTGTTATAAACGGTCCTCATCAGGGCGGCCTTGTAGATACTGTAAATGGTGATGAATGGTTTATTCATTTCCAGGACAGGGGGCTGTATGGCAGAATCTGTCATCTGCAGCCGGTCAGTTGGGATAATGGCTGGCCAATCGTGGGCGTTAATCCCGATGAGAATAAGGTTGGAGAGCCTGTGTTTGAGCATGATAAGCCTGATACGGGAGCAGAGGATGAGGAAAAGATGTATCTTGAGTCCTCAGATGATTTCGTAGGAGGCAATTATGGACTTTGCTGGCAGTGGCTCGGTAATCATACAGAAGCTTTCTGCCAGCAGAAAAACTTCCGCAGAAATGGATTAAGGCTAAATGCACTTAATGTTTCCGGTGAGGAAAACCCCATTATATGGCGAAGTGCCAACGTACTTACTCAGAAACTTGTTTTTCCTGTGTTTGAAACCGAGATTCAGGTTGATATTTCGGGGCTCAAGGCCGGAGAGAGAGCCGGCATATGTATGACGGGAGGACAGTATGTTGCCGCATATTTTGAAAAGGGCGATAATGACGAGTTTGTTTTGAAAATTGCAGAGTCCGAAGGCGGAGATGCTGATAAAATTGAGGTAGTTAAAAAGGTGATAAGAGCTGAGAAAATCGGAAGAGAATCCCTTTTTACGTTCCTTCTTACTTTCTCTCTTAATGAGGAGGCAGAATCTGAGCAGTTGTATTATCAGAATGTGCATAGTCCTCTTACGGGAGAGAATCCTGCCCTTAAGATCAAGGTAAAGGGTGATGGCTTAGACTACACCGATCTTGGAGTTAACTACACTCCTTCGGATCATACCTGGGTTGGAGCAAAAATCGGACTTTTTGCGATTTCAAAAAGTACTGATATGACAGGGAATTCAAATGGCTATGCTGACTTTCTTTTTGTTAAAACAAGGGAGCTGTGAGAGATGGATGTAGGACCGATCAGTTTGTATGAAGCGGCAAGAATGGGCGATTATAAGCTTGTTAGATGGATCGTGGAGTATTCAAGAGCAAGTCTTAATGAGTTTGATGATGACCATAGAACAGCTCTTCATTATGCCGCCGAGAGCGGGAACCTTCAGGTGTTTGAATATCTGACGGACAGGTGCGGCCTGGACCCGCTTCAGGGTGATGCGGGGCTGGTAACACCATGGGATATTGTTCATGAGAATGCTACAAGGGCTGAGTTGAATGGGGCCGCCGAAGGCTATAAACAGATTGAGAGCTATCTTGAAGGAAAATATGGGCATTGCTACAACGATTTTTACCGAAATCCCATAAGAAGCGGATTCTTCCCGGATCCTTCAATCTGCAGAGTGGGAGAAGACTATTATATGGTCAATTCTTCCTTTATATTTTTTCCGTGTATTCCAATTTCCCATTCAAGGGACCTTGTTCACTGGGAGATAATTGGGCATGCCATCACTGAGCCGAAATGGGCTTATCTTGAGGGTCTGGAAGGCGGAAGAGGATACTGGGCGCCGGATATTTCCTATTATGAAGGGCGATTTTACATCGCTGCAACATATAGACTTAACGATACGGGGCCGGTGTACAGAAGGCAGATGGTGGTTTCTTCGGACAGGCCTGAGGGACCTTATTCTGAGCCGGTCTTTATCGATGAAGACGGTATAGATCCTGGCTTTTTTAATGATGAGGACGGCCGCAGATACATGCTGCTTAACAGAGGAGCCAGGATATTTGAGCTTGATAGAACCGCATCGAAGAAGATATCAGAACCGGTGCTTTTGTATTACGGAAGTAACAAAAGAGCACCTGAAGGCCCACATATATACAAAAAAGACGGATATTATTATCTTTTGCAGGCTGAAGGCGGAACCGGGCCGGGACACAGAGCTACGGTTTCAAGAAGCAGGGAGCTGATGGGGATATATGAGCCCTGTCCCTATAATCCCATAATGAGGCAGACGGATGAAGGAGCCGTGATTCAAAGATGCGGTCACGGTTGTCTTGTAGATACGCCTGATGGACGATGGTATATGGTATATCTCTGCGGAAGGAAACTGGGAGATGGCTACAGCATTCTGGGAAGAGAAACTGCCCTTGATCCTGTGACCTGGACTGCAGATGGCTGGCCAATAGTTAACGGACTCAAAGGACCCTCATGTATGCAGGTTAAGCCTTTTGCTGATGATAGGGATGATTGCAGTAATGAAATTGGTGTTTCTCCTTGCGGGCTTCCTTTTGATTACATGACGCCGCGGCCCTTTGAAAAAGGAACTCTGGTATATGAAGCTACTGAAGATGGACAGATCTTTACGATAAAAGGCTGTTCTGCTCCTTTGTCATCAATTGATGCCCGGAATATTGTGCTCAGAAGGCAGACGAGTTTTTCTTTTGAATATGACGTGAACATGGAGATTCCGGAACTAAAGGATGGGCAGAGCGCAGGAATAACCGGGTATTATGATGAGAATACATATTTTACTTTTGGTCTAAAGAGCGCTGAGGGAAAAATGCATGTTTTTTCCCATGAACATATTGGAGATGAGGACAGATGGACGATTTCCGAGGAAGCCTTGGAAAATGCATCCGGAAGCATTAAATTATCCATGAATACAGTGGATTTTGTCAGAACCCTCAGCTATAGTATTAATGGCGAGGAATGTATTTGGCATACTTTGACAGATGTGTGTTATCTGTGTGATGAGGGACTTTCCAAGGGAAAGCGATTTACTGGCGCAACTGTAGGAATGTTCGCATACGCCGGTACAGAGAATGATCTTACGGTCAGATTTACAGACCCGATTTATACAGAGATATAACAGAGATATTTAGGAGGATGATATGCAGATAGGAATCAGATTTCATGATACAGTGGAGCTTCCTTTTGAGGAGAGGCTTCAGGAGATTAAGAGACAGGGATTTAGCTGTACTCATATTGCTCTTTCCAAGGTGCCGGGATTTACGGCTGATACAACGGCGCTTACACCGGGATATGCTATGTACATGAGGGATGCTTTCAGAAGAGCAGACCTGGATGTGGCAGTTCTTGGGTGCTACCTTAATCTGGCTAATCCCAATGAGGCTTCGCTTCATGCTATCCAGGAGAAGTATAAGGCTCATATTCGTTTTGCTTCCCTTATGGGTGCAGGAATGGTGGGAACTGAGACCGGCGCACCCAACGAGACCTATTCATATGATAAGGAGGCATGCCATTCGAAGGAGGCCCTTGAGACCTTTATCACCAATCTTCGTCCTGTGGTTGATTACGCTGAAAAAATGGGTGTGATTGTTGCCATTGAGCCTGTTTACAGACATATTGTATGGAATCCCAGGAGAGCAAGGGAGGTTCTTGACAGGATAGAGTCTCCGAACCTTCAGATCATTTTTGATCCGGTCAATCTTCTCTGGACTGATAATTATGCTCAGAGATATGAAGTATTTGAGGAGGCAATGGATCTTCTTAAGGATGATATCTGCATGATACATCTTAAGGACTGCGTGTGCGAAAAAGACAGGATCGTCAGCATGGGGTGCGGTCTTGGAGAGATGGATTATACAAGCATTGTGGAGTTTGCACATAAGTACAAGCCCTATATTCATGCGACTCTCGAGGATACCAAGCCCGATAATGCAGTAGCAGCAAGAGAATGCATTGAGGGCTACGAAGCAAAACTTAAATAATTTGTATTTATAATTTAATAAGGCACTATATATAGCGGTTGCATTTCAGAACATACATTCGTATAATAAGAATTAATCCAAGAACAAATGTTTGCAACATATGTTTGCGTGGTAAGGTGGGTGTATGGAAGACAGGATTATTCTTCATTCTGACTGCAACTGTTTTTATGCGGCAGTTGAGATGCTGCATAATCCTAAACTTAGAGACGTTCCAATGGCGGTAGGGGGTGACCCCGAGGCCCGCCATGGAATTGTTCTTACAGCCAATTACATAGCCAAGAGGCGGGGCGTCAAGACGGGAATGGCACTTTGGCAGGCCAGACAGGTATGCAGGGACGTGGTATTTGTCGCTCCCAGCTATGATGAGTACATCAGATTTTCCGGGAAGGCCAGGAAGATATATGGCGACTATACCGATCTGATCGAACCCTATGGCCTTGATGAATCCTGGGTTGATATCACGGATTCCGCAAGGATGCTGGGAACTTCTGATGGCATGCGTATAGCCTGGGAGATTTCCGACAGGGTTAAGAAGGAACTTGGGATTACTGTTTCCATAGGTGTTTCCTGGAACAAGATCTTTTCCAAATTTGGCTCTGATTACAAGAAGCCTGATGCCATTACTCAGATATCCAGGGAGAATTACAGGGATATAGTCTGGAATAGCCCTGTATCTGACCTTCTCTATGTTGGCAGACGCACAGATAATAAGCTCAGGAAATACGGGATCCTTACTATAGGAGATCTTGCCTGTGCAGATCCGGAGTGGCTTCATCAGATATTCGGCAAGGTGGGATATATTCTGTCTGCTTTTGCCAGGGGCGAGGATCAGACTCCGGTTGCTGCAGAAGCGGATGCGGCGCCCATCAAGAGTGTCGGTAACAGTACCACAACTCCAAGGGACCTTGAGAATGATGAAGACGTCAGAATGGTTATCTATCTTCTTTCGGAGAGCGTGGCTTCAAGACTTAGAGATAATCACTTCAAGGGAGATGTCATAGGACTAAGTATCAGAGATAATGGCCTCTATAGTTTTACAAGACAGCACAGGGTCAAGATTCCCACCAATATCTCGGAGGAGATAGCGGGATATGCCTGGCAGCTTTTTAAGGCCAATTATGACTGGGAACATCCGATAAGAAGCGTGGGAGTAAGGGTGTCAGGTCTTATCCCCGATACTTCGCCTTATCAGACCGACCTGTTCATGAGTGAGGCGGTCAGGGACAAGCACCTCAAGGCTGATATTGCGGTCGATGATATCAGGAGGCGTTTTGGATATAATTCCATTCTTCGTGGCCTGATGTATTTTGATAAGGAGCTGTCCGGCCTTGATGCCAAGGCTGACGATCACATGATCCATCCTGTGGCTTATTTTCAGAATGGCAACAATGTTCTTGGGGATAACGATTTATAGAACAGGAGCATGCTATGGCGATTAGGATAGGTCATAAGGTCTACGTGGATACGGTTGTGGAATATTCGGATGAGGGCGCTGTAAGGCCTCTGTCCATAGAATGGGAAGACGGCAGGAAATACATGATCACCAGAGTCAAGGATTGTGTTCCCGGAGCCAGCAGGAGAGCAGGCGGAGCAGGACTTGTGTATACCTGCATTGTCGATGGCAAGGAGATTCATCTGTATTTTGAGGATTCTCCCTCCGGAGCCAAATGGTTTCTTGAATCCAAGTCGTGATATGTTATTCCTTTTTGTAATTGAAAGTGAGGCCGGGTTATGGTTTATGCAGTTGATTTTGACGGTACACTTAGTATGGGCGAATGGCCGGAGGTTGGCCCCGCCAATACGGAGCTTATAGATTATCTGATAAAGAGACAGCGAATGGGAGATAAGCTTATTCTTTGGACCTGCAGGGCAGGAGAACCCCTTGACAGAGCGGTGGAGTTCTGTAGGGATAACGGCCTTGTTTTTGATGCAGTCAATGATAATCTTCCTGAAACTATCATAAAATATGGCTCTAACTCAAGGAAGATCACCTGTGATGTGTACCTTGACGATAGAGCCATGCATGTTGATGAATATGCATGCAGCACGGAAGTTGATATCAATAGGATAGAGAATGCTCTTTTGCGCTATGCTGAAAAGATAGCTATGGCTGGCTGATAGCTGCAGTATTTGGCTGTTATTTCTTCAGATGCTCGATCTGCCCCAGAATAACCTCCGGTACTTCAATCTCTTCCTTCTGAAGTCTGTGAACAATGTTTACAAGAGGCTTGATCTGGCCTCCGATATGAGCGTTATAGTGGTTGATCAGTTCTCCGTATTGAGGGTTATCTGCAATCTTTTCCCTGAGCTCCTTGGCGAAGGGGCAGAAGGTGAAGAGAATCTCACGGGCTACCTTGTTGAGTCTTGGAGAGCTGGCTGACTCAAACTTAATATATGCAAGATAGTCGGCAATAAATACGTTTTTGTAGTTATTGCTGTATTTCTTAAGGTCAGTTCTTAGTTTATCCTTCTGTTCCGTTGACAGTGCAGAGTTCTTCTTGAAGAACTGCAGGTAGTCGCAGTACATGGAAGTAAGAGAAGGATCTGTTACGTCGTTCCAATGAACGCCCTGCTCGGTCTTGCACATTTCCCATCTGAACTCTCCGAACAGCTTGATCATACAATCTTCGGTGTTCTCTGTGTTGAAGATGGAGACCAGCATACGGGCCTTGGAACTTCTCTTTTTTCCTTCAATTTCCTGCCAGAGGCAGGCTCTGCTTCCGGCATTGGGCATCAGGATCATATATGGTGTGATGTCGTCCTGGTAGTGAACCTGAGGGACACCTATCTCAACATTTGAGAACAGTGCATTTCTGCAGAATACACCGAAATCAACGCTTCTGATATATCTGAAATATTCATTGACCTTGGCGGTATTCTGATACGCCATGTCAAGAGGCCTTAATACGTTCTGAGAATCAAATACCGGAACGAAAGAGGAGATCCTTCCGAAGGTCATTCTGTTTCCCAATGCAAAGAGGTTGTGGATCTCAAATTTCAGCCTGGCTTCCGGATCGTTTATCATGGCTTCCATCTGCTCTTCCCTGATATCACCGCTGAGCTTCTGATCACGCAGGTATGTGAGCCAGTCCTGATCAAACTCGTTTCGTGAAGGCTCAACCTCAAGATTATATATCTTAACAAGCCATTCATAGAGAAGGACTACGTTATCGTCGGGGTCAGGCATGTAGGATCTGGCGATATTGGCAAGGGCCATAGTGTATTTATCACCGGCCAGCTCTTCGTCAACGAAACCGAACATGAAGAACATCTGAACCTCAAGGGGAAGATCCTCATCATCCAGGCTCTTTAAGAAGGCTGCGGTGTAGATGTCATAGAAGGTTGAGGCAATGCTTCTTCTGAGGGCTCTTGCCTCATCGGAGGAGTCGTTTCTATTCTCGTTTGATTTGAATTCGTTTACCTGCTCCTCGAATTTCTCTGCAAGCTCAGGAGATACTTCAGCATAGTTAATGATGGTGTTCAGGGCATTTACTATTGCAATTCCGCCAATAATGCCGCTGTCCAGATTGCTGAGCTTGGCGTTTATCATCTGCATAGTTGCCTGAAATTCCTTGGTTTTTTGCTTGAGAGCTTTTCTGTATACGGTAAGAGCCTGAGACTCTTTTGATATATTCTGATATATTTCGTAGGTTGTCATTACCATGCCTGTGGCAATATCAAGGCTCAACGGATAGAAGGCCTTTTTGAGGCTTGCACTGTGGGTTCTTAAGGATCTTGCAAAGGAGATAGCCCACTCAGGCAGATTGACGCTTCGCTCCGGAGGAGTGAGGTCATCCAGTTCAGGGAACTGTTTGGGCACTTCACCAACTTTGATACACAGATTTGGATAATCGGCATAGTCTGCCTTGATTTTCTCATATTCGGTAAGAGTCTCATTATATTCCTGTTCAAAAGCATCGCAGCACAAAGCGGCTGCTTCAGCGGACTGAGCGGCCAAAATCGGTGCAATCTTTGGATTGGACATTACTACTTTTGGAATATCATCTTTGGAATTGAAGGGGTATGAATATACGGCTCCTTCTTCAAGGGCCTCTATGTTGTACACATAGGGCTCACCGGGGGTTTCAACTATTCCCACGAAGCCGCCTACACCCAGGGTTATGGAGGAGAAGGCATTGGATATTTTGATACTGCCCTTTACAATAATCTCTACGGTTTCGACAATATCTTTACCAGCTTTATGCAGAACCTGACCTTTTTCGAGTTTAACAAGTCCCATAGTATTCCTCCATGAGAATCCTAATACCGTATACATAATAATGGTATCACGTTCATAAGGCTACTTCAATGAAATGGGGCTGTCAAAATATTAAAAGATAATTAACGCAAAATGGATATCATATCACGATGTTTCTAAGGCTGTATTCTGAGGTTACGCCGTTTTGGGCAAGGAGATTATATACTGCTCCAGCTGACAGAGTTTCGCTTAGGAGTCTCATCTGTAGGGGATTCAGTAAATGCTCTGCATCCTTCAATCTGTCCAGAACAGGAAGAGAGGAGTTGTCATGGATCAATGACAGAACCGCGGAGGAATCCTTTTTTAGGCCGAGGATCCTGACATAGCCGGTATAGTCATCGGCCTTATATTGAGCCATATTTTCATCGGCGATCCCAAGGAGAATATGGAAAAGGCTCCTGCTGATACGGGAGTAGGACAGATCTTTTGTCTTTAATTTCTCGCACAGACAGGTAATGGTATCTCCCGGAGTGAACGAATTAATTAGTTTGTTTGACAGATCCCAGGAGACATCCAGGTATTTGTCATAGCCATTTTCTTTATCACAGATAAGTCTATAGTTTAGAAGTGTCGAGAAATCGTTGGAATCAAGCAGATGACCACTGTATTCAACAAATTCTTTCATGGCACTTGCCGGGATGGAAGCAGATACAGCCTCTTTTTCAGTGTTTCCTGCAAGAACCTTGCGGATAGCTGTAGCGCTGGCATAATCCGATAGGGCAGTGGAATGAAAGGATTCACCTATGCGAGGGATGGTAAATGGACGGATGCTGCTGTTTCTTTTGATAAGTGCCTTGATATATTCAATTGCAAGGATATTGTTGGGACTTTGAAGTATCGGTCTTATGCTTTCGCCGTCAAGCTCTGCGGCAAGTGCATCTTCTCTGGCTGCAGCGAAGCTTTTGCCTGCTTTGAGGCCGGCTGCGAGAACTGATCTGAAATTCTCAGGTTCATTGGCAAGTACTGTGGCAATCTTCTCAAGAGAGGAGATATCTCCTGACTCACTGCCAAAGCACAGATAATCCAAGGCTCCGATACGGTCAAGTATAGAAACAGCTCCGGATGCGAAATATTCAGCGCTTCCAAGGCTGTAGTATACAGGAAGTTCCAGAACCAGATCTGCTCCTGACTGCAGGGCCATTCTGGTTCTGGTAAATTTGTCTGCTATGGCAGGGGCACCTCTTTGGACAAAATCTCCGCTCATAATAACAATGCAGAAATCCGCGCCGGTTTCCTGCATGCTTTTTTCAATTAAGTATTTATGCCCGTTGTGGAAGGGGTTGAATTCTGCGATGATTCCAATAGTTTTCATAAATTGTAAGCGCTTTCAAAAAATGCTGACTTTTGTACAATTTTTTCCTTGCGAATAAAAAGAACGTTGTTAAAATAGTAATGTAACTTTGTATATTATCTTTACATACAGATTCTGCAAAGTCAAAATACTTTATTTCAGAGAATTCCAAAGAGAGGTATATCATGAAAATTCTTGTTATTAATTGTGGTAGTTCATCACTTAAATTTCAGCTTATTGATTCTGACTCAGAGCAGGTAATCTGCAAGGGCCTTTGCGAGAGAATCGGCATTGACGGAAGTCAGATAGTTTATACACCCGAAGGTAAGGACAAGATCACCAAGGTTGAGCCCATGCCTGATCATAACAGAGCTATCGAGCTTGTTATCGAGGCACTTACAAACAGTGAGAACGGCGTAGTTTCTCTTGATGAGATCGGAGCTGTAGGTCATAGAATCGTACATGGCGGGGAGAAGTTCACCAAGTCTGTTGTTATCGACGAGGAAGTAATCAAGGCTATCGAGGATGTTTCAGATCTTGCACCTTTACACAATCCTGCCAACCTTATCGGAATCAGAGCTTGCCAGAAGGCTATGCCCGGTGTTCCCATGGTTGCTGTTTTTGATACTGCTTTCCATCAGACAATGCCTCAGGATGCTTATCTGTATGGACTTCCTTATTCATATTATGAGAAATACGGTATCAGAAGATACGGTTTCCACGGCACCAGCCATTCTTATGTAAGTAAGCGCGCAGCAGAGATCCTCGGCAAGGATTATTCTTCACTTAAGACTATCGTATGTCACCTTGGTAACGGTGCATCTGTTTCAGCTGTTGATTGCGGCAAGTGTGTAGATACTTCTATGGGACTTACTCCTCTTGAGGGACTTATCATGGGTACCAGAACCGGTGATATCGATCCTTCAGTTGTTGAATTTATTATGAAGAAAGAGAACTCTACTGTAGCTGAGGTTACCAATCTTCTTAACAAGAAGTCAGGTGTATTCGGCCTTTCAAATGATCTTTCATCCGATTTCAGAGATCTTGAGGATGCATATGTTAAGGGAGATGAGGCTGCCAAGAGAGCAGTTGATACCTTCTGCTACAGAGTTGTTAAGTATATCGGTTCCTATGTTGCTGCCATGGGCGGCGTTGACGATATCTGCTTTACTGCAGGTGTTGGTGAGAACAGCGGCTTTGTTCGTAAGCTTATCTGTGAGAGACTTGGCTTTATCGGAGCAACTCTCAACGAGGAAGCTAACAAGGTTCGTGGCAAAGAGCAGAGAATTTCAGGTGATGACAGCAAGGTAACACTTCTTGTAGTTCCTACAAACGAAGAGCTTGCAATTGCCCGTGATACATATGCACTTTGCAAATAATCAGGAATACGATTATTTTAATAATGTAAATACAAAGAATAAGGACTCGAGAGGGTCCTTATTTTTTTGACCTTTAGTCTTTTGTTAAAGTAATATCAAAATTTTCTTTATTTGAATGGTGCTTAATAAAAATATTGCAAATTTTGAAGGCACGGGTTAAGATATAACGTGTTGTTTGTGTTTTTGGGGAAATATGTATTGGGAAAGAGGTTAGGTTATGAAAGAATTAAATTCATGTAAGGATGCCATGGCTGCAAGCATTGAGAACAAGTATTTTGCCGTGGCTCATCTTTATAAGGATGAGAAGGCTATGGAGATGCACATTCATGACTGCTATGAGGTGTATTTTTCCATTTCGGGTGGCAAACAGTTCCTTATAGACAATAAAGTTTATGATATAGAACCGGGTGATCTGTTTCTTATTAATCAGTATGATTCACATTATCTTACACAGATTGATAAAGAGCTTCATGAGAGGATCGTCATTATGATCGATCCGGATTATATGCGCAGTATTTCCAGTAATGAGACTGATCTTGATGCATGTTTTCAGGACAGAGGAGAGAAATTTTCACACAAACTCAGTTTGAATCAGGAACAGCAGGGAAGATTTCTTTATTTTATAAACAAGATACTTACCAGCAACGGCTACGGACATGATCTTCTTGAGAGGGCTACTTTTACAGAGCTTTTTGTCATGATCAACCAGATCATTTCCGACAAGAAGAACAACAAGACTTCAGAGAAACCAGCAACTTATAATGAGCAGGTGGATGCGATCCTGTCATATCTGAACAACAATATTCAGTATCCTATCAGCATAGGGGATCTTGCCAAGCATTTCTATATAAGTGAGTCATATATTTGCAGAATATTTAAGTCTGCCACCGGCACAACCATCAACAAATACATGACGGCCAGGCGCATTTCCATAGCCAAGTCGCTCCTTGCTGAAGGAACAGGTGTCAGTGAAGTCTGTGACAGATGCGGCTTTAGTGACTACAGTAATTTCCTTAAGGCTTTCACTAAGTCCGTTGGTATATCGCCTAAGAAGTATTCGCAATATTGCAACAGATAACCTGTTCAATCGGGAAAGAAAAGTATTGTTAAAAAATATGTTGACAAATACTGCGGCTATTAGTAAAATATCAAGGTATGCTAATGAATAAACGTAAACAATTGCCTTTATACGGCAGTTTCTTATACGGATACGGTAAGGAGGTGTTACTGAAATGTCAATCTGCCCAAAGAATAAGTCATCAAAAGGCCACAGAGATCAGAGAAGAGCTAACTGGAAAATGACAGCTCCAACTCTTGTAAAGTGCAGTCATTGTGGAGCACTTATGCAGCCTCATCAGGTTTGCAAGAAGTGTGGTTACTACAATAAGAAGAACATTGTTGAAACTGAGGCTTGATAAGTTTTAGAACTACTTCTTTAGTTTGAATAATCAATGGAATTTAAGGCTTTCCGATACTTTCGGAAAGCCTTGATTTTTGCATATCACTCTAGTATATTTAAATAAGTTGAAAATTGAATCCGGGGGATAAATTATGTCAGAGCTTGTTAGGGTAGCAGTTGATGCTATGGGAGGCGATAACGCTCCTTTTATCAACGTAAAAGGTGCTGTTGATGCTGTTAAAGAGTCTGATAACCTGAAGGTTTTCCTTGTTGGAAAGAGTGATGTTGTTGAAAGTGAACTTTCTAAATACGAGTATGACAAGGAACGTATTGAGGTTGTTAATGCTTCAGAAGTGATAGAGATGGCTGAACCACCTGTAATGGCCATTAGAACCAAGAAAGATTCATCTATTGTAAAGGCTATGTATATGGTGAACCACGGCGAGGCTGATGCTTATGTATCTGCAGGCTCAACCGGTGCTACACTTGTTGGCGGACAGGTGATAGTCGGAAGGCTTAAAGGGGTTGACAGAGCACCTCTTGCTCCACTTATTCCAACCGAGAAGGGCAATTCTCTTTTGATCGACTGTGGTGCGAATGTAGATGCAAGATCCAATCACCTTGTTCAGTTTGCCAAGATGGGATCCGTTTATATGGAGAACATCATGGGAATCAAGAATCCAACTGTGGCAATAGTCAATATTGGTGCAGAGGAAGAGAAGGGCAATGCGCTTGTTAAGGAGACATTCCCTCTTTTGAAGAACTGTCCTGATATCAACTTTATCGGTAGTATAGAGGCAAGGGATATTCCGGCCGGCGGAGCAGATGTAATTGTCTGCGAGGCATTTACCGGTAATGTAATCCTCAAGATGTATGAGGGTGTTGCCAAATCTATGATGCATGTCATCAAGGGCAGTCTTATGAGCAGCCTTAAGACCAAGATTGGAGCACTTCTGATCAAGGACGATCTTAAGAAGTCTCTTGGCAATTACAGTATGGACAAATACGGCGGCGCGCCAATGCTTGGACTTAAGGGTCTTGTAGTTAAGACTCACGGAAGTGCAACTGATATAGAAGTCAAGAACTCTATTTTGCAGTGCGTAACCTTCACTGAACAGAAGATCAGTGAGAAGATCAGTGAGAAGCTCTCACAAGGATAAGAAAATCAAATCTTAGAAAAATATATGCATTAAGAAAGGCAATGTTATGGAATTTGAAAAGATGAAAGAAGTTATCGCAAACGTACTCAACGTTGATCCTGAGGAGATCACATTGGATACTACATTTACAGAGGATCTTGGAGCTGATTCTCTCGATCTTTTCCAGATCATCATGGGACTTGAGGACGAATTTGACGTTCAGATCGAGCCTGAGAAGGCTGAGAATATTACAACAGTAGGCGAGGCTGTTGAGCTTCTTAAGACTGCTATTTCAGGAAAATAATTCTTTAGAGTACAAGGCAGTGATCTTCACTGCCTTTTTTATATCATAAGACTAGAAGATTGCATTATAAATTTATATAGTTCAATTGAGCTTATATTTTAATCAGATGGAGTAAGTTATGCTGACTGAGCAGGAAATACAGGAATTTGAAAATAAAATCGGATACACATTCAAGAACAAGGATCTTTTGATCCAGGCGTTTACTCACAGTTCACAGGTCAATGAACAGAAGATAAATAAAAGGCCTGACTATGAGAGACTGGAGTTTCTTGGAGATGCAGTCCTTGAGATGATTTCAAGCGCATATCTTTTTAAGACATACCCTGAAAAAAAAGAGGGAGAAATGTCCAAAATAAGAGCGTCGCTTGTATGTGAGCCTGCTCTGGCTTATTGTTCCGAACAGATTGAGTTGAAAAAATATATTCAGCTTGGAAAAGGTGAAGAGGCCACAGGAGGCAGGAATAAAGAATCAATTATCGCTGATGTTATGGAAGCGGTAATAGGAGCTCTTTTTCTTGATGGGGGAATCGAAGAGTCCAAGAAGTTTATTGACAGCTATGTTCTGACAAATGCAGACAGCATGCAGATGTTCAGCGACAGTAAATCTATTTTGCAGGAGTTTACACAGGGAGAGAACCTCGGCGAAATCAGATATGAAATTTGTGGCGAAAGTGGACCGGAACATGATAAAATATTTGAGGTCCGCGTTTTTGTTGGAGATAAGAATTTGGGAGAGGGGACAGGAAAAACCAAAAAGGCTGCTGAGCAGAAAGCGGCTTATCAGGCTCTTCTTGTATTAAAGAATAGATAAGAAATGTATTTAAAAAGTATTGAGGTTCATGGCTTTAAGTCTTTTGCCAATAAGATAAA
>JAEEGL012562298.1_pt1 | contig 16186 bp, 13 predicted proteins | sample 9134231 | NCBI WGS metagenome assembly JAEEGL01 (sample SAMN16246548, study PRJNA631951) | gut metagenome | biome: gut microbiome; feature: rumen; material: fiber-attached | host: Bos | place: Iran: Karaj | collected 2018-10
CTGGTCCCTGTACGGCGGCACGAAGCGCATGACGGAGGAGATGCTCTCCGGCTTCGACGTGCTGGTGTTCGACATGCAGGACGTCGGCGCGCGCTTTTACACCTATCTGTACTCGCTGGCCTACGCCATGGAGGCCTGCGCGGCCGCCGGGAAGGCCGTCGTCGTGCTGGACCGCATCGATCCCATCGGCGGCACGGTCCGGGAGGGCACGATCCACGACGCGCGCTTTTCCTCCTTCGTCGGCGACTACGCGCTGCCCACCCGCACGGGCCTCACGATGGGCGAATTCGCCCGCTATGTGAAGGCGTACCTGCATCTGGACGGCCTCGACCTGACCGTCGTGCCGCTGACCGGATGGAAGCGGGACATGCACCTGCCGGATACCGATGTGCGGTGGATCACGCCCAGCCCCAACTGCCCCACCTACGCCGCCGCGCTGTGCTACATCGGCAGCTGCGTCTTCGAGGGCACGAATCTGTCCGAAGGCCGCGGCACCACACAGCCCTTCGAGCTGATCGGCGCGCCGTACATCGACGCCGCGGCCCTGGCGGCGCGCATGAACGCGCTGGAGCTGCCGGGCGTCATCTATCGCCGGGCGTATTTCACGCCGATGTTCTCCAAGCATGCCGGAGAGCGCTGCGCGGGGGTGCAGATGCACATCGTCAGCCGCTCCGCGCCGCTGTTCGCGGCGGGGCTTTATCTGCTGGATACCGTGCGGGCGATGTACCCGGACGATTTCGCCTGGCGGGGCGGTCCGGAGAGCTACCACATCGACCGGCTGCTGGGCACCGACGCCTTCCGCCTGGGCTGCAGTGCGGAAGCGCTGATCGCCGCCCATGCCGACGGCGTCGCGGCGTTCAGCCGCGCTGTGCAGCCGTATCTGCTGTACTAACCGCCTTGCGGCGGTGCAATCCGCGACTCGGGATATCTGAATAACAGACATTCCGGCTCGCGTTACAACTGCACACCGTCGATTTTGCTATGTCGGCGTGGCAATTAAGGCTGCTTGGCATACTGTTACTGCTTCGCAGGCATAACTGCCAGTAAGCAGCAGAAAAATCGGGAGCCTTTAAGCTCCCGATTTTTCGGTCACATGGAACGTATATGTACCCTCGCGGGCCGGAATGTATCAGTCCGCACGCTGTACCGGGCGCGGATTGCACCGGCGCATGCCGGGCGCGGATTGCACCGCCGCAAGGCGGGCGCCTCACGCCGTCACCTCGGTCTTGATCTGCAGCCGGATGCGGTCGGCGATCATGGAGATGAACTCGGAATTGGTGGGCTTGCCCTTGATGTTGGACACCGTGTAGCCGAAATAGCTCTGCAGCACCTCGATGTCACCCCGGTCCCAGGCCACCTCGATGGCGTGGCGGATGGCGCGCTCCACCCGGCTGGGCGTGGTGTCAAATTTCCGCGCCACCTCTGGGTAGAGCACCTTGGTGACAGCATTGATCATATCCATGTCCTTGATGGTGAGAATGATGGCTTCGCGCAGATACTGATAGCCCTTGATATGGGCCGGTACGCCGATCTCGTGGATGATATCCGTGACGACAGCCTCCAGATCCGCGTTCTGACGCGCCTCCGGGCTTGCCGCGCGGCAGTCAAAGCCCTCTGCCGGAATCTCGCCGCCGCCGGTTCCGGCCAGCTGGCGGATCTGCGACACCAGCGAAGCGGCGTCGCAGGGCTTGGGCATGAAATAATCAGCGCCCAGCGCAGAGCAGTCGGCCACAATCTTGGCATTGAAAAAGCCGGAAAGGATCAGGACATGACTTTCCGAACCGGTGTCCGGCAGACGGCGCAGGATCTCCAGCCCATCCAGCCTTGGCAGGACCAGATCCATCAGGATGATATCGGGTGTGAGCTCGGCGATTAGAGCCAGAGCCTCTATGCCGTCGGCGGCAGTGCCGACGATTTCCAAATCCGGCTCAGCGGCGATGACATCGGTGAGGAGCTTGCAAAAATCGGGATTCGCGTCGGCGATCAGAATGCGCGTTTTGATTTCCATAATTCTATTCTCCCTTCGTGCGTGTACGGAGCGTTCTTGTATCAACAGAAGCAATATACCGCTTGATGCCATCAATTTACCATAGTTTCCGGTATGTCAACAACAGAATTCTGTCGAAGAAACAAGGAAATCTGTTGACATAATATTGCACATATCGGCAGGGTGCAAGAGGGTTCGACACTTTTTTCAAAGTAATTTCATGGAGAATGTCGAATTTTGTCGAAATGGGAAAGTCTGGAATTTCCGACAAAACAGGCAAGCGGCCGGATGGCTGCTTGCCTGTTGCTGGCGGTCAGGGTTCTCCGTACAGGAGCCGGAAACTCTCATAGTGGTCGCCGGTGTAATAGATCAGCCCGTCGTTGGAATAGACCAGGCGTTCTGCCCCGCGGGAGGATTTGCCCAGGGTGTTGATATCGCACTCCCGCCAGCTGCGGCCGGGTGCGTCGGGCAGCAGACCCTCCCGGTTGGAAAAGCCGCCGCCGCCGATGCATCTGCCGGGCAGCACCTCCTCCAGAGAGCCGCCATCCCAACCTGCGGCGCGGGCTTTGGTTTTGGTGATGAAGTTGGACGGCAGGTGCCCGTACGTGTGCAGATACAGGGCCACATCCTCTGCGGTGGTGTAGATCCCGTCTTCATCCGGCAGCGGCGTTTCTTCCTCCGCCTCCGCGGGTGCCGGTCCGGATGGCTGCGCGGGCGTGGCTGTGATCAGTGTAAGCGCGTCCGTCTCCGCGGGAGCGGGGGCCTCCGCCGGGGCGGGCCGGGTGTTGAGAAACAGCACCAGCAGCAAGACGGCCAGCAAAAGGATCCAAATCAGTTTTTTGTTTTTCTTCATAGAGGGGACGTTCCTTTCCCAAACACTGCCGCTATCATATCACGCTTTTGCGCGCCTTGCAATAATGACCATCGGATGGCGAACTCAATCGAGGATTCGATTGCGTTCGCTGCGCCGCAAAGCTTTCTGGCTTTTCGCCATCATATAGTCATTATTGCCAGAGCGGCCGAGCTGTGGTAAAATATTGCAGATATCAAAGAAGGAGTCCGCCCATGAAGAAGCTTTTGACGGCGTTGTGCCTGTTCCTGTGCCTGTCGGGCCTGTGTGCCTGCGGACAGGAGAAGGAGATGCCTGCCCTGCCCAACCCGGAGGATCTGCAGATTCTGAAGGATCGGGCCCTGCCTACGCTGACGCAGGAGGAGTCCCTGCGGATGCTGTGCTATATGTCGGCCAATCGGGCGCTGTTGGAGGGCGGGCGGCTGTACACCCTGGATTACGACGGGGACTATCTGCCGGTGCTGGCGGAGTACAGCCTGGACAGCGGCCTGCGGCGCAGCGCAATTCTGGCGGAGGACTGTGTGCCGGAGTACCTGTGTGCATATAGCGAGCGGCTGTACTACATCAATACCCGGCGGGGAAATGTGCTGGAGAGCATCGCCCTGGACGGGAGCGGGCGGACGGTTTTGCGTGAAAAGCCGACCGCCAGCCTGCTGATTGCGGACGGGAAGCTGCTCTACTGCGATGAGGACGGCCGCCTGTACAGCGCAGATGCCGACGGCGGAAAAGAAAAACTGCTGCTGGATCAGGCCTGTGCCCGCCCCTGGCCGCTGGGAGAGGCGCTGCTGTACGAGAATCTGGACGACGGGCGGCTGCATCTGTACTGGCTGGAGGACGGGACGGACGTCACGCTGACCGAGCATGCGGGCTACACGCCGGTGATTTGGGGGGAGCGGCTGTATTACAGCTCGGAGGACTGCCTGCGCAGCATGAAGTTGAACGGGCTGGGGGCGACGGTATATGAACTGCCGGCGCTGGCCTGGCCGGCGGAGTTGATCCCGGAGGAAAGCGGCCTGCGCCTGCGGGGCATTACCGACGACAACGGGTACAAGCAGTGGACCGCGTACCCGGAAGATCCGGCGGGAACGCTTCAGTATATGGCAGAGCACGGCTACCGGCTGTGCGACTATGCGGGGCCGGATGGCCGGATTGACACGATCTACAATCTGGACGGGCGCGTGCGCTGCTTCCTGTTGACGGATGCGGCGGGGCAGGAGCATGTATATATCGCCGGCCGCGTATCGGGATAGGATTGGCAGATAGAAACAGGACGGATTTGGCAAAAGTCAAATCCGTCCTGTTTGCTGTTTTATGAATCACAGGCCTGCGTTTACAGCTCCCGCTTTTGATACAGCCGTACGGACACCAGCCAGGAGCCGGCAAAGACCAGGGCGGAGATGCACAGCACCAGCAGAAGGCCGATAGCGGGCCTGCCCATCTGCGGCAGGTTTGTAATCAGCTTATCCGACAGGATCAAGGCCGCCGCGCAAAAGCAGCCGATCAGGACGAGATAGGCGATGCGGCCCTTCTCCGGCCCGAGAAAGAAGATGAAAGGGAGAATGAGGGAGGGAGCGACCAGCCCGAAGGGGAGCAGAACGGTAATAATCTCCAGCAGCTGAGACAGCGGCTCGCGGCGGATCAGCAGAGCGATGCCGTTGCTCAGGCACACCAGCAGAAGCATGATCAGGCTGACGATCAACGTAAGCAGATACTTTTCCGACACCACCTGCTTCCGGGTGAGGGGCATGGCGTCGCAATAAATGTTCCACTTGAATCTTTCATCGTAGGAAAGCAGGGTTACCGGCAGAATGGCTACGATAATCATGGGATAGACCAGGAGAAACAAGCTGCCGCTGGCATAGCCGGAGAGTATGACAAATAACACAGCCATCAACAGAAAGAAACGGGTATAGCCCCAGAACATGTACAGATCCTTTTTCAGCAGTCCTTTCATTTTTCTTCCCCCTTAATCATGGTAACAAACAGATCCTCCAGGCCCACCGGGATCACGGCCAGATCCTCCGGAGCCTGGTCGCGGCGGATCAGCGCGGTGACACCGAAATGGCTCTCCTGTGCAGTGCCGACAGCGGTTACCGGCAGGGTATCCAGCTGCTCCCGGGTGCACAGCACCAGGCCGTACTCATTCAGCAGCGCGTCCTTCTCCCGGCACAGCAGGAGCTTTCCTTTGTGGAGAAAAGCCACATAGTCGCACAGCTTCTCCAGATCGCTGACGATGTGGGAGGAGATGAGCACAGAGTGTCCTTCATCCCGGGTAAACTCCGAGAACAGCGCCACAACCTCATCCCGCACCACCGGATCCAGGCCGGAGGTGGGCTCATCCAGCACCAGCAGTTTGGCCTGGTGGGACATGGCCGCCGCGATGGACAGCTTCATCTTCATGCCCCGGGAGAAGTCCTTGAACTTTTTGTCGGCGGGCAGATCCAGTTTCCCGAGCAGGCGTTCATATTCGGCGGCGTCCCAGTTTTTGAAGATGCCGCTCATCACATGGCCCACCTGCGCCGGCGTCAGGCAGTCGGGAAAGGCGGGCTCGTCCAGCACCACGCCGATATCCTCCCGCACCGGGGCAAAGTCCGCGTCTACCGGATGGTCCAGCACGGTAATGCTGCCGGCGTCGGGCTGGATCATACCCAGCAGCAGACGAATGGTGGTGCTCTTGCCGGCACCGTTTTCCCCGATCAGGCCCAGAATGCAGCCCTGGGGCAAGCTCAGATCCAGATTCAGATCAAAGCCGGGATAGCTCTTCTTCAGCTCCTTGATTTCAAATGCGTTCATACCTCATTCTCCTCCATGGTCAGATCGTACAGTGTTTGCAGCTCCTGCCGCGTCAGGCCGCCTGAAACGGCCAGGCGGCGGATTTCTTGCAGATGCTCTTCGATTTGCCGCAGGTGCTCTTCCCGCAGGAGCTGTGGATTCCTCCCGGCGGCGAAGCTGCCCTTGCCGGGCAGCGTATAGATCAGCCCTGCGCCCTCCAGTTCATCGTAGGCCCGCTTGGTGGTAATGACGCTGATCCGAAGATCCTTTGCCAGATTGCGGATAGAGGGCAGCGCTTCGTCCTCTACCACCGCGCCGTTGAGGATCTGGTCGCGGATCTGGGCGAAGATCTGTTCGTAAATCGGCTGTCCGCTCTTGGTGTTGATCAGAACAGTCATAGCATCACCTCACATACTGTATATGTTCAATATACACAGTATATACGCATCTGTCAAGCCCTTTTTTCAAATTTTCTTGACAAGTGGGAAAGACCTGTTATAATCAGCGTGGAACAACTGAACACCTTATCAAGAGTGGCGGAGGGAACGGCCCTGTGAAGCCCGGCAACCTGCAGATGCGCAAGGTGCCAAATCCGGCGGTGAGACGAAAGATGAGGCTTTGATGCAAGCATTTGACGCGTCCTGTCGGAGACAGGGCGCGTTTGTTGTGCGTTCCGGTTTTCGCACGGGATGTGCGAGCCGTATAGAATAAAGAAACCAGAGGAGGATACCAATGAAGAAATTTTCTGTAAAGACCATCGTCGCCATCGGCATCGGCGCCGCACTGTTTTTTGTGCTTGGCCGCTTCGTCTCTATCCCCAGTCCCGTGCCCAACACCAATATTGCGTCGCAGTACGGCCTGCTGGGCTTTATGGCCGCGCTCTTCGGCCCGATCGCAGGTGCGCTGATCGGCCTGATCGGCCACGCGCTTATCGACTTCAGCTGGGGCGGCAGCTTCGGCGGCATCTGGTGGAGCTGGGTCATCGCCTCGGCGATTTGCGGCTTGCTCATGGGTATCGGGATGAAAAAGCTCGCACTGGATGAGGGAGTATTTGCCAAGAAGGACATCCTGCGGTTCAACATCTCGCAGATTATCGCGCATGTGATTTGCTGGGGCTTTATCGCGCCCGCGCTTGACGTGCTGATTTACCACGAGCCCACCGAAAAGCTGGTTGCGCAGGGACTGATGGCCGCAGTGGGCAATATTGTGACGACTGCCGTCATCGGCACGCTGCTGTGCCTTGCCTATGCAAAGACCAGGCCCCAGAAGGGCAGCCTGACGGAAGAAACCGAGGAATAATAAGACGATTGCGGAGAAAAGGCGGGAGTTTCTCCCGCCTTTTTCCGATCTTGCGTGACAGCGATGGAAGATGTGATTCTCAGCTTCAAAGACTACGGTTTTCAATACAACGCCCAGTCCAGGCCAACGCTGTACGATATCAACCTGGAGGTGCGCCGCGGGGAAAAGGTGCTGATTGCGGGGCCGTCCGGCTGCGGGAAATCCACCCTGATCCACTGTATCAACGGGCTGATCCCGTTTTCCTACAAGGGAGAGCACACGGGCAGCCTGCGCGTGAAGGGGAAGGAGACCAGCGAACAGAGCGTGTTCGAGCTGTCCAAGACGATTGGGACGGTATTGCAGGATTCCGACGGCCAGTTTGTCGGCCTTACAGTGGCCGAGGATATCGCCTTTGCGCTTGAAAACGACTGCGTGGGCGAGCCGGAGCTGCACGAGCGCGTCCGGGCGACGGCGGATCTGGTGGATATCGGGCGGCATTTGGGCCACGCGCCGGATCAGCTCTCCGGCGGGCAGAAGCAGCGCGTTTCGCTCGCAGGCGTGATGGTGGACAAGGTCGAGCTTTTCCTTTTTGACGAGCCGCTTGCCAACCTGGATCCCGCGACCGGCAAACAGGCGATCGAATTGATCGACGAGATCCAGCGGCAGACCGGCGCAGCGGTGATCATCGTGGAACACCGCCTCGAGGATGTCCTCTGGCGCCATGTGGACCGGATCGTTCTGATGGACGGCGGCCGGATTCTGGCCGATGCGGCGCCGGACGAGCTGCTCTCCGGCTCATTGCTGCAGGAAAACGGAATCCGCGAGCCGCTGTATCTCACTGCTCTGAAATACGCCGGAGTTGAGATCCGCCCGGACAAACACCCCTGGAACATCAACGCCATGGCGTTGGATGAACCGGACTGTGCCAGAGTGCGCGAATGGTTTCACAGCCGTGCGGTTCCGCCCGCTCCGGCGGAGCGGGAAACCCTCCTTTCGGTACAGGATCTGAACTACCGTTACGAGAATGGTTTTGAGGCTCTCAGGGACATTTCAGTGGATATCCACCGGGGAGAGATCACCGCAATCGTTGGCACAAACGGGGCGGGGAAATCTACCTTCTCCAAGGTCGTGTGCGGCTTTGTGAAACAGCAGAGCGGGAGAATCCTTTTCCGCGGCGAGGACTTTGACGAGCTTTCCATCAAGGAGCGCGCCGACAAGATCGGCTATGTCATGCAGAACCCGAACCAGATGATCTCCAAGGTGATGATCGCCGAGGAGGTGGGATTGGGCCTGCGCACACGCGGCGTGCCGGAGGAAGAGATCGCCGGCCGGGTGGACGCGGCGCTGGAAATCTGTGGGCTGCGCCCGTTTCGCAAATGGCCCATCTCGGCGCTGAGCTTCGGGCAGAAAAAGCGCGTGACCATCGCCTCGATCCTCGTGCTTGAGCCGGAGATGATCATTCTCGATGAGCCGACAGCCGGGCAGGATTACCGCCACTACACCGAGATTATGGAGTTTTTGCTCAAGCTGCGCGACCGGGGCATCACGATCGTTATGATCACCCATGATATGCACCTGATGCTTGAGTATGCCGAGCGCACAATCGTCTTTGACGGCGGGCGGATCATTGCCGACGACGGCTGCGATCGCATTCTCACCGACAGGGAAATCATCCGCCGCGCCTCGCTCAAGGAGACCAGTCTTTACACACTGGCCGAACGCTGCGGCATCGACGACGCGCGGGGCTTTGTTCGCCGCTTTATCGAATACGAGAGAGAGGTGACGGGCCGGTGATCAACCTCTTTAACTACATTGAGCGCCCCTCGCCGATTCATCGGCTGACCGGAGCGACGAAGCTCCTTTGTCTGGTGCTGTACAGCGTCGGCGCGATGATCACCTTCGACACGCGGCTGATCGCCTGCCTTGCCGTGCTGAGCTTTTCGCTGCTGCGGCTGTCGAAGATCAAGCTCTCCGACGTCTCGTTTCTGCTGAAGCTTACGATTTTTTTCATGATCTTCAACAACATTGTGCTTTTCCTGTTTTCACCGCAGTACGGTGTGGAGATCTACGGCACGAGGCACATCCTGTTCGGCAGCGGCCGGTTTACCGTTACCCTGGAGCAGCTTTTTTATCATCTCAACCAGATGCTCAAATGTCTGGCGCTGGTGCCGGTTGTGCTCCTGTTCGTCTGCACAACCAATCCCTCGGAATTTGCCGCCTCCCTCAACCGCATCGGCGTGCCCTATTCCGTCTCCTATTCAGTCGCGCTGGCGCTGCGGTATATCCCGGATATTCAGCGCGAATACAGGGATATTTCCTGTTCCCAGCAGGCAAGAGGCATCGAGATGAGCAAAAAGGTCAACGTGATCGCACGCCTGAAAGCGGCTTCCGCGATACTGATCCCGCTGATCCTCTCAAGTGTGGATCGGATCGAGGTCATCTCCAACGCCATGGAGCTGCGCGGCTTCGGCAAGAACAAAAAGCGCAGCTGGTACATGGCACGCCCCTTCAAAGCAGGCGACTGGGCGGCTATTGTCAGCTGCATGCTGCTGCCGGCCCTGGCGCTTTATCTCAATTACCGAAACGGCAGCCGTTTCTGGAATCCCTTTATCTAAGGAGCATACAATGAGTCATTATCTGTTTACCTCCGAATCCGTAACCGAAGGACATCCCGACAAGATCTGTGACCAGATTTCGGACGCGGTACTGGACGCGATTCTGGCCGAGGATCCCAACGGCCGTGTGGCCTGCGAGACCACGGCCTCTACGGGCCTGGTGCACATCATGGGCGAGATCAGCACCAACTGCTATGTGGATATCTCCCGCATCGCTCGCCAGGTTATCCGGGAGATCGGTTATGACCGGGCCAAGTACGGCTTTGACTGCGACACCTGCGGCATCATCGTGAACATTGACGAGCAGTCCGGGGACATCGCCCTGGGCACCAACGACACCGTGGGCGGCGCCGGCGACCAGGGCATGATGTTCGGCTATGCCTGCGACGAGACGCCGGAGCTGATGCCGCTGCCCATCTCCCTGGCTCACAAGCTGGCCCGGCGGCTGGCTGCGGTGCGCAAGGAGGGCCTGGTGGACTATCTGCGTCCCGACGGGAAGACCCAGGTGACCGTGGAGTACGACGAACAGCGCCGCCCTCTGCGGGTGGACACCATTGTGATCTCTGCCCAGCACGCCCCGGAGGCCGCGCTGGAGCAGATTCGCAGGGATATGATCGAACTGGTGGTCAAACCCACCGTCCCGGCGGAACTGCTGGATGAGCGGACAAGGTATTATGTAAACCCAACGGGCCGCTTTGTCATCGGCGGGCCCCAGGGCGACTCCGGACTGACCGGCCGCAAGATCATCGTGGACACCTACGGCGGCAGCGCGCCCCATGGAGGCGGCGCCTTTTCCGGCAAGGACCCCACAAAGGTTGATCGCAGCGCGGCTTATGCCGCCCGCTGGGCAGCCAAGAATGTAGTGGCGGCGGGGCTGGCCAGGCGCTGTCAGATCCAGCTGGCCTATGCCATCGGTGTGGCACAGCCGGTGTCCGTGCTGGTGGAGACCTTTGGCACCGGAACGGTATCCGACGAGGCGTTGAGCCGTGCCGTGCAGCAGGTGTTTGACTTTACGCCCGCCGGCATCATCCGGGATCTGGATCTGCGCAAGCCCATTTACCGGAGACTGGCCGCCTACGGCCATATGGGCCGGGAGGATCTGGGCGTCCGCTGGGAGAAAACCGACCGGACGCAGGAGCTGCTGGCGGCGGTAAAGGAATAAAACACAGAGGCCGCAGAAGGCGCCCCGACCGGGATTCGGTCGGGGCGCTTTTTTCGTTGACAGAAGCCTGCGGATTTACTACAATATAATAAAAAAAGGGAATATCCGGGCATTTTGGAGGGGACTGTCATGTATCTGGATAAAGCGAAGCTGCTGAAGGGAAGCGCCAAAGCCAGGCGGCAGACGATCGGGGGAATTGTGCTGACCGCCTTTTTCGGGTTTGCCGTCTGCGGGGCGCTTACCGGCGAGGGAAAACTGCAGGAGCATTTGTCTGTTTACCTGTTCTGCCTGCTTGCGTCCCTGCTCCTGCTGTGTTCGGGCTTTCTCAGCCGCCGCCGTCTGGACAGCGCCCAGGCTTACAGCGCGGCGCTGTCTGCCAGCAGAAAATCGGAACTCCTTGTCAGCGAGCTGAGCGGCAGCGTGGGCAAAAGCAGCGGCCAGGTCAGCAAGGAGCTGCGCTGGCTGATCGCGAAAGGCTATGTGACGAACTGCAGCTTTGCCGTTGACGGTGTGGAAAAAGTTGTCCTGAACAATGTGCCCGAATCCCGGGGAGAATTCATTGTTGTGGAGTGCCCGCACTGCGGCGCCGGCAACAGTATGCGCCGGGGAGCGAGCGGCAGGTGTGAATACTGCGGCGGGCAGATTAAAGGCGAATAAGGAGAGGCTGATATGATCTCTTTGTGCAACGAATGGGAATTTATCGAGCAGTGGTCGGAGGCGTTTCTCCGGGGCGAGGGTCCGGCAAAGCCGGTTCGTCTGCCCCACACGGTTCGGGAGATACCGCTGCACTATACAGGGCAGCAGGACTACGAGATGGTCTGCGGGTATCGGAGAAAGCTGTCCATCCCGGAGGCATACCGGGGGAAAAGGCTGTTTCTCCAGTTTGACGGTGCGGCCCATATCGCGCAGGTCTATGTGAACGGACAGGAATGTGCCCAGCATCGCTGCGGCTACACCGCTTTCCGCGTGGAGATCACAGATCTGGTGCACTGCGGTGCGGACAACCGTCTGGCCGTGCAGCTGGACTGCACGGAGAATCCGGAGATCCCGCCCTTCGGCTTTGTGATCGACTACCTGACCTACGGCGGCTTGTACCGGGAGGTCTGGCTGGATGTGCGGGGGCAGAGCTATCTGGAGGACGTGTTTGTGACCACGCCGGGGCTGGACCGGCTGGAGGCCAGCGTCACGGTCCAGGGCGAGGCCCACAGCGTGCGGCTCCGGGTGTGGGACGGGAAAAAGCTGCTCGCCTCCGAGACGGGCGGCAGCACCTTCAGCTTCCGGGTGCCCGGCACCCTGGCCTGGACGCCGGAGCTTCCCCGTCTCTACCGCTGCACGGCGGAGCTGCTGGATGGGGAAGGCACGGTGCTGGACATCTGGGAGCGGAAAATCGGCTTTCGCACGGCCTGGTTCCAGGCGGACGGCTTTTACCTCAACGGGAAAAAGACCTTTCTGCGCGGCCTGAACCGGCACCAGAGCTGGCCGTATATCGGGTACGCCGCACCGGCCAGCCTGCAGCGGGAGGACACCCGCATCCTCAAACAGGAGCTGGGCTGCAATGCGGTGCGCACTTCCCACTATCCCCAAAGCCAGCACTTCCTGGACGCCTGCGATGAACTGGGCCTGCTGGTCTTTACGGAGATCCCCGGCTGGCAGCATATCGGCCCATCTCAGGCGTGGAAGGATCAGGCGGTGGAGAACACCCGGGAGATGGTGCTGCAGTACCGCAATCACCCCAGCATTATCCTCTGGGGTGTGCGCATCAACGAAAGCCAGGACGACGACGAGCTCTATCGGCGCACCAACGCCGTGGCCCATGAGCTGGATCCCAGCCGGGCCACCTCCGGAGTGCGTTATATTGAGAAGAGCAGCCTGCTGGAGGACGTCTACGCCTACAACGACTTTTCCCACAGCGGCAGCAATCCCGGCGCCAAGCCCAAGAACAAGGTGACGCCGGACAGCAATAAGGCCCTGCTGATCTCCGAATGCAACGGCCATATGTTCCCCACCAAGCCTTATGATTCCTGGGAGAAGCGGCAGGAGCATGCGCTGCGCCATGCCAGGGTGCAGAATGCGGCGATGGCCTCCGGAGAGCATGCCGGCTGCTTCGGCTGGTGTATGTTTGACTATCCCACGCACAAGGATTTCGGCTCCGGGGATCGAATCTGCTACCACGGCGTGATGGACTCTTTCCGCAACCCCAAGCTGGCTGCGGCGCTTTATGCCAGCCAGAGCGGGGAGCGGCCCGTGCTGGAGCTCGGCTCCTCCATGGATATCGGGGACTACCCGGCCGGCAACACCGGCAGCATCTACGCCTTCACCAACGCCGACGAAGTGGAGCTGTACAAGAACGACAAATTTGTGGCTGCCTTCCGCCCCAAGGGCTGGAAGGGCCTGAAGCACGGTCCCGTGCTCATTGATGACACCATCGGCTGTCTGCTGCAGACCCAGGAGGGCTTTCCCCCGGCCAAGGCCAAGGTGCTGAAGGAGGCGCTGCTGTCGGCCGGGAAGTACGGGCTGGCCGCCATGCCCGCGGCGGACAAGGCAAAGCTGGTCTACTGCATGCTGCGCTACGGCATGAGCTTTGCCGACGGCGTGGCCCTCTACGGCAAGTATGTGAGCAACTGGGGAGGCGAGGCCACCCGCTGGCGCTTTGACGGCAAGATGAACGGCATTACCGTGGTTTCCCGGACAAAGTGTCCCGGCAGCAGGCTGCACCTGGAGGTGAAGCCGAGCCGGACGGAGCTGGTGGAGGGGGACAGCTATGATATGGCAGCGGTGCGCATCCGGGTGCTGGATGAATTCGACAACCCGGCGCCCTACGCCCAACTGCCCGTACGGCTTTCCGTCAGCGGGCCGGCGGAGCTGGTGGGGCCGGATCTCGTCACGGCCGAGGGCGGCATGTGCGGAACCTATCTGCGCAGTACCGGCGCCGTTGGCACGGCAAGCCTGTGCATCTGCACGGATCAGACAGAGCCGGTGACACTTTCGTTCTCCGTCAGAAAGGAGGAAGGATAATGGCAAAGCTCGACTATCGCATCAAGGTTCGGGGGCACAGCCCGCTGACCGGAAGCTGCCTGCTGCGCGGCGGCAGACTGCTCATTGAGGAGGACCTGCCCAGCGGCACGCTGGAATCGGTGGAGGCCAGCATGCATGTAGATCTGGCACCGGACGAAAAGATTTTTATGAACGGCTTCCAGACGTGGACCTACTGCCCGGAATATGACCGGGACGGATTTACGAAAAGAATGGGGCCGCTGCCCCAAAAGGTCATTGACCATTACGGCCTGGAACGATACGGGGACTACTACTTTGTGAATTATCCCAGAAAGTCCGGCGTTACCCATGGGGAAAGCTACTGCTATTTCCGCAGCGGCGACCGCTTCCGCCTGATCGCATCTCTGGACGAAAAGCCGGGCTATACCCTGTTCTGCTACGACAGCGGCAGTCATACGCTGCGCATCAGACGCGACTGCGCGGGGTTGCGCTGCTGCGGTGCGTTCCACGCGCTGGACCTGTTCTTTGCCGAAGGCAGTGAGGATGAGGTGTTTGACGCCTGGTTTGAGGCTATGGGCGTGCACTGCCGCACAACGGAGCGGATTGCCGGCTATTCCAGCTGGTACAACCGCTACGAAAATATCAACGAGACCTGCATCGCTGCAGATCTGGAGGGCTGCTCCGAGCTGCTGCAGCCCGGAGATCTGTTTCAGATCGATGATGGCTGGGAGCCTGCGGTGGGGGACTGGCTGGAGGCCGACGGGAAGAAGTTTCCCGGCGGGATGAAGGCCGCCGCGGAGAGGATTCATGCCCGCGGTCTGCGCGCCGGACTGTGGCTGGCGCCCTTTGTATGCGAGAAGGAGTCCTCGGTGTACCGGGAGCATCCGGACTGGCTGCTGCAGGTGGACGGCAAGCCCTGGTACTGCGGCTGCAACTGGAGCGGATTTTACTCGCTGGACATCGACAAGGCCGAGGTGGTGGACTACCTTGAGCGGGTCTTTGATCAGGTGCTGAACGACTGGGGCTACGACCTGGTGAAGCTGGACTTCCTTTACGGCGCGGCGCCCTTCGGCGGCGAGGGGGAGAGCCGTGCGGGCCGTATGATCCGCGCCATGGAGCTGCTGCGCCGCATCTGCGGAGATAAGCTCATCCTGGGCTGCGGCGTGCCGCTGATGCCGGCCTTCGGCCTGGTGGATTACTGCCGCGTCAGCTGCGATGTGAGTCTGGATTGGGATGATACGCCGCTTATGCACCTTGCGCATCGGGAGCGGGTCTCCACCCGCCAGGCGATCGGCAACAGTATTTTCCGCCGTCAGCTCAACGGGCGGGCCTGGCTCAATGACCCGGACGTGTTTTTCCTGCGGGAAAAGAACGTAAAGCTCAGCCCGGCGCAGAAGCACGTCCTCGCCACGGTCAACAGCCTCTTCGGAGGCGTGCTGCTGCACTCGGACGACATGTCCCAGTATGACGCCGCCGCCCGCGCGGCTTATGCGCAGCTGCTGCGCAACCGGGACGCGCAGAACATACGCGTCCATGCGGAGAACGGGCTGGTGGTCACCTATGAGCTGGACGGGAAAAAGCACGCCGTCAGTGTGGAGAATGACAAATCCCGGTAAAGGGCAGAAATCTGTTGACCCGCGCTTTTTCTGACGCTATAATAGATAAAAAATGACAGGTTTTTCGTCAAAACGACAGGAATGCCGGGCCGCCGCCCGGAGTTCCCCGCCATTTCCCGCCGGACGGGGAAGGAGGTAAACATGCTTAGCTGTACAGAGCTTACTTCTCTCGCGGACATTGAACAGCTGCGAGACTATCTGTTGATGGAGCTGGAGACCACAGGCCCCGATCCGGAAAAGGACCGGATTCTGGAGCTGGGCATGGTGCGGGTCACAGACGGTGAGATCGTCAACAAGGCCAGCACCCGCATCAATCCCCAGATTCCGATTCCTCCGGAGGTCACCGAGGCAACCGGCATCGGCGAAGCCGATGTGGCCGGGGCGTTTACCTATGGGCAGATTGCCTCCAGCCTCGCGAATCTGCTGCTGGGCAAAGTGGCCGTGGCAGAGGCTTCCCATATGGCTTTCGTCAAGACGCTGCTGGACGAATGCGGGTACAGCGGAGAGCTCAGCTATGTGGATGTGCGCGCCCTGACAGACGAACTGTTTGAAGGGCTGCAGGATCTGGAGCTGAACACGTTGGCGACCCAGTTCGGGATCGTCCATGAGGAGACGCCGCGGGTTCTGCGGGACTGCGTGATTCGGCAGCGGCTTCTGCAGATCTGCCAGGAGACCCTGGCCGAACCGATGGCCGCGGGCGAGGAGGAAGCGCCTGAGGAGGGGTCGGCGAAGGCGGAGCGGGACGAATCCCGCGGCCGCAGGACAAAGCGACAGCCGGCACGCGAACCGCTGACCACACTGGAGATTATCTGTTGGATCGCAGCGGCGGCCTGCCTGATCGGGGCAGTTGTCCTGCTCCCGCGTCTGCCGGGCTTCCTGCTGCTCCTTGCCGCGCTGGTATTCTGCCCCATC
>JAEEGL011430548.1_pt1 | contig 16185 bp, 12 predicted proteins | sample 9134231 | NCBI WGS metagenome assembly JAEEGL01 (sample SAMN16246548, study PRJNA631951) | gut metagenome | biome: gut microbiome; feature: rumen; material: fiber-attached | host: Bos | place: Iran: Karaj | collected 2018-10
CAATTGTTGTCGGGTTTTCAGATTATCTTGAGGAAAGCATTAAAGCAAAAGAAATACTTGAAATCGCAGACGATAAAGAGTTGTTCTCTCTTGAATACTTAAAAATGCTTGAATGGTGTTCGATTTATTACCTGACTGATTTTGCAACCGTTCTTCAATGTGCAATTCCGATGAAATTTTTAAAACAAGTCAAAAAAGGTGCAATAATTATTAAATCCGATTTCGGCAGAATCAACAGCTATGAAGCCAAAATCCTTGATTTTTTAAGTTCAAAAGACGATTATACCCTGCTTGACAATATTTTAAAGAAAATCAAAATACCTAAAAATAAATTTTATACTTCCCTCAGAAGCCTTAGAGAAAGAGGAATTATAGATGTTAAAGAGATAGAAAAAGAACAAAGACAAAAGACAAAAACCGAAAAATTTGTTCTGTTTAAAAATTTTGAAAATGCGACAACAAGACAGATTGAAATCTTAGAAAAGCTTAAAGAAAAAGGAGAAGTTCCTTTAATTGATTTTGAAAAAGAAGTTAAAACAACAAGAACAACATTAAAGAAACTTGAAGATTCAGGCTGTATTGAAATAATTGAAAAAGAAAGCTACAGAGACCCTCTTAATATTTACAGAACCGGCAAAAATGAAGATTTCCCTCCTCTCTCACAAGAGCAGGAGAGAGTCTATAAGAAAATGAAAGAAAGACTTCCCGACGATGGAACATATCTTCTTCACGGCATTACAGCATCAGGAAAGACAGAAATTTATTTTAATCTTATGAGAGATGTTTTGGAACAAGGCAAAAACATTCTCTTTTTAGCCCCTGAAATTGCGCTTGCTTCACAGCTCACAATAAGAATAGCAAAAAGGTTCTCCTCATATTCAACCGCACTTTGGCACAGTTCTATCTCTGAAGGTGAAAGATATGATGTATGGAATAAACTAAGGAATAATGAAGTCAGAATTCTTATAGGGGCAAGGTCCGGAGTATTCGCACCATTAAAAAATATCGGTTTGATAATCATTGATGAGGAACACGAAGGAAGTTTCAAACAGACAACACCTGCTCCAAGATACAACGCAAAGGAAGTTGCACAAAAACTTTCTGAAATATATAAAGCTCCGCTGATTTTAGGAAGTGCGACACCTGATGTTTCAAGCTATTATAATGCTTTGATAAATAATAACCTCTTTGAATTAAAAAACAGATTCAATAATGTTGATTTAGCCAAAGTTTATATAATCGATATGAGAGACGAATTTCACGACAATAAAAGAAGTACTCTTTCAAGAATGCTGATTAGAGAACTTGAGCAAAATTTAAAAGACAAAAAACAATCTCTAATTCTCATAAACAGACGTGGATTTACGACATATACTCAATGTATGAGCTGCAATGAACCTATAAAATGTCCTAATTGCGACGTGACACTTGTTTATCACAAAAATACAGGGAAATTAAAATGCCATTGGTGCGATTATGAAACCCCGATGCCTCAGGAATGCCCTAAATGTCACAGCAGAGAACTTAAAACCTTTGGTACCGGAACACAGAGAATTGAAGAAATTTTAGGTAAATTTTTTCCTGAAGCCAATATTGCGAGATTAGATTCTGACGTGATGTCGACTAAAACAGGATATATCGAGCTTTTAAAGGACTTTGAAGAAGGTAATATTGATATTTTAATCGGAACTCAAATGATAGCAAAAGGACTTGATAACCCGAATGTTACACTTGTCGGGGTAATAGATTCCGATTTAGGTCTAATGCTCCCTGATTTCAGAGCATCAGAGCGAGGATTTCAACTCCTTATGCAGGTTGCAGGTCGTGCCGGCAGGGGAGATTTTGAAGGTAGAGCAATATTTCAAACCTTAAACCCTGATTTTTATGCTATTTCTACCGCCTGTAAACAAGATTATAAATCTTTTTATGAAACTGAAATACAAACAAGAGAGAGTTTTGACTACCCTCCATTTTCGCAGATTTATAAATTTGTTATTTCATCACAGGATGAACAAAGGGCAAAAGACTGCTGCGAACAAATTACAGAATATTACAAACGGATAATATCACAAAAAGGCTTGGATGAATATATTATAATCTTAGGTCCCGCTCAAAGTTTGATTTCAAAAATAAATCAAGAATACAGATTTAATTTCGTAATCAAAAACAAGCTTGCACAAAGAGGACAAAAACTGATAAATTCAATCTTTAAGGCAATAAAACCCGCATCTGACATTAAAATCAGTGTTGATGTAAACCCAATTGATATGTTATAAACTATATTTTAACTTTATAAAGGGGTTTAATGGGTTCAAGTATGCACTCGTCAGCATTTCCGCCTGTTGCACAAACAGATGCTTGAGAAAATGTTCCAGTGCAGTTATAACCTTTAAAATGCCCTGTCTGACCTTTTTGAAGACAATATGCCATTCTATAAGAATATGTCATCGGATTATCTGTATCAGGATCAGGATTCATAAGACTATCCTTCCAGAAATTACATTCAAGAAGCGTACTCGGAGCACTTGAGCCTGTTGGAGCAGACCATACTAGGTCTTTAAAGTTAGAGACTCCTTCCGAAGTAACAAAGCTTCTGCAACCTGATGCCTTTCTCTCAAGCAAGTCCGATGGTACATTCTCACTGGAGAAGTAATATGCAATAGTTCTTGAGTTGATATAGTTTCTATTAGTAGCTGCAACACCAATCGGGAATACACTTCCGTCATCAAGCATTATAAAATAAATTATATCAGCGGGCTGACCGGATTGAGAATCAGGATAACTATCTTCTGCATTTGGTTTTTTCTTACCTGTAATATCCATTGCAATAACTCTGTATCCATAACGGCTAGCAACAGAATTATTCTGGTCTTTATGAGCTGAAATGTAATATTTATAACCGTTTGTTCCAATAACATTAGGTTCGTCCCAATTTTTAGAAGATAACTTGAATTTTAACGGATCAGAACCTGAAACAGATGAATAAGAAGACTCATTATTAGGACAATTTGCACCTCCTCTAATGTTTAATACATTAGCAAAACACATACAGAATGAATGTGTATTAGGAGTTATAACCATTTCACCATTTTGATCTGCAAGCGCATAAAGAGTTGTAGAATCCTGTTTCACATGAATATCACCACTCATTAATTCTTTGGACGCAAGACTAAGACTCTCCAATGCAGAATATGCAAGTGTAGTATATTGTACAGATATAACCTTATTAACCGGTATATAGAAGATTATAATTATACCAATAATTGTCAATGTTACCAGTACTTCTGATAAGGTAAATCCAAATAATTTCTTCATATATCAAAATCCTTAAATAATTTTTTCAGGCACTCATCATAAGTCGATATTTTTATTATATCATTTTTTTTATTTAAAATCTCACTTGTTACATTTAATACAGTATTATTTTCTTCAACAGCGTAAACGGGAATCTTTGCATTAATTGCATCAAGCACGCAGGAAGCTCCGAGAGAATTTGATGGCATAATTAAAGCTCTTAAATTATTCCTACTAATATACTCTTCCCGAAATTCTTCAGAAATTAACGGTGCATTATTTAATCCTAACAAAAGACAAGGAAGAAATGTCGGAGTAATATATTCAGCACTTACCTTAGGACTTACAAGTTCTTTTGTAATTTCAATATTTTCAAATGCAGGTGCGTGAACAACAGGAACAAGAAGTTTTGAGGTCAGATAGTGTGATATTATTGCTTCAACACCGCCAACTATATCAACATCATTTCCATTGATATAATCATCTTCGGGAGGCTCATCAAATTTGCAGACAACCGCCAAAACATCTGCACCTTTTGAAATCAGTTTTTTTCCAGCTTCAAGAAGAGTTTCAGGATTTTTAACCCGACCTGATGATATTCCTGTATCAGTATTAAAGAATTCGACTCCTGCACTCTCTTTAGAAATTTCATAACCGATTACGTTCACTCCATAAACAGTTTTTACAGCATTCATGGTATTCAGATGAACATTTAAAATACCTTTTGAAATTCCTCTGTCAAATATTATACCAATTTTATTGTGTTTTGAAGGTTTTAAACAAATTTCACCCTTCATAAATTTATCAAAAGTCCAACCTTCGGTATAGAGCATACTATCTGTAATACCGGAAAAACAGGCAGCATTTACAACATTAGGGTTAACAATAAGATTAAAATATTCGCTAAATTTCCGAGCCCAAAAGGACGCATCACCGGCAAATCCACCGATTGATGCACCAATTCCGGTCGGAACAATCATTGAAATAACTTGTCTTTCTCTAAATTGTTTCATTCGAATTCTATCGATTCATTAATTCCCAAAACACTGCATGCCTGTCCCTGAGCTTCAATTAATTCTTTAAATTCGTTTATGTTAACCTGAATTTGAGGGAAAGTATTATAATGCATCGGAATAATTTCCATAGAAAAAAGCATCTTTGCTGCCTCTGCAGCTTCTTTTATGCCCATTGTATAATATCCACCGACAGGAAGAAGTGAATAATAGGGCTGATAGAGTTCTCTAATCAGATTCATTTCGCTTGTAAGAGATGTATCTCCGGCATGATAAATTGATGTATCATCAATATTTATAATTACACCTGCAGCAAGTCCGCCATAAGGCAATTCAGGATTTGAACTTGTATGAACGGCAGGTACAAATCGGAAACTTCCCCATTCAGTTTCAATTTCAGCACCTATTCCAACCCCAATTGCTTTTGCCCCTTTGGAAGCACAATAGTTTGCGAGTTCAAAAACTGCATAAATTTTCGCACCGGTTGCAATTGATATGGGAATTGCATCTCCCAAATGATCCATGTGTGCGTGGGTAACAAAGATATGAGTAATTTTCTCTGTTTTCCAATCAAAATTCGCCTTAGGATTACCCGTTAAAAACGGGTCAATAAGAATGCCAAAACTACCGCTTTTAATATAAAAAGCACTATGTCCCAAATACCTTAATTCGCTCATATAATCTCCTTACAGGTTTATTATATCAAATTTAGTAAAACAATAAAAGAAGAAAATTAATAATCTTGAATAATAGAAAAACAAAAGATAAAATAAAACACAAAAGGAGAGATTATGAAAATCAAGCATATTTTAAAAATTCTGTTAATAGTATTTATATTCACTATAGTATCAGGATTTACAGCTTTTGGATTATTAAAACAAAATGAAATCACATTTGCACATTTAACTGATATTCACATCCCCTCTGTTTTTGTTGAAGATACGGTTGAGCCGACAAACCAAGAAAAACTGCTTTATGATGCTATTGAGCAAATTAACAATAATAAAAAAGTTAATTTTACTCTTATTACAGGTGATGTAGTCAATGAACCTAACACAGAGCTTTTTTTACACGTAACGCAAATATTTAATAATCTCAAAAAGCCGTGGTACTTTGCATTAGGCAATCACGACAGAAATTGGCCGTTCTCAATAGAAAGAAAACCTCTTCTTGAAATTCTTCACAGGGTTAACCCTTTAATACCCCCAAAAGCATTTTATTCCTTCAAACCTAAAAAAGGGTTTAACTTCATTGCTCTTGACGGCTCTGACTATGTAATTCACCAAAATCAAATTAAATTTCTTAAAAAAGTAATAGAAAGAACACCTAAAGATGCAGTAATCGTCATTTTTATGCACACACCTATTCTGCCTCCGGTTGATTTTATTGACCACCATGTAGGAAATGAAGAAATTGTTATTGAAACCCTCAAGCAATACAAAAGACCATTTATAATTATTGCAGGACATTACCACGCAACAAAAATCACTCTTGATGATAATATTCTCCACGTTTCTTCACCATCATTAAGATATGCACAGGAATTCAGAATAATTAATATTAAAAATCGCAAAAACAAAGTAATTGTTAGCTTTGACTATAAAGAAACAACGTTGAAAGACTTAATAACTGACCCTAAAGAAAGATATGTAGGAGAAAAAGAAGATAAAATTACAACAATTGAAATGAAGAAGTAAACTCTATATCTCATTCAAAAATGAAGGGTATTTATCATAAGTCTGAGGGTTCTCAGAATGTGCATCATTTTCTTCATTTTCATCTCTTTCAACAGATCTGACAGAATCAAGCCATTCAAAAGAATTAATAGAGCGAATATTATCAATATCACCATTAATATCAACTTTAAAACCTCTCGGATTTTTGACATTCGGAGATAAGACATCAGGTATTTCGTTATTCTCATAAGGAACAACTACAACTTCATCGGTAAAGATTTCATCTGATATTTTTCCGATTATGTTAAAATCGGCAAAATCATTAAGCATATTAAATTTACCACCTATAACAAGACTCATAATCTGCCCCTGAGTTTTAAAGCTATCAAGATAAGCATATCCGTTTTCAAAGCTAATCTGACCTTCAGCACGTCTGAAATAAGAAGTATTATGAGTTCTTAAAGCGTGAATGAAATCATCTCTTTTAAGATTATTATCAAGCCCTAAATGAAGAAGGTTTTGAGCCTGTAAATATCTTTCAAACTGACCTAAGACACCAAGCTGACCGTCGTTTGTTATAAATTTAACAGTTCCTCTGAGCGCTTTAATTTGTTGTTCTTTTGTCCTGCCTTTTATCTGAAGTTTTGCTTCAAGTTCGGTTCTTCCTGTCAAATCTGTAGGAATATCACTGACTGCCTGTAAAAATTTATGTGTATTAAGTCCTGTTCCTGTTAAATCAAGATTTAAAATCTGCATAAGAAAATTAAAATCAATGTTTCCTCTGATAGTTCCGTCAAAGCCCCCTGCATGAGTGTTCGTAAGTTTTAAAACATTATCTTTAAATTTAAAATCAGCTGTAACATCATTTAAAATTATATAGTCATAAGAAAAGCGGTTAATTGTTGCTTCTGCGCTTTCTACATCAAGCGGTACTTCAATTCCCGGGAAAATATCAGAAGTTTTTACATCTGCAAACATCTCTGTTAAGGTTTTAAGATTTAATTTTGAAGATGATACATTTGCATATTTTATGTATAATTTTTCACCAAATTTTGGAATTACATCAGCTGAAAGATTAAACTGCGAATCACCGAGAACAAGATTCGGAATATTAACCTTAATAATGTTATCAAGGAAATTCAAATCAGAATTTTGAATAATAATATTATGTTTTAAAAGATTAAGTTTATTTAAAATAATGCTACCCTTAATTTTGGGATTATTCAAATCACCGTTAATATTTATATCACCTTTAACTGAAACTTCCGCTCCGTCAAAAAGTCCAGTTGAAAAAGTCATAGAATCAGGAATTTGAATTTTTAAATCCTGAGCACTGATTTTTTCGCCTATTTTCATTCCGCCTGATGTGATAAAAATCTTCTTTGCCTTATCAACCGTGAATTTAAAGTTATTTATTCCTTTAATATTTTCAACATTCAAAAGTGAAATATTATCAATTTTCACATTGTTTCCGCTAATTTCAGCCACAATGCTCAACATTGAAGGTTTATTCAGAAGTTCTTTTATAACCAAGGCGGAAAGGTAATTATCTTTATCAGCATTAATTTTAGCTGAAAGTTTTATTTTATCGCCTATACCATTTAGTTTAACAAAAACAGGAAGTTTTCCTTTTGAAGCAGATTGAAATTTAAAGTATTTACCAGCTTCAATAGCTAAATCACTTGCATTAATTGCACCCTGCAGAGTAAAATCAGATTCTCTATCATTTTCTCTGAGTTTTTTTATTCCTCCGGATATATCTAAAGAGCAATTATTATAATTAATCTTTGAAGGAGAAAGTTCAAAATCCTTTCCGTCAAATTTCGCTAATATCTTATTCAGACTAAAATTATGCTTATCAATCTTCATTTCAACCTTATCGGAGGTTATATCATAGTTTTCTTTCTTAGGAGAATACTGAAATTTAGCCTTCAACTCATCAGAAAGAAGCTTTATTTTCTTATCTGATATATTTAATTTTTTTATTAAAACATCACCGTTAACGATATAATCATTGGCCTTTTTACTCTTTAAATCAGCTTTAAAATCAAGCACTCCCGAATTTGCTCTAAAATCTCCGATTATATCTTTTGAAAGCAGAGGAAGAATATTTTTAAGTTCTAGTCCGTCAGCATTTATATTTATATCTGATTCAAAACGGTCATTTACTTTCCCCGAAAGAGTTATAGGGTTATTATTTATATATGCTTTAGCATTTTCAATATTTATATTATTATTTTCAAAATTAATTTTTGAATTAATCTTCTGAACATTAAAAGGTATTGATTTATGCTTAATTTCAGCATTTTCAATCTCAGCAATACCTTTTGATTTGAGAGTTTTAAAATCAGATTCAACATCAAAATCGAAAGTTCCTGTTCCTGAAATTCTGTAATCTGCTAGCGGTGTTTTAATTCCGCAGACCTTAAAGAGCGCATTATAGACCTCTCTTAAAGTACCTAAAGAAATATTATGCGAAGTAATATTAGCTTTAATATATTTTTTTGCGGATGAATCTTTTTGCTTTTTACTGAAAATATTTAATGGAGCTTCAAGAATTAAGTCATAGCTCAAAAGTTCTTTCGCTTCTTCAGAAAGCACTCCCTGAGTCAGAACACGGACAGAGTTTTTCTGCTCTGAATTTAATATATTAATCCTGTCTCCTTCAAGAGCATATTTTTTATTATCATCAAAAATATTGAATTTATATCTGTTTAATATGAGGTTTTTAATGTCGTATGAAACCGTAAAACCGTTATATTTTATGGGCGAAGGATCAAATTCAAGTTCATTCTTTGCATTTATATCAAACTCAATAACAGGACGATTCAAACAGACTTCATATATTTCTACTTGTTTTTTTAAGAGCGGAAACAATCGGATTTTAAAATCAATATCTGTCGATTTGAACATTTTCTCTCCATTTGGAGAATAAACCATAAAATGATAAACATTAACAGGCAGATAAGGTTTAAAAATAGGTTTTAACGATATTTTTTCAGCATAAAGACTGTATCCGCTTGATTTTTGAATATTTTCAAATAATTGCGTTTTATACTTTTCAACATCTCCGAGACTCTTTACCGCAAAAAATGCAGCAACGCCGACTAAAAGGAATAAAATAAACAGCGAAACGAGAAAAATAATAATTATTTTCTTTATTATTTTCATCATTTATTTCCTAACAGAATCAGCACCACCGACTATTTCAATCAATTCCTGAGTAATTTGCGCCTGACGAGCTTTATTATAATCAATAGTAAGTGTTCTAATCATTTCTTCTGCATTGTTGCAAGCGGCAGACATAGCCGTCATTCTTGATGCAAGTTCACTTGCAACAGATTCAAGCAAAGACTGATAAATTATATTTGAAATATACAAAGGAACAAGCTCTGCTAAAATTGTCGGCATATCAGGTTCTACAACGATTTCACAGCTCTCTTCCTGTTTAAAGTCATATTCAACATCGTCGAGAGGTAAAATATCCCAGCTCTCAACACTGTATGACATCATATTTTTAAATCTTGTAGTTATAATCTCCATTGAATCAATTTTGCCGTCAACAAATTCACCTGCCATATCATCAGCAATAACTGTTGCGCAGGAGGAATTAGGCGATTCAGGAAAGTTAAGATAAGTCTGTGCAATTTCAAATCCGACACTGTCTTTGACACGTTTAAGCGAGCCAAAACCTTTTTGACCGACAATAAACAGACGTGTTTTAATTCCCTGTTCTTTATACTCTCTAATTTTTTTAAGGGTATATCTGACCAAGTTAGCATTAAAAGCACCCGACAAACCTTTGTTTGAAGTAACAATCAAAAGTCCGACAGTCTTAATTTCTCTTTCTTTTAGAAGAACAGGGTAATTATTAATCGGTTCATCAAACTTCATTCCTTTGGTATCAATATCCTTAACACCATCAATAGCACGGTAGAACATTTTTGTAAGTTCATAAGTAAACGGACGTGAAGCCTTAACTCTGTTTTCAGTCTTTTTAACCTTTGCAGAAGCAACCATCTTCATCGCACGTGTTATCTTTTGAGTGCTTGTAATTGAATTTATTCTGGTTTTTATGTTCTTTAGATTTGCCATTTAATATTCTTCCGATTATTCAAAGAAGTTTGTTTTATAGTTTGTTAAATTATTCTTAAGTTCTTCCTTATCGTTGTCGCTGAGAGCTTCACCGTCATTAAGGCGTTTAACAAGATCTTTCATATTAGCCTCAAAATATTCAAACCAGCCCTGTTTGAATGTTTTGATTTTTTTATTTTCAACATCATCAAGCAAGCCTTCGTTTGCGGCAAACAAAATACTAACCTGTTTTGCAACACTTAAAGGATTGTATTGAGGCTGTTTCAATACTTCAGTAAGTTTTTCACCTCTTAAAAGCTGGTCTTTTGTTGCTTTATCCAAATCACTTGCGAACTGAGCGAAGGCTTCAAGTTCTCTATACTGTGCCAAATCAAGTCTCAATTTACCTGCTACCTGTTTGATACCTTTTGTCTGTGCAGCACCGCCAACACGAGAAACTGAAATACCTGCATTGATTGCAGGTCTTGTACCTGCGTTAAAAAGTCCTGTTTCAAGGAATATCTGACCATCCGTAATTGAAATTACGTTTGTCGGGATATATGCTGAAACATCGCCTGCCTGTGTTTCAATGATAGGAAGTGCCGTAATACTTCCTCCTCCGAGTTCATCAGAGAGTTTGCAGGCTCTTTCAAGAAGTCTTGAATGAAGATAGAAAACATCACCGGGGTATGCTTCACGGCCTGAAGGACGTCTCAACAATAGACTCATAGCTCTGTATGCCTGAGCGTGTTTTGAAAGATCATCATAGATAATCAGAACGTGTTTACCCTGTTCCAAAAATTCTTCTGCAATTGCACATCCTGAGAACGGTGCAATATATTGCATCGGAGCAGATTCGTTTGCCGGAGCGGAAACAATAATTGTATAATCCATTGCTCCGTATCTCTCAAGAGTTTTTGCCAATTGTGCAACTGTTGAAGTCTTTTGTCCGATTGCAACATAGATACAAATAACGCCTGTATTCTTTTGGTTGATGATAGTATCAGTTGCAATTGCAGTTTTACCAGTTTGTCTGTCACCGATAATAAGTTCTCTCTGACCTCTTCCAATTGGTGTCAGAGCATCAATTGCAGTCAAACCTGTCTGTAGCGGCTGACAAACCGATTTTCTGGTAACAATACCCGGAGCAACTCTTTCAATATCCCTGATTTTTTCAAATTTAATATCGCCTTTTCCGTCAATGGGTCTGCCTGTTGGATCGATAATTCTTCCGATTAATCCGTCACCGACCGGAACTGAAGCAATTTTTCCCGTAGTTTTAACTGTCATACCTTCAACGATTTTGGAATAATCACCCAAAATAACTGTACCGACATTGTCTTCTTCAAGGTTCAAAACGATACCCAAAGTACCTTTTCCATCGTCAAACTCAACCAGCTCAGAGGACATAGCATTTCTGAGTCCAAAAATTCTTGCAATACCGTCGTGTACTTCAAGAACACTACCGACATTGTTTACCTCAAGCTTATTTTCATAGTTTTTGAGTTTGTCTTTGATTATAGATGTTATTTCATCGGGATGTAAAGTTGCCATATCTCTATCCTTTTGTTAATTCTTTTGTCATATTCTTAAACTTTGTTCTGAGGCTGAAATCAAGCGTTTTATCTCTTGCCTCAATAATTAATCCCCCTATAATTTCAGGCTCAACACTGAATATGGGAATTACTTTTGCATTTAATTTAGCTTCTAATTTCTTTAGTATTTTTTGTTTATATTCTTCACTTAACTCAACAGCTGAAATAACAGACGGTTTTTCAATGTTGAGTTCTTTATCAACTTTTTTTGTATATTCATAGAGAATATTATCAAGCAAATCAAGTCTTGAGTTATCTGCAAGCAAAAGCAGGAAGTTCTTTGAATTATTTGAAATAATTCCTTCGAAAATCCTTAACATAACCTCTTTTTTATCATCTTTTGATACAACAGGATTTATAAGAAAAGTTTTTAGTTCGGAGTTTTTATTGACTAAATCAACGATATATTCAAGCTCTCTCAAAACTTTTTCAGAGGAATTCTGCTCTTTAGCCATTTCATAAAGAGCGTTTGTGTAGCTTTTCGCTGTTTTAATCTGTTTTACATCGACCTTTTCCATTTAAAAATTTACCCTGTCAAGTTCATTTAATGCGTCATCTATGAATTTATTGTGGAGTTCTGCCTTTTGCGATAATTCAGAAATGACATTTTCTCTTGCCAAATCGACAGCAGCATTTGAAGTCATTGATGCCAAGCGTTCATGGAATCTTTTTTCTTCAAATTTTATTGATTTTCTGCCAAGAAGCTGGATTTTTTTGATTTCTTCATTTCCCTTTACTTCAATATCTTTTGCAATATTTACAGCAGACTTTTTTGCATCATCAATGATTTTATCAAGTTCTTTGGGAAGTTTTTTCAAATCATCTTTTGTGTGTTCAAGTTCAATTAGTGCTAGTTTCTTCTCGTTTTCCGATTTTTCAACAACCTTTTTTATTTCATCCCGCATTGTCTCAAAGGCTTTTTTAGCATCAATCTTCCATAAAACAACAGCAAAAAGTGCAACCATCAATAGGAAGTTAAAGGTATTTGAATATAAAAGTGTTGAAAACAGTTCCTTCAATTGTTAGCCCTTTTTATCTTGTCTGCCGTAATATTATCGGTATTGATTTCATCCCCTAAGAGAGTATGGGAAATTTCTTTTGAAATATCAACAACATTAGCCATAAGAACTTCCTGAGATTTTTTTGCTTCCTCGATTAGTTCTTCTTTTGCTTTGGCGATATTATCAATAGTTGTTTGCTTTGCGCTGTGAATTTTTTCGGTATTTTGACGTTTTGCCTCGTTTGATTTATCGGAGATTATACCTCTGCCCTCATTTCTTGTTTCTTCAAGCTGAGAATTTTTGAGATCAACATTCTCTTTAATCTTTACTTTAGCATCGTCTGCTTCCTTATAATTTAATGCAATATAATTTTCTCTATCCTCCATCATTTTCATAACCGGAACATAGAAAATTTTGTTCATAATGATTGTGAACAAAATAAAACTTATTGCAGCAATAAAAAAGGTTGCATCGAACTCCATTTTTTATCCTCTATACAATACCGATTAATTTCATTGAAATAAACAGAGCATAAAGAGCGCAAGCTTCAGAGAGTGCAGCACCCAAAAGGAAGAAACCGAAAGCTTTACCTGCAACTTCGGGCTGTCTTGAAACTGCTTCCATCAAACCTTTTGTTGCAATACCGATACCAAGACCTGCAATACCGCCTGCAAGACCAATACCTAAGCCTGCACCAAGCTGTGCCAAGTCTGATATTGTTTTTACTTCTTCCATTGTTTTTTCTCCTTTCACAATGTATAAATTTTATTCTTATTCGTTTTCCGTCACTGACGATGAGATATAAGCAACCGTCAGCATCATAAATACATACGCCTGAATGAAGGCGACTAAAACTTCAAAAAGCATCATCGGGAGCGGCAGAAAATATGCGCAAATTCCGAGCAATGCCGCAACCAAAATTTCACCGACCAAAATGTTGACAAAAAGCCTGAGTGCCAAGCTGAAAGGTCTTGTAATCATTTCAAGCAGATTAACAAACATCTCGATTATACCGACAAAACTGAACTCTGGACATAGAGCTCTCAAACCTTTTGCCTTAAAGCCCATAAAGAGATAATAAAAAAGAACCAAAACAGCCATAGCCGCAGTCATATTAATATCATTCGTAGGTGATGCAAGCTCTCCCTGTTTTAGTTCAATTAACCTTAACGGCAATTGCCCCATGAGGTTTGCAACAAGAATGAACAAAAACAAAGATGCAACAAGCGGAATGTGTTTTTTTCCGTCTTTGCCTATAATCTCAACCGAGCCGATGAAAAACTTCATCATATTCTCTCCAAATGCCTGAAGCTTTGAAGGAACATAGGTCATTTTTCTTGTAACAAGAAGGGAGAACAAGATTACAATTCCCATTGCTATCCACATAATAATCAATGTATCCCAATGAACCTGATATTGTCCGATATAACCTATCCAATGTTCGCCCATGTCGTGTATAATATCCTAAAATATATCCGAATATATCTTATCACAAAAATCTGATTTGGATAATTGTTTTAATTAATTCTGTCGGTGAACATGTCAAAACAAAATATTTTAACTTATATATCAATCCTTTATATTTTAACAATTTGTGCATTTTTCGGGGAATTAGTCCTGCCCGTATCTGTGGTCTTATTTTTGATTCTGAGTGTTTTGACATTCTTAAAGAAAATTCCATATAAATTTTATGTTGCTTCACTACTAATAATCCTGATTGCATTTCTTAACTGCTCTTTGAGAATTAAAACCCACGACTCTCTGATTTCTTATGCTCCCTCAAACTCAACAATTTTGGCAAGAGTTACATCTATTCCGACAACAAACAACCTCGACAAAACAAAATTCTATGCTGATGTTAAATCAATTACCCTTAACGGTAAAACTTCAGAAACTCCAAATGCAAAAGCACTCGTTACGATTAACGATACAAAAGAAAATTATTCAAAAATTAAAATCGGAGATACTCTTGAACTCTCCGGCAGACTGACAAAACCATCATCTGCTCAAAATCCTTTCCAGTTTGACTATGCAAAATATCTGAGGAGTAATAATACTTTTACCGTATTCTATGCAACCCCTGAAAACTGGGAAATCAAATCTCATGCTGATACCTTAGGGTGGAAACTCTTATCAAAATTAAACAGTGAAAGAACAAAAATCATCAACAGACACGCAGAAAACATTCATTCACCAAACCTTGAAATTCTGGGCGGTATAATCTTTGGTGATGATGCTGTCAATCCGACTGATGACATCAGACAATCATTTATTGATTCAGGACTTCTTCATATATTGGCTGCATCAGGAATGAATGTAACTCTAATTTTTGGTATCTGGTTTTTTATTTCTCAAAGATTAAGGATAAATTACCGTTTCTCAATTCTTTCAGGTATGGCCATTATCGTTTTCTATACCTGTATGACAGGATTTGGTGCTTCGATTTTGAGAGCAACTATTATGCTTTTGTTTATTCTCTTGGGAAAACTCCTTGATCGTTCGACAAATACTGTCACGCTTTTATTCTTAGTAGCACTTCTTATGCTTCTATATAACCCTGCTATGGTCAATGATGTCGGATTTCAGCTTTCGTTTGTCGTCACATTCGGACTTTTATTCTGTTCAAACCTCTTTAACAACAAAATCGAAAACAGATTTCTGAATTTTTGTTTTGTCTCGGCTGCCGTTCCGTTTGTAGCTCAGCTATTTGCAGCACCTCTTCAGATGTATTATTTTAACACTCTGACTTTATATTCTGTTTTTGCGAATATTTTGATAGTTCCCATTTTGAGTATTGTTAGCTTTTTAGGTTTTGTCAGTTCTATTCTTGCAGCATTTTCACATTTTGCACCTTTTATATGTAAAATTTCATCTTATATTTTAAATCCCCTGCTTTCATACATTGTTTTTGTAGCGGAATTTTTCTCAAAACTTCCGCATTCAATAATAAACATCTATAATTTTCATTTTGACAGTCTCATTTCGTATTATACACTTTTGATTTTTGGCTCATACCTAATAATCAACAAAACTTTTGAGCTTAAACACAAAATCATTACAGGCTCTTTAGCCCTGATTTTTCTTTTGACTTTTGTCCATATTCCGAGCAAAAATACTGAAATTATTTTCTTTTCCGTAGGAAACGCTGACAGTGCATTGATAAAATCGCCCGAAAACAAATATTATCTTATTGACACAGGTCGACTTCCTTATAAATCAATGAATTCATCAGCAAAACAAATCATAATAAGATACCTTAACGGAAAATTAATCAGAAAACTTGATGCCGTTATCTTGACTCACTTTGACGCAGACCACGCAGGCGGCACAATAGACCTTTTAGAAAGCACTAAAACAAATTTGATTTATATGATTGAAAATCAGGAAGATACAATCATTGCAAACGATATTGCAAATTACATAAATGAACACGGAATTAATACAAAAATCGTTGAAGATGAAGATGTCATTACCCAAACAAAAGACTTTAAACTCACAAATTATGTCAATAAAAATGCACAAACAGAAAATG
>JAEEGL012927387.1_pt1 | contig 16185 bp, 16 predicted proteins | sample 9134231 | NCBI WGS metagenome assembly JAEEGL01 (sample SAMN16246548, study PRJNA631951) | gut metagenome | biome: gut microbiome; feature: rumen; material: fiber-attached | host: Bos | place: Iran: Karaj | collected 2018-10
GCGAAGAGGCGGTCGGTGAGCAGCCAGCCGGTGTCGGCGCCGCGGTAGAGACCTTCGCGGATAATCTCGCCGGCACGCGGGGGACCCATGGTCAGCAGGCCCACGGTGGTGCCGGGGTTCTGCTCTTTTATACGCAGCGCCTGTTCGAGGGCATTCAAATCTTCAGGATTAAAAATAGCGGGCAGCGCGGCACGGTTCACCGTACCTTCGGCTGTCATAGCATCCTTGCCAACGTTCCTAGTATCAGGAACTTGTTTTGCAAGTACAACAATCTTCAAACTCATATTTTAACAGTTTTTAAAATGCAAAGATACATATATTTTTTGAATCATTAACAAAAAAAGTGCCCGACGGGGCACTTTTTAACATATCTGACCATCACTGAATGGGCATCTACTCGGCCTGTCTTTGGGCTCTCCTCATGGTGCGGGCCTCCTTTTTCTCCACCTGGATGTCGATGAGCTGACGCAGGCGGTCGGCCCGTTCGCTGCCCGAGGGGTAGCGCGAGGTGTAGATGGCGGCCATCTTCTTGTGGAAAGCCATGCCGTAGTAGTATGCCTCGTTGATGTCGGAGAGATGAGAGCCACGCGGAAACTGCTTGAGGTAGGGGTAGACGGCGGAGCGCATGGACTCCTCGATGTCGTGGGCGGTGTTCTTCTCGTAGATTTGCGTGGCCACGAGGTAGAGGCGCTGTTCCTCCGACTCCATGAACTGGTCGAAGAGCGGCATATAGGTTCCCGAAGGATACTGCGAGAGGTAGAGACTGCTGTCGTAGTTGCGGCAAGCCTTCTCGAAGACGAGGATTTCCTCGGCCTCGGTGAGGTGCTTACCCGTGGGGAAGAGGTCCTTATAGACCTGAGCCTGTGAGAAGTTTCGCTGCACAATGGCGAAAGCGAGGTCGTCGATTTTGGCGTAATGGTGGCCATTCTTGCGATCGTAGGTCTGGAGGTAGTAGGCGGCCCACTTGAGGTCGGCCTTGGCCAGGGTGAAGATAGAGTTTTCTATCTCGTCGGAGTGGCGGGTGTTGTATTTGCCATATATATTAAAGTAGCGCGCGAGGAGTGCGGTGTCGGGATGACCGGTGGCCGAGAGCGAGGCGAGGTAGGCGGAGACGATGGAGTCCTCGCAACGGTCGAGGAGGGCTCGGTGATGGCGCTCGGAGAAAGGAATGGTGCGGATGTTGCGGGCGAATGGTATGGCCTTGGACCACGAGGAATTGAGGTCGTCCATCTGCATGAGGTTATAGACCCCGCGAAGGAAACCGTTCTCCCACACATAGAGAACATCATAGTTCTTAATCCACAGGCACTCGGTAGCGTCGGCCTGATTACAGACAAATCTATTCTCCGAGAGAGTTACACCCCGGGTTTCGAGGAGGAAATTGCTCTTGGAGTACCACGTGAAGTCGACGAGGTAAGGCTCGAGGGGCTTGACGGTGGATTGGATGAAATTGTCGTGGAGGTCGCTGAGGTTGCGGCGGCGGAAAGACTTCTCCTGCTCGGCGGTGACGAAAGCCATGGAGAGGGTTCCGTCGGCATTGCGGCGGTACCAGGGGATGGTGAGTGAGCACTGGAGGTCGAGCCACTGGCTGAACTTGAGGGTGTCGTACTTGACATTCTCGACGAGGCAGTAGACGACGGTGTCGCCATAGAGTCCCACGGGAGTAGCGATGGGCGTGAGGAGGGCACGGCGCATGGCGGTGGCCAGCGATTTGTCGAGTTTGGAGACAGGGCCTATGTCGGTGCCGGTGGCAATGTCGAACCAGAAGCCACGAGGGCCTTTGATGCGGCCGAAATCATACCAACGGGGAGTGTCGTCGATACCCACGAGACGCATGTGGGGATGACCGTCGAACCAAGCCGACACCCAACGTCGCTCAACAGGGCATTTGGCATAGAAATGTCCGTCGCGGATACGCTGTTTCTCCGCGGCATTGACAATGGCATTGTCAATCTGGGTACGCACCGGACCCGGCTGTGCGGAAACAGGAACCGCAAAGGCAACGAGGAGCAGGAGGACAGTGAGCTGTTGTTTCATTTTTTGCCGGTATGGTAAGTAGGTTTCGAGAGTGCAAAATTACACTTTTTTTTCATAATAAGGAAATTTTTTTTCGCATGTGCCTTTTTTTATGTATTTTTGCATTCCATAAACGACTAATAAAACAAGAAAAATATGAAAGTAAGAGAATTGGTAGAGAAACTGAACCTCAAAGTATTGTGTGGCGAGAGCGGCTTGGATCGCGACATCGACGGCTGCTATGTCAGCGACCTGTTGAGCGATGTGATGGGAAATGCCGAGATGGGCAACGTATGGGTGACCTTGCAGACCCACAAGAACGTGATGGCCATCGCCTCGCTGAAGGAATTGGCCTGCGTCATCCTGGTGAAGGGTCTGACGGCCAGCGAGGACACCGTGGAGCAGAGCAACGAGGAAGGCATCCCGTTCCTGAGCACCGACATGCAGACCTACGAGACCGTCGGCAAGATTTACCAGCTGCTGAATCAGTAGTTAAGGAGACAGTAATTAAGGAGTTAAGGCAATAGTTATGGTGACTCCTTTTAAAGCCGATTTGCATATCCACACGGTGCTTTCGCCGTGCGGCGACTTGGAGATGTCGCCCACGGCCATAGTGGACCGTGCGCTCGAGCGTGGGCTGGACATGATAGCCATCAGCGACCACAACACGACCCGCCAGGTGAAGGTGACACAGAAAGTGGGCAAGGAAAAGGGGCTGTTCGTGCTGGGCGGCGTGGAGGTAACTAGCCAGGAGGAGGCACACTGCCTCTGCTTCTTCGAGAACGACGAGCAGCTCGATGCCATGCAGGAGTTCCTCGACACCCACCTGCCCAAGATTCCCAACGACGAGGACCGCTTCGGCTACCAGCTCATCGTCGACGAGAACGAGGAGATTGTGGGCGAGGAAGAGTACCACCTGCTCAATGCCATCGACGTGGACATCGACGGCATCTACGAGGAGGTACACCGCATAGGTGGACTTTTCATCCCGGCGCATGTCAACAAAGGGACGACAAGCCTGATGAGCCAGTTAGGCTTCATACCGCCCGACCTGAAGGCCGACGGGCTGGAGATTAACAAGTTCACCACCCGCGACGAATTTGTCAAGAAATTCGCCTACCTCAAGAAGTTCGGATTCATCACCGACAGCGACGCACACTTCATCAACAATGTGGGTGACGTATATAATGTAATATATATGGAACACCGCTCGTTCGAGGAGTTTGCCAAAGCGCTCAAGGGCGAGGACGGCAGGTATATCGATACGATGGCGTTCAGAGGATAAACAGTAGAGACGCGGCAAGCCGCGTCTAAGAATTAATAATTAAGAATGAAGAGATTGTATTTGATGGGTCTGTTGGCCCTGCTGGGCAGTGTGGCGATGGCACAAAAGCCGACGCTGCACACCGTGAATTTCGAATCGCACCGAGGCGAGAGCTTCAACGTCTATTTCGACGGCAACCTGATGAACCGCATGCCACAGGGGCGCGTGCTGGTGTCCGACGTCACCGAACGCACCCACGAGGTGGTGGTGGTGCTGAAGCGTCCTGCGCAGAAAGCGGCGGTGATGCAACTACTGCCCGGCGAACCCAGCGTGATGATCAACGTGGTATACGACGACCGCACAGACGAGCTGTCCCTCTACACCCCGACGCACAACCGCGCCGAAAGTCGACCCACGGCACCCCTTCCCCAACCCAAGATGCCCCCGGTCGTCATGGGGCCCCCTGCCGGAAAACACCCAGCACCCGTGCCGGAGATGAAACCCAGGGTGTCGCAGGCCGATGTGGAGGCCATGATTGTGAGGATGAAGGAGCGCACTTTCGATAGCGACCGCTTGGCGTTGGGCAAGGTCATCGTGGCTTCGTCGAATCTTACGGCCAGACAGATTGCACTCCTGGCCGAGACCATCGACTACTCCTCGTCGCAGGTGGAATTTCTGAAATACGCCTACACCTATTGCGTCGACAAAGCGAACTACTACACCACCGTCGATGTGCTGACATTCAGCTCGGACAAAAAGAAAGTACTGGATTACATAGCAACCCAGAAATAAAAAAGAGGGGCGGCCATTTGGCCGCCCTTTCTTATTTTAGAAGAACAACACTTTCGATGGGATGGCTCCTGCCTCAACTTTGAAGCGTTGTGCGCCGGTGGGCGAGAAGCAGTAGACATCACCGTTGGTCATATAGTCGGTAGAGGTGATGTAGAAGTCGCCGTTGGCGGGATTGATGTTGATGCCGTAGGCGTTGGCATCGAGGCTGACGCTGAAGGGGAATGCTTCGGCAGTGCCGTCGGCGTTGATGACCTTCCACACATTGGTCTCATGCCAGGAAGCATCGTACTCGACAGAGTAGCCGTAGATCTTGCCGTTATAGACATCCATCTTCTGCAATGCCTCGCCCGTGAGGGTGACATCAAGCGTGGTGGCGTCGACGATGGCCGAGCCTGAGGAGATGTCACCATAGTTACCAATCCAGCAAACGATGACCTTGTTGTCGTTTATCTTCTTCACGCCGGAGAGGTTCATGCCGACAGTAATGGTACTAGGGTTGTCGAAGGTGGCGAGGTCGACCACATAGAGCTTGTCGTCGTAGTCGTTGCCCTTATAGCTGCTAGCCACGAAGGCTTTGCCCTGGGCGATGGCGATACCCTCGGGGTAGAACTGACCGAGGAGGCAGGTGGCCTCGATGTCGAGACTGGCGGTATCGACACGCACCACGCTGCAAGGATTGTAGCAGGTGATATAGATTTTGCCTCCGTCGGCAGCCATGCTGCGGGGCTTGCGGTCACCCATGTCGACACGCTGCGAGGCTCCCGTGGCGGGATTGAGGATCTCAAGGCTGTTCGACTCGGTGACGGTGATGTAGACCTTCGAGCCGTAGGCCATCATGTCCTGTGCCTGGTCGCCGAGGCCGCGGTGGTTGGCAGCCTCAAACCACTGGTTATCAATGGTACCATCGACGATATTGAGGTTCGAAACAGAGGCATTGTTGGCACTCATGTTGCCTTCGTTGAGCACCAAAGCAAATGACTCGGAGCTTCCACCGCCCGTCGGGGTTTCTTTTTCTTTCTCGCAGGCCACACACAAGAGGACGGCCACACTGGCGAGGATGATTCTGTTAAGGTGTTTCATACTATTTTATTTATTGTATTAGAATTCGTAGACGATGTTGATTTTCCAGTTGCGTCCCATCATGGGATAAGCACGGATGACCTCGTACTGAGTGTCGAAGAGATTGAGCACATGCAGGCTGACATTGAGGGTGCCGAGACGGAGGTCGAACTTGCGGTCGGCCGAGAAACCCACATCGCAGTAGGCCGGCATGCGGTTCTGGTCGATGTTTTGTGCCATGCTGTATCGCTCGCCCACCACCATGAGGGTCGCGCCGAGGTTCACCCAGCGGCTCTCCCATCGGGCCGAAGCCCCGCCCGAATGGCGTGGCGTATAGACAATCTGGTGTCCGTAGACCTTGCTCCCTTCCTTCGAGTGGTCCACGGCATGCTGATAGGAGTAATTCAAATGAAAATTGAGATCTGAAATCTGGAAATTGGCTGTCGCATCTACGCCAAGGATGTCGACCACACCCAGATTTTCCATGCTCCAATAGTACATATTGGTGGTGGGTTTGGCCACAATCTTGTCGTTCACGTGGTTATAGTAGCCGTCCAGCGTAAACTGGCCACTAGCTACTGACCACTGACCACTATGGGTGATGCCGATATTCACCTGCCGGGCAAGCTCGGGCCGCAGGTTGCGCGGGAAAAGCTGGAAGAAATAAAGCTCGCCGAAGTTGGGCACCCGGTAGGTCATCTTATAGAAGAGGCGCAGCGAGGTGGCTCCGTCATGCGTGTATATCAGCGAAAAGAAGGGTGAAAGGCGGCGGTAAGTGGGCATGGTGTCGAGGTCGGTGACACGGTCGACGACCTGGTTGAACAACAGGTGGGCGTTGGCTTCGAGCTTGGTGCGGCGGAGGTCAAAATGCGAATTGAGCGCGGCCACGGCTATCAGCGTGTAGCGAGTCACGTCGTTGCGCTTCTCGAGGTTGCTGCCCAAGTGGCTCAAGTCACCGTCGGCGGCCAGGTTGAGGTCGAGCCACGGGGCGAGACTCCGCTGGTAGCTGGCGCTGAGGTAGGCTTCCTTTTGCCGATAGTCGTTGTAGATGTCCATACCCGCGGTGGTGTCGGTATAGTCGTCGTAACTATAGCGCAACTTGCCGAGCAGCTGCATCTTCCACCGCTCGCGTGTCACCCGCCATTGCGTCTGTACGAAGGCCAGTTCCTCGGTGGAGCTCTGTCCCGAGAGGGCCTGCGAGTAGAATGCCACCGGGCCGGGCAACTCGTGCGCGCCACGCATGTAGTGGACCTTGGTTACAAGGGTGTTGTCGGGAGCAATGGTATAGAACAAATTGCCGTCGACGGTGGCCATCCACACCGCCGAATGCTTTCGCCGCTCCATAGAAGAACTGTCGTTGTGCGAGGCGGTGTAATAAAGCGTGAAAGGATAGTCGCCCTTGCTGTAGAGGTAGTTGGCGTAGAAACTGCTTTTCAGTCGTTTGTTCCATTTTTGCTCCCACGTGAGCGTTGGGGAGAAGAGGCCGAAGGAACCCACGTCTGTACCTACTTTGAGCCTCATCCTCTCGTCGAACCAGAAGCGAGGTTCAGCGGTTTCCATGTTAAGGGTGTTGCCAGCGGCGTAGGCACGGGCCGAGAGCAGCGCTCCCTGTTCCTGCCCCTGGCTGAAACTCACGTAAGCGGCATTGCCAAGGAGGTAGCGGCCGAGATCCACTTGGCCGTTCTGACTGTCGTCGACAGGGATGCCGTCGATGGTCACCGCCGAAAACTGGCTGCCCAAGCCGCGAGCCGAGACGGTCTTCACGCCGCCCACACCGCCATAGTCCTTCAGCGTCACTCCCGCCATCTGCTTCAGCGCGTCGCTGAGTTGCATGGCTCCAATATGTTCAAGTTTCTCTGCATCAACCACCTGCGTAGGCGCCGCCGTGCGTATCTCGGTGGGGGTACGCTGGGCACTGACGGTGACTTCCTCAAGCGTGGCACGTCTCACTGTGTCAGTCGTTTGCGCACTTACTGACAGTGTGATACACAAAAAAAAGACCCCCGAGGACAGGGTTGTTTTGAGCAGGGCTCTGCCTTTGGTTTTACAACGAAGGCAGCAAACAATAAACGATACTATGTTTTCAACAACAATGCTCATGCAATAACGTCCTATCCTCGAGGGCTGTTAATGATTGATTGCGGTCTTGGCAGGTCTTCTGACTTGTTCCTACACAAGGGGACCTTGGCTCCATCTCTGTCGCCGTCACCCCTCGGGGACCTTTGTCCCCGGTTTTTGGCCTTCCCACGGCACCTGCTAGCGCCACAGTGACCTTATGGTAAAAACTGTGTAAGTTACTGGAACTCACAGCAGCGGGACTGTCCGGGATTCCCACCCGGTTCCCTCTTAGCCCCCTTTCGGGGGAACCAAAACCGCTGCAAAAGTACAACTTTTTCGGCACATGGCAAAAAATATAATAGAGATTTTTTATGTCTGTATACAATAATTTTGTATTTTTGCAGTTTGTATAATAAAGCATAACACATGGGAGAGAGCACTAACAGTACTATTAATCAACCGATTGTACATCTGGAGAATCTCGCCATCAGCCACGAGAACGGGATGCTGCTGACGGGGGTGAACCTCGATTTGGACGAGGGCGAGTTTGTGTACCTGATAGGCAAGAGCGGCGCCGGCAAGACCTCGCTGCTGCGCAGCCTCTATGCCGACCGCCCCATCGACAACGGAATCGCCAAGGTGTGCGGCTTCGACGTGGTGAACATCAAGCGTCGCCACATCCCGCAGCTCCGCCGCCGCATCGGCATCGTGTTCCAGAATTTCCGCCTCCTCGACGACCGCAATGTCTACGCCAACCTCGAGTTCGTGCTCCGCGCCACAGGCTGGAAGAAGAAGAACGAGATTCGCAACCAGATAGAAAAGACGCTGACAGCCGTGGGTATCGCCGACAAGGCGTTTGTCAACCCAATGCATCTCTCTGAGGGCGAGCAGCAAAGAGTGGGTATCGCCCGGGCGCTGATTAACAACCCAGCACTGATTCTGGCTGACGAACCCACAGGAAACCTCGACCCCGTCACCTCAGCCGAAATCATGCAGCTGTTGCTCGACATCAACCAGCAGACAAAGACCACGATGCTCATCTCGACCCACGATTTCATGATGATTGACAAATTCCCCGCACGCGTGGTGGTGTGCGAGAATGGCACCCTGGTGGACACCGAAGGCAACCACCAAGAATGACAATGTTTGCAAGTTTTTGCATCTCTACAATACCAAAGAAAAAACAAGGAAAAGAAAATACAATGAAAAAGGTTCTCAGTCTCATACTCATCGGCCTGCTGCTGGCAAGCGGCGGCGACGCCATGGCCCAGAACAAGAAAGGAAACAAAAAAGGCGGAAAGAAGGACAAGCAGTCGATGTTTGTCGAGGGCCGCCAGAAGGTGCGTCAGTCGGACTACGCCACCTTCGACAAGTTCACTAACTTCAGCTCTAAGGACAACAACGTGTACTACAGCGATTTCAACTACACCGACCTCCCAGGCCTGACCGTCGAAACCAACCCTAACTGGCCTGAGGAAGTGCGCCCTGTGATGAACTACCTGGAGAAAGTGTCGCGAGCTACCATGACGCTCTGCGCACTCTACGCCATCAACCCCGAGATTACCGACCACGCCCAGCGCGAGCAACTCCACAAACAGGCTCGCGAAGAAGCCAAAGCCTCGCTCGATGCCTTCAACGACTGGAAGTCAAAGAAAGGCATGCGCAACAAGACGCAATATAAGGTGGCAGAAATCGACTACCGCTACTTCAAGGGTGCCAACTTCTACAACGAGCAGCGCGGCGACGACATCATCCATGTGGGTGTGCTCATCTACCTCGGCAGCAAGAAAAACAGCATCTTCACCACCGACACAACGGCACACACGTTCCCCGACATCAAGTTCTTCCCCAACGACGCCACCATCGTGGAGTCGTGGGCTCCCGTTCTCGACGAGCTGGCCGACTACCTGAAGAGCAACGACCGTAAAGGCGTGATTCTGAACGGATACTCCGACAACCAAGGCACCGAGGCTTACATCACTGGCATCTCGCGCCAGCGCGCCATGGAGGTGAAGAAAGCCCTCCTGCTCCGCGGCATCGATGCCTCTCGCATTGAAGTGGTGGCCAAGGGCGAAGAGGACCCCATAGGCGACAACAGCACCTACGAGGGTCGCATCGCCAACAACCGCGTGAGCATCAAGGTGCAATGACCAACAAGGAGAAATACCGCCAACTATGCGAGACAGAGGAGTCAAAGATTCCTCTGTTTCAGCAATATTGGTGGATGGAGACCGTCTGCAAGGATAAACAGTGGGACGTACTGCTATGCGAGCAGAACGGTCGACTGGTGGGCGCCCTACCCTATCTCCACGGACGCAAATTCGGCCTCAGCTATATCCTCCAGCCTGAGTTGACACAATTCTCGGGACCTTGGGTTGATCCAAGCCTCGACTTCGACTGCCAGATTCCGGTGCTCGACGACCTGGCGCGAAAACTCGAAGGGCTGCATGTGACGCTCTACTGCCAGAAGTTCTCCCCCGAGGTCACCAATTGGCTCCCCTTCTACTGGCGCGGATTCCGCCAAACCACACGATACACCTACCGCTTCGACCCACTGGAGTCCCTCGACACACTGATGTCCAAAGCACAGCCTCAACGCCGCAAGCGCATGGAGCTGCTCCGCCAGGAGTGCACCCTCGACCGTCAGGTAGGGGCCAAGGAGTTCGCCGCGTTCCACAACGAATACTATCTCCGCAAATCGGGTCACAACCTGCTCTCTCCCACCACTGTCGAGCGGGTATGCACCACGGCACTCGACCGCGGAAACGCCCTCCTTTACGGCCTCCGCGACAGCCACGGCAACCTACAGGTGGCCGACTTCGTGGTCTTTGACAGAATGTGCGCCCACTCGCTGATGTCGGGCATGGCACCAAACGCACCCCGCAACAGCACCACCCTCCTCTTCTGGCACCTCATCGACAACCTCTACGGCCGCACCGCCACCTTTGACTTCGAGGGAAGCATGGATCCGGGCATCGAGCAGTTCTTCCGCTCCTTCGGCGCCACACAGACACCCCTCCACTGCATCTACCACAGTCGCATTCCCTGGGGAGAAAAACTGCTACACCTATGAATATCAAGCTTATCGTCGTCTCCAAGACCGACATCCCTTATCTCCAGCAGGGGATTGACGAGTATGTGGGACGACTGAAACACTATTGCGACTTCGAGCTGGTGGTCATCCCAGCCCTGAAGAACATGGGCAAGGCCGCACCCGACGAAGTCAAGGAGCGCGAAGGACTACTGATACTGAAACAACTGGAGAAAGTCGACAGCGTGGTGCTGCTCGACGAGCATGGGAAAGAATACACCTCCGTGGGCTTCTCGGAATACCTGCAAAAGCAGATGAATGCCGGCACACGCACGCTGGCCTTCGTCATCGGCGGTGCCTTCGGATTTTCGCCCGCCGTCTATGCCGCCGCCACCCACAAAATTTCACTCTCGCAAATGACTTTCAACCACCAGATGGTGCGTCTCTTCTTTGTGGAACAGCTCTACCGGGCCTTCACCATCCTCCACCACGAGAAATATCACAACGCCTAAAATCCTTTGGGCACAAATTCGATGATGGCAAACTGCTCATCGAAGCTGATATCCTTGAGCGTCACATGCTCGAAGAGGGAACCAGCTTGGGCATTCTTGCTGAGGTTGAGCTGGATGCGGTTGTCGGGCAATAGGTCTATCATGTCGCCACCAGGCTGACTCTTGGCGTGGTTGAGCGCCGTCTTAATCATGAAGTCGATACCCATACCACCGTTATAGGAGAGGATAATGTTGCCGTTCTCATCCACCTGGTCCACCGTGAGGTCGAGCCCCACACTAGCGGTCTTGACAAACATGTTGACCTCATAGCTGATACGTACCGTGTGGGGGCCACCGTACATGACAGGCAGGCTGCGGCCCGCCTTGCGCTCAATCAAATCGCTAATTTCCTGAAAAGTAAGTCTGAATTGCATATTAAAGATTTTATTGTATTATTCTGTTGTGTCGGAGGAAAAGAAGGCGGTGACGGTAGCGGTGTAGCTCTTCGACACCGGGATGGTCTTGGGCGTGGAAGCCAACTCGAGCACCAAACCCGACCGTTCCTTGCGCATAAGCTTCACATTGACCACATTGACCATATAGCCACGGTGGCAACGCAGAAGACCCATGCCCGAATACTCCTTCTCCAAATCCTTCAACGAGTTGTGCAGGATAAAAGTATCCTCCTTCTCGCCATTTATATAATGTATATTGGCGTAGTTGTCCGCCGCCTCGATATAAAGCACGTTGGCAAAGCGCGTGGAGAACGACAGACGACCGCCCTTGTCGTAGAAGTTGATGCTCTGCTCGGCGGGTACCGACTGGTTCTCGGAAGCAAACCTGCGGCGCGTGGCCACAAGCTCGCTTCGCAGTTCTCGCACACGGAACGACAGATAGGCTATTACATTGGGTATCAAAAAGACAGAGAGAATCCCCAACAGAATGTCGCCTGCCAATGGTGCCAGCTGCACCGCGCCGCCACCACTGAGACTCCATGCCATCAGGGCAGATACCGACACACACAGTATCAGCTCGACAAACATCCACACGGCTAAAGAATAAATAGGTAGTTCGCGCCGTAAAGTAAAGAAAACAAGAGTCAAACGACTGAAAATCACCACAGCCAAACCTCCCACGGTCATCAGTGCCACCTGCGCCAGGGGTGCGAGGCGGGTGGTCTGCGTGGTATAGTCAAGCACACTCATCGGTTGGACAAACACCACCATTATCACCGCCATGAGAAACGACAATGCCAAGAAAAGTAAATTTGCCTCTTTCGAGGTCAGGAACCGGACGATTGCCGGCAAATTGAGTGTCTGGTCAGTATTCATTTATCGTTTATTCTACCCAAAATAATCAAATTTCACCCAAAATAACGCCCTTTCACCCATATTATTGTGCAATTTACTTAAATTAACTTTTATATTTAGTTTTTTTAACGTTTCTTTGCAGCCCGAAAATTAATATAATTTAACATGAAAATACTAGGAACTGGAAGCGCTCTGCCCAAGAAAGTGGTGACGAACGACATGTTGTCCGACTTCCTTGAGACAAACGACGAATGGATTTCTACACGCACTGGAATCAACACCCGACGCATCATTACCGACGAAAGATTTGAAGACCTTGCCACCGAAGCTGCCGGACGTGCCATCGATGCCGCTGGCCTCTGTCCCGACGACATCGACTATATCGTCTGCTCCAACGTCTCCAATCTCTACATCACACCCCACCTCTCCTCCATCATCATGGGCAACCTGGGCATCAAAGGCCCCGTCTGCCCCACCATGGATGTCAACGCCGCCTGTGTGGGCTTTGTGCAAAGCCTCGATGTCTGCGACGCACTCCTCGCCACCGGCCGTGCCAAGCACGTCCTGCTGGTAGCCGCCGAGGAATGCACCCGTTTCTGCGACTGGACCGACCGCAACTGCGCCGTCCTCTTCGGCGACGGTGCCGGTGCCGTGGTCCTCGGCAAAGGCGACAACCTGCTAGCCAGCAAACTCACCACCACCCCCATGCCCGACGTCATCGTCTACAAAAACCCCATGGAGGCCACACCCTTCGAGCAGCGCGACGGCATCGACACCCATAGCGCACTGGTCATGAAAGGCCGCGAGGTGTTCCGCATGGCCGTTACCACCGCCGCACGCGACATTGCCAGCGTCACCGCCGAGGCGGGCCTCACCTTCGACGACATCGACCATTTCCTCCTCCACCAGGCCAACCTCCGCATCAACGAGGCCATCCGCGAGAACCTCAAACAGCCCGAGGAGAAATTCCCCACCAACGTGCAGCGCTTCGGCAACACCAGCTCGGCCAGCATCCCCCTGCTGCTCGACGAAGGTGTACGCGAAGGCCGCATCCGTCGCGGCGACACCATCCTCATGAGTGCCTTCGGTGCCGGATTCGTCAGCGGTATCGCAATCCTTAAATATTAATAATAAAGAAAACAATATAATAATAAATATGAGCAAAGTATACATCACCGGTGTTGGGTGCATCACCCCCATCGGAAACGACATCCCCACGCTGTGGAACAACCTCGTCAACGGTTTCTGCGGAATCGACTTCATCACCAAGCTCGACACTGCCGACCTTCCCGTCAAGGTGGCCGCCGAGGTAAAGGATTTCCATCCGGAGAACTACGGCATTGACAAGAACATGATTCGCCACAACGACATCTACGCCCTCTATGCCCTTGCCGCCGCGGCCCAGGCCATGGCCGACAGCGGACTGAAGGTGGGCGAGGACGTCGACCCGCGCCGTCTCGGCGTGGCCATCGGCAGCGGTATCGGCGGCATCCAGACCTTCGAGCGCGAGCACGCCAACCGCATGCAGTACGGCCTCCGCCGCATCTCGCCGCTCTTCATCCCCGAGATGATTGGCAACATCGCCGGCGGCAACGTGGCCATCACTTACAACGCCCAGGGCCCCAACCTGCCCGTCGTAACGGCCTGCGCCACAGGCACCCACTCGGTGGGCGAGGCTTACCGCCTCATCCATGAGGGCCGCGCCGACGCCGTCATCACCGGCGGCGCCGAGGCTGCCGTCTGCGGCATGGCCATCGGTGGCTTTGCCAACATGAAAGCCCTCACCACCAGCGACGACCCCATGGCCGCCTCGCTGCCCTTCGACAGCCGCCGCCACGGCTTCGTCCTCGGCGAAGGCTCGGGTATCCTTATCCTTGAGAGTGAAGAACTTGTAAAGAAACGCGGTGCTAAGACCTACGCCGAAGTCTGCGGCTACGGCAACACCTGCGACGCCCACCACTACACCGCCCCCCACCCCGAGGGACGCGGTGCCGCCGAGTCGATGCGACTGGCCCTCGAAGAGGCTGGCTACAAGGCAGGTGAGAAACTGTACATCAACGCCCATGGTACTGGTACGCCCCTCAACGACAAGGGCGAAACCCTGGCCATCAAGAAAGCCCTCGGCGAGGAAGAGGCCCGCAAGGCTGTCATCAGCAGCACCAAGTCGATGCACGGCCACATGCTGGGTGCCACGGGCGCCGTCGAACTGATAATCAGCGCCCTCACGCTGAAGAACGGCATCGTTCCCCCTACCGTCCACCTCGACTCGCCCGATCCCGAGTGCGACCTCGACTACACGCCCAACAAGGCTCGCCCGTTCCAGGCCGACATCGCCATCAGCAACACCTTCGGCTTCGGCGGCCAGAACGCCACCGTCGCCCTGCGTGCCTCCCAAAAATAACAATCCGATTAAACACAAATAAACCATCATGAACGTACTTAACAGAGACGAAATCAAGACCTTCCTGCCGCACCGCGAGCCCATGCTGCTCGTCGACGACGTCACCATGGAAGGCGACGAAGCCATCGCCCACTACCATGTGCGCGGCGACGAATTCTTCCTGCAAGGACACTTCCCCGGCAACCCCATCGTACCGGGCGTCATCCTCTGCGAAATCATGGGCCAGTCGATGTGCATCCTCGTGCGCGACGAACTCGCCCAAGGCCGCACCCCCCTCTACAGCGGCATCAAGGAAGCCCGTTTCCGCCAGCCTGTGCGCCCCGGCGACACCATCGAGGTTCGCGGCCGCATCACCGACCGCCGTGGCCTCATCTTCCACGCCAATGCCGAAGCCACAGTCAACGGCAAAACTGCCGTCAAAGGCATCCTTTCATTTGCATTAATCGACACACCTAAAAACTGAACAATATGGAACTTTTAAAAAATAAAATCGCCCTCGTGACGGGAGGCTCCCGCGGCCTTGGCCGCCGCACCGCACTGCTCTTCGCCGAAGAGGGTGCCACGGTGATTTTCACCGACTTACAGGAAACCGACAGCAGCCGCGAACTCCTCGCCGAATTGCAGAAACTCCAGCCGCGCTCGATGTTCATCGCCAGCAACGCTGCCGACTATGAGGACACCCTCCGCGTGGCCGACATCGTGCAGAAAGAGTTCGGCCGCCTCGACGTCCTCGTCAACAACGCCGGCATCACGCGCGACAACCTGTTGCTCCGCATGCAGCCCAAGGATTGGGACCTCGTCCTCGAAGTCAACCTGCGCTCGGTCTTCAACTTCTGCAAGGCTTTCGCCCCCATGATGCTCAAACAGCGCAGCGGCAGCATCATCAACACCAGCTCGGTGGTGGGCGTCAACGGCAATGCCGGCCAGTGCAACTATTCCGCCTCGAAGGCCGGTATCCTGGGCTTCACCAAGAGCCTCGCCAAGGAACTCGGATCCCGCGGCATCCGCAGCAACGCCATCGCCCCCGGTTTCATCGAGACAGCCATGACTCAGCAGCTGCCCGAAGACGTGCGTAAGGGCTGGATGGAAGACATCCCCCTGCGTCGCGGCGGCACCGACCTCGACGTGGCCAAAACCTCGCTCTACCTCGCTTCCGACCTCTCCGAATACATCACCGGCCAGGTCATCTGCGTCGACGGCGGTCTTTCGCTCTAAACATTAGAAAATCAACACTAATGGGCACCCGCGCAATAGCGCGGGTGCCCATTTCTATTTACTAGCTACTAAACACCTATCAACCAGTAACCAACGCCCTACCAACTCCTACCATGGAGCGCCGGCGGCTGTGGGCATGGTTGGTTGGTGATTGATGATACAAATTTGTATTTCAAAAAAAGGGGGCATGAAAATACATGATGTTCCTTGTTTCCTTATGAGGAGTGAAGGGGAGTGAGAGGGGAGTGAAAAGGAATGCTGATGTAGGTTGTTAAAATTTTCTCGGGCAAATGTTAATTTCTCGGACTTGACTCGGAGTTGACTCGGAGGTGACTCGGAGGTGACTGGGACAATTGGGACAGTTGGGACAGTTTATTTGTCTTTCCCTGATTTTGGTTGACAGTTTTCCTGAAAAGGTTGACAGGCGCAGGGCTTTGTTCTCCGCTGCGCGGTTTCTTCTTTCAACGTGAATTATCATTAATTAACCGTTAATTATCTTCAAGCTCAATCAGATTGGAAAAGATTGTAAAAGAAACGGCGAATTTGAC
>JAEEGL012981770.1_pt1 | contig 16185 bp, 18 predicted proteins | sample 9134231 | NCBI WGS metagenome assembly JAEEGL01 (sample SAMN16246548, study PRJNA631951) | gut metagenome | biome: gut microbiome; feature: rumen; material: fiber-attached | host: Bos | place: Iran: Karaj | collected 2018-10
AGATTTAGACAATTTAAATATAAAAAGTAAATCATTCAAATCGTATTCTCGCACTAACCCATTTATTATTTTATATTTATCTTTATTTTTTAATTCTTTTGGGTTAGTGCAGCCACTTTTTTTAATACATCATTCTCCAGCTGCTTATAATATAACTGTTTTTTCAAATATTCTATTTGTTCATCTTTTGTTAAAGAATTAAGGTCTAATTCTTTAGGCGGTCTGCCAGTGCTACCGCACTTGCGACCGCGTTTTTCTTCATAAAAAGATGATTTGCCAAGTTCTTGATATTGCTTTACCCAACCTTTTATTGGTGTAGCGCTTGGTATATTGTATTTACTTTTTAAATCATTATAAGACATACCACCTTTAAGATATTCTTTAACAAGTTTAATTTTAAATTCTGGTGTATAAGTATTATTTTTTCTCATAAAAAATACGAACCCCCCTTTGGACTAAGACTTTAACTACAGTATCTTTGTTTTTGTAATTTTGGTCTTTTTTTATTGTCCAAGTTTTGGGGTTCGTATCAAAAGCTGGTCTTTTTATTTTTCTTAAAAAAATACATGACATGTGTAAAATCAAAATTGATTTTCTTGTAAAATGCCTTCTTTACTATAAAACAAAAAATTTAAAAGTACGCTTAATTTGCAATTCTTTTACTGTATTTATAAAAAGCATACTTATAGATATAAAATAAGCTTTCAACCTGTAGGGATAAAAATATGAATGATAAACTTAAAGAAATTATAAAACAAATAAATAATTATAAAAAACCTGGCACAATAGTTTTTTCAAATAAAGAAGATTTTGATGCATACGAAGATAAGATTAAAGAAATTTTTAAAGATGACGACTATCTATATTTTGATATAGATAAAAACCTTAAAAATTATTCTGATTTTAAATATTTCAAGCAAATAATTCAATCGTCTAAAACAATAATTGCAAGTGAATTTGCATCAAAAGCAATTATTTTTATAAAAGATATACAAAACATAGCATCAGTTAATCCTAATATCACAAGAGATTTATTTCTTGATATTATTAATAAGCCCTTATTTTCCGATGATTTTTATCTTGTGATGCAAAGTTCTAACAAAGACTTAGATAAAAATTTTCTAGAAAACTTTAATATAATAGATAATATGCCAAAAACATTAGATGACCTTTTAAAAGAAGGAAAAACGTTTAAAGATATAAATAAAGTTTTTAAAGATATTTCTGAAAGGTAAAATAATGATAAAATATAACAATTTAAATTACTCAGATAATTTTAAATATTGCTATGGACCAGATAATGGTGATAGACTAAAAATTGAAAAACTTATTCTTCATCCAGAAACAAAAATTATAGGTGATGAATCTTTTCTATACTGTGAAAATTTAAAAGAAATAATTTGTGATGGAAACTTAGAACTTATAAAGCTTGGTGCTTTTGAAGGCTGCACTAATCTTGAAAAAGTATTTTTAAAATCATCAAATACAATAAAAATAGAAACAGGTGTATTTTATAACTGCGGAACAATAGTAGATTTTAATTCAACTGACATTAATTTTGATGCATGCGGGTCTATTTTTGACATTAAGCAAAGTGTTAGTAATTTAACACTTAACTTAAGAAATGATATTTGTTACCCGCTTTTTGAAAGTGAAGGCAGAACAAATAGACCTTGCTACGAACATATTACAATAAATTCAAATAAAATTCCATTAAAAGAAAAATCTTACAAAGACTTTTTGTGCTATTTAATTGAACCACGTAGTATGACTATGTTTTATTATCCGTCTGAAAACAAAGAAAATATAGTTGAAGTTCCTACTTATATTAAAAAAATAGATTCTTATGCTTTTCAGTACAATCCTTTTGTAAAAGAAATCCATATAGGAAAAAATGTAAATTCTATAAGTCGTGCAGCATTTGGGCAGCTTGATAATTTAGAAAACATTTATATAGATTCAGATGATATACTTATAAAAGAAAACGTCTACGTGGACTGTCCTAAATTAAAAAATATCTACTTGTCGCAAAAAGCATATAATAAAAATTTTGGCACATCTAAAAATTTTGGTATTTTTACGCCAGTATCACTAGATGCTCTTATTGAAAAAGGAAAAAGTTTTAAAGAAATAAATAATCTTTATAAAGAAGACATGTATAAGTAATTTTATATATTCATCAATTAACTGTGCAAATTAAAAGTAGTGTTAGCCACTACTTTTTTTGTAAAACTTATTAAAATAAAAATAAATCATATTTTTAAGCCGCCCCTGGCCATGCGGCGCGAAAAATTGATTTATGTTTTTAGAAAAAGTTAAAGATTATAATTGCAAGTGTTTGCGTTCTTAAAGATGAAAGTCCTTCTTTGGACTTTTTTGAAATAAATTATTAAAGCATTATTTTAGACCCATCCTAATCTGCAGTAAAGGAAACTTGCTACGTTAAAGGATAACTTTTATACCTAAGTGATTATATTTTTAATGTAAAAAATTAATCACGTAACAAATAAAGTTAAAGTAATACTGTTGGCTTTCCTGTAACTGTGTTAAATTAATGTTTTCAAAAGAGTTGAAAAATAATTTTTTGTCCATAAATATAATTAAAACAGTGTCTTAAAAAGAATCATATTTTGCGCTTGCAGGGGTGATGTGGGCTGCCCTGCAAGGTAAAGCAAAATTGATAACAAATATACTTAAAGCAAAAGCAAATCATATTTTCAAAGAGTGTGGAAAAAGAAAATTGATTTGCGTCTTTTAAAGAAAATTAAAGCAAAGTTTTGATTAAAACTTACGTTTTTAAAGTGCAAAGCCCTCAAAGCTTTGTTTGAAATAAACTTTAAAGCAATATTTTAAACCCCTCTAGGCATCCTACAAAAAGTATAAAAACATTAAAGCAGTGATTTATACCAAGAGCGATTATATTTTTAGTTTAAAAATTAATCGCCGTGCTTTTAACTTTTGTTAAAGAAAAAATAAATCATATTTTGACCTGCCCGATCTATCAGGACGTAGTCCTGATTATTCGGGTTTAGAAAAATTGATTTATGGCTTTAAACTTCTTTTTTTTAATAAACATATAAAATTTGCAAAATTTATTTTGTTTGAAATATATTATTAAAGTTTTTATTTTAGACCACTAATGGCTGCCTATAAGAAAATAAATATTTTTAAAGTATTTATTTATAACCAATGGCAAATTATATTTTGTAAAAATTAATTTGCCAGCAAAGTTTGTTAAAAATTAAACGTTAAATCCTTAACAAAATATTTTTAAATCAAATAAATTCTTATTTTCTGCTTCTTTATATTTCATCCTTTTTATATAACAACTATATAAGAGGAAAGATAACTATGAACGAATTACTTCAAAATATTTTCAGGGCAGGATTTATATGTTCTTGTCTTGCTATATTCCCGCTTTTTGCCGTTTTGACATCAGAAATAATAAGGATAAATAAAAAGGTAGCAGTAAGAATAAACAGAAAATGGAAGATGATAAACCTGGCTATATTATTTGCCTGCATTTTTTGTTTTATTTGTGCAATTGCTGGAATGTTTTATAATGTTTTTATTTAAAAATTCAAGTTACATCTATATATTTAAAAGACTAAAATTAGAAAAACTAGTTTTAGTTTTTTTTTTATTTGTAGAACCAACCTGGCATGCCTAAACTTAAAATTGATTTTTCTTTAAATACAGACAGTAAGGGCATTTTAAAATATAAAAATAACAAATATTTTAAAATAGCATCTTTTTATTTTTTCATAGAACCTTATATTTTAGGTATTATTAAAAAATCATACTAAAAGTATAAAATAAAAGGAAAATAAAGAGATGATATTACATAAAGACAATTTAAATGAAATAGGTTTAAGAAAAGCAAAAATAGACGATATATATGACACTTTTTTACTTTTTGAAGGAACTAAAAAAATAAATACGCTTATCATTCCAGAAGGTGTAGAAGAAATAGGCGAATATACTTTTTCGGGTGTAAATGATGTTGAAAAAGTAATTTTCCCAGAATCGCTTAAGGTTATAGACGACAAAGCGTTTTTGTGGTGTAAAGATTTAAAAGAAGTAGAATTTAATGAATCGCTTTGTGCAATCGGTGATAGTGCTTTTGGACATACAAATTTAGAGAGAATAGTTTTGCCTGAAAATTTAGAAATCGTTGGTTGTGGTGGTTTTAAAAATTGTATGAATTTAAAAGAAGTTGTTTTTGAAGGAAAAAATACAATTTTAGAACAAACTATATTTGCTGAATGCCAAAATTTAGAAAAAGTAGTTTTGCCTGAAAATCTTAAATTTCTTAAAGTTTATTCATTTTTAAACTGTTGTTCTTTAAAAGAAATAGAATTTAAAAACTTAGAATATATGGGGGCAAATGTTTTTTATAATTGCATAAATTTAAAGAAAATAACATTTCCAAATACGCTTAATATAGTCAAGCCAAATTTTTATGTAATAGATGAACGCTTTATTCCAAAAGCTTTTAAAAAATCTCTTACAGTAGAACCACTTAAGATATATATAAATAAAAATAAAAACTTTTATAAAGACCTTTTAGAAAATAAAGATTTAATGATAGTAGAAACAATGTCACTAGATTTTCTTCTTAATGAAGGTAAATCTTTTAAAGAAATAAATTCTATCTGTAAAAAAATAGAAAGGTAAATAAAATGATATATACATTTGATGACCATTATGATAAAAAAACGAATTCAATAGATTTAAGTAATACTACCTATACATCCTTTCATTTTCCGACAGTAGAAGGCGGACCATTTGGAATAGATACAGTCATTCTTCCAAAAACTTTAAAAGAAATATCATCTTATTCATTCGGTAATATAGATGTAAGAAAATTAGTAGCAGAAGGAATAGAAGTAATATATCCTGATTCTTTTAAAAATTCATCTGTTGAAATTATAGACTTGTCAAAATGTAAGAACTTAGAAACTATAGGAAGAGACGCATTTAAAAATAGTTATATTAAAATTATTAAATTCCCGCTTTCTGTAGAAAGACTAAATGCAAGCGCATTTGAAAATTGCAAACAATTAAAAGAAATAACCATACCAGACAGCATTAAATACATTTCAAAAAGCGTTTTTAGTGGTTGCACAGCACTTGAAAGTATAAAACTTCCAAAAAATCTTGAAGTATTAGAATCTTATGTTTTAGAAAACTGTAAATCGCTAAAAACACTTGTTATACCAGATAATGTAGATGAAATTTCAAGTTGTGCCTTAGTAGGAACAAATCTTGAAAAACTTTATCTTCCAAAAAATCTAGAATTTCTTTCTATAGTAGGATTTCCTAAAAATATTGGTGAAATTCACTATTCAGGAAATAATGAAAAAGTTTTAAAAGTTTTAAAATCGCACTGCAAAAGCAATAAAATAAAACTTATGATAGAAAATTATGATTATATTTTAGAAAACGTAGAAAACTTTTCATTTAAAGATTTGAATAATGCTTTTAAAAAAGAAAAACATCAAGATATTACGCTTTAAAATATAAAAAGGGCGTTTATCTAAACGCCCCTTACGGAGGTATGCACGTATGAAGAATTTCGACAAGACCGTGCGTGTAGAGTATCTTTCTTTTAAGATAAAAAAGGAAAATTTTTTAAGTTACACACTTAATAATATATAAACAGGAAAAAATATGAAAGAAATAAATAAGTACAATTTAAATGAATTTAATTTTGAAATAGTAGAAAAAGGTGCAAAAAAATATCTTTACAAAGATGGTCAAAAAACAAATACACTTATCCTTCCAGAAGGAATAGAATATATTGTGCCAAAAACTTTTGAAGGAGTAAAAAATTTAGAAAAAGTAGTCCTACCTGAAAGCTTAAAAACTATTGGATACGACGCATTTAAGAAATGCGAAAATTTAAAAGAAATCGTTATAAACAAAAATTTAGAATCCATATATTCATGCGCTTTTAGTTATACAAAAATAAAATCTTTAAATTTGCCAAAAGATTTCAAGATAGCAGGTGACAAAGCTTTTGCTTTTATGACAAGTTTAGAAGATGTAAAATTTGAAAATGAAAATACAGAAATTAAGCAAAACGCTTTTAGTTGTTGTAAAAATTTAAAAAATGTTATACTTCCAAAAAATTTAAAAGTTCTTCAAACAAATTTATTCTTTTGTTGCGTAAGCCTTGAAAATATTGAATTTGGAGATATAGAAGAAATAGAATCAGTATTTTTCAACACATTAAATCTTACAAAACTTATTTTGCCAAAAAGTTTAAAAGCACTTGATGAAAATTTTGTTCATATAGACCCATCATTTTTACCAGAAGGCTATGAAATTGCTGCAGATTACTATGCAATGGAAGTTTTTAGCAATGCTAGGGACGACGTAAATGAAGTTGTTAAAGAAAATAAATTTGCTAATCTTCATGAATTATCACTTGATAAACTTCTTAAAACAGGAGAATCTTTTAAGCAAATTAATGATTTGTACAAAAATTTAGAAAGGTAATCCCAATGGAACTTAATGTTAATATACTTACAAACCAAATAGGATATAAACTAAAAGATGGTAGACTTTATTTTAATAATAAATTGGTAACACAAATGTGTATACCAGAAGGTGTTACTAAAATAGGCAAAAACTGTTTTTCTGATATATTAAATTTAGAAAAAATAGTTTTACCTGAAAGTCTTTTAATAATAGATAGTAGTGCTTTTGAAAACTGTTGTGATTTAAAAGAAGTAATTTTTAACAAAAGTTTAGAAATTATATTTGATAGTGCTTTTTTATACACAAGTTTAGAAAATGTAGTTCTTCCAGAAAATCTTAAATATATAGGCGAAAATTCATTTGCTTATATAGACAATTTAAAAAGCGTAGAATTTTTAGGGAAAGACACTGTCATAGAAAGTAAAGCATTTATGTGCGATTTAAAATTAAAAAACGTAAATCTTCCTGATAATTTAAAAACTATAAAATTAAATACCTTTTTTAACTGTATAAGTTTAGAAGAAATAACCTTAAAAAACGTTGAAGAAATACAATCGCACGCATTTTTTAATAATATAAATTTAAAAAAGATGATATTTTCGTCTAACCTTACATGTTGTAATCCAAACTTTCTAGGAATAAATAACGCTTATCTACCAAAAGAAATTGAAAATAATATGTATAAGAATAAAAAAGTAGAAATAATAAATACATCAGATATAATTTCCAAAAATTTTTCTACTAACCCTCGTGTAATTTTTAAAGATTATTCACTAGATAGCCTTCTTAAAACAGGAAAAAGTTTTAAAGAAATTAATAAGATAACAAAAAATATAGAAAGGTAATTTATGATACTAACTACTTCAAAACTTAAATATTTAGACATCACTTTAAAAAAAGATGAAAATAGTGACAGGCATCTTTATGATAACGAGGGAAAAGAAATAACACACCTTGTCCTTCCAAATTATATTACAGAAATTGACAGTTGCTGTTTTATTGATTGCATTAATTTAGAAAAAGTAACACTCCCAGAAAGTCTTCGCTGCATACATCAATTTGCTTTTAGAAGCTGCAAGAAATTAAAAGAAATAAATATACCAGAAAACTTAGAATCTATTCATAATAAAGCCTTTATGCATACAAAAATAAAAAATCTTACATTTAGCGAAAATTTTAAATGCGCAGGAGGCGGTGCTTTTTCATTTATGGATAAACTGGAAGAAATAACTTTTAAAAACAAAGATACATACATAGGTCGAGGGGCTTTTGCTTTTGATACAAAATTAAAAAATATAAATCTTCCAAAAAATTTAAAAATAGTAGAAGAAGACACATTTTTGAATTGTCTTTTGCTTGATAAAATAAATCTTGAATCAGTAGAAGAAATTGCACATCACGCATTTGTTAATAATATGAATTTAAAAGAAATTACATTAAGTAAGAATTTAATTAAAATAGATAAAGATTTTTTGGATTTTAATGCTAAAATGCTTTCAAAGAAAACAAAACAAAAAGATTTCTTAACAGATATTTGTGGCTTTATGCAAGAAGATATTTATGAGATAATAAAAGGAAATCAATACATTAATATAAAATCAATACCACTTGATTTTCTAATTGATACAGGAAAATCTTTTAAAGAAATAAACAATACTTTTAAAAATTTAGAAAGGTAAACAATGGACGAAATACAATTATCTAAGAACATTCTTCTTAAAAACGGATATCATTTTGATTTAGATAAAAATATTTTTAAAGACAATAAACTTATAACAGACTTTGAAATTCCAGATACAGTAATATTAGATGGTAAAGAATATAAAGTAACTTCACTTGATGATGCTTTATTTCCTGATAATCTCACAGTAAAAAGTGTAACATTGCCAAAATATTTAAAAAGTATAAAACCACATGCTTTCGAATGTTGTAATCATTTAGAAAATGTTTTTACTAATAATGATTTAGAAATAATAGGCACAATGGCTTTTAAAGGATGTTGTTCTTTAAAAAAGATTATTCTTCCAGAAAATTTTAAAATTTTAAAAAATTTTGCCTTTGCAAGTTCAGGATTAGAAGAAATCATTTTTACAGGAAAAAGCATAGAATTTGATTATTGTGCACTTACAAACACGAAATTAAAAAGCATTACATTTCCTCAAAATACTAAAAAATTACCAGATTTTATTCTTGACCAAAATCCTTTTTTAGAAGAAATCATACTTCCAAAAAATTTAGAAACATTAACAAGCAAAGCATTTTACGGTTACTTTCCAAGATTAAAAACACTTATTTTTCCAACAACATTTAAAATTGAAAATGAAAATTTTTTAAATTATACGCACGCAGACAATTTAATCGTATATTTGCCCGCCAATGTAAATAAAAATTTAAAAGAAAGACTTCTTAAAAGAAAAGATATAATATTTAAAGAAAGAAATATAGAAACACTTATAGAAGAAGGAAAAACATTTAAGGATATAAATAGTTTTTTCAAAGAAGCAGAAAGATAAAGACTATATATAAAAAAATAATATCACTTTTAAAATATAAACTAAAACAAAATAAGAAAAACTTAGAAAGAAATTTAAAAAATGATTGTTAAAATATTTAAAAAACGCACTTATATCAATAAAATAAAAAATAAATTATCACTCCTGTTTTGCATATTTTTATCTACTATATTATTAACAGGATGTCTAATAGAAAATAAGCCAAGCGAAAAAGGTGCACTTAAAGAACTTGATGAATTTTTAGATGAACCATATCAAATAGTTTCAGAAACACATGATGATAAAGATATATATGAACTTTATCTTCCTGATAGTAATATTACTGTACATCTAACTGGGGAATATGAATATAACGACGCAGTTAATAAACAATATTTTTTGGATATAGCCGATTATTATCAAACAAAATTTTTAAGTCTTACTGATGCCCGTGCAAAACTGCGAGAAGAAAGATATCCTGCGATACACGAAGAAATAACATTTTGGGAATATTCAAATAACAGCAAAGATATTGATACGGTAAATATTTCAATAGATTCTGAAGATGACCTTCAAGAATTATATAATTATCTAATTGAATGTTATAAACTTAATGATTTTAAATATTATAACGCCTATATGAAAAACAAAGATAAATTTGAAAGTCTTTACTGGAATGATTTTATCGGTATAGAACTTTTTTGTTCTAATGAAGAAAGGGCATTCTTATATTTTAGTGATTTACGCAAAGAAGAATTTTGCTTACCAAAAGATTTAAATAAAATGATTACTTATGAAGAATTTATAAAAAAATATGGAACTGATGATAAACGTAAAAACATATCTTTAAAATGCAATGAAAATTTCTTAAGTGGTACATTTACAGATAACTTTAACTGTATATTTACCAAACAAAATTTGATAGAAGAAAAGCATTTAAGGATATAATATTTTTTAAAGTATGTAAAAAGATAAATATGAATAATAAAGATAAGAAAATTATAAAAGACTATTTTAAATTTTTAAGAAAATTATTTTTAAAAATTCTAATTGTATTTTTAGTATATGTATTAATAAGCTGTATTTTTAATTTCCTTCAATTTAATTTCTTTCAAGGAACAAAATATAGATATCCTTCTATTTATGGTCCATATATACCAAATACTAAAAAGGAAATAAGGATAATAAAAAAATTTTTAAAAGATGAATATCCAAAAAGAAAATTTAAAAAGATTAAACTTACAGAAACAGAGGATACGCGAAGCTGTTGGGGTGGTGGTTACCGATATAGCGTTTACGAAGTAAAAGATAAAAATGAACGTAAATATCGTTTTGTCTTCACTTTCGGGGAAGGCTTGACATCAGCCAGTTATAGTGATGAATATTTTAAATATAAAAATTTTATAGACTCAAATGATGTTTCTTTAAATCTGCGCATAGAAAAAGATTTTACAAATGATGATTACGAAAAAATGTCTATAGAAGCAACATCGTTTTTAAAAGAAAAAATAGATAATAATATTTCCATAAACGCATATCTAGATAATAATGGATATATTCTTGAGTCAAAGTCAAATATTTTTTATGACGAGAATAAATCTTTTGAAGAAAATGTGCAAATTAATACTGGAATAATTAAAAATTACGTAAATGATCTATACAAAAATTCAGAAAGGTAAAAATGAAAATTATAAATATATTAATTAAAATTTTAAAAACATTTTTCAAAATAATATTCCTAATAATTTTCTTATATATTGTACTTATAACTGCCATCGATAGTAAAACATATGATAAAATAATAATTTTTAATAACTTAAATCAAATAATTACAGATGGAAAAGTCATATCCGTTAAATACGAAAAAACAGATAATATGGCTCGTCTATATAGCGTTTACGATGGCAGCCCTTGTCGCTGCAGGTATTATATTGCAAAAGATAGCAATAACCAAATTTACAATATTGAATGTTATAACGATACAGATGTTACTAATGTATACATATTTAATAACAAATATTTTAATTATATATACGAATCAAGCAGTTACTTCCGTTTCAGAATGTTTGACAACTGTCATATAGAAGATAGGGTAAAAATAGTAGCAGATATAAAATCACTTTCAGAAGAAGAAAAACTTGAAATGACAAATGATATAACTTTCCGATTACAGCAAGAAACCTTACATTTTAAAAAAGATTTTATAAAAATACTTGGGCTAGGCAATGAAGTAAAAGTAAATTTTATATATGATAATAGCAAAACATTTGAAGAAAATGTAAAAAATAATATAGAAGCAATAAACGATGAAAAAGGCAAATAAAATAAGAAAAGAAAATGAAAAAGAAAATAAAATTAATTATAATTGGAATTATAATTTTAATACTAATTTTAATACATGACGATGCATTTTTGATAAATGGTGATATATACTACCATTTTTCAAGAATAGAATATATTGGTAGTGGTCTTTATCTATATATGCCAAACTTTGATGAAGAAGAAAAAACAATAAAAGATTTTATAAAAAAAGAATATCCGAATAGAAAATTAAGAAAAATAAAACCTACAGAGGTATCAAGCAGAAATTCTTGCTTTGGAACTGGTTCAAATAGTAGCTACTATACAGCAAAAGATAAAAAATGTCGCGAATATGAATTTAAATTTACAGAAGGCAAATTAGCATATTATTCTTATAAAGATAAATATTTTGAATATTGCGATTTTGATAATCAAGATTTTATAAAATTATTTTTCTTAGAAGAAGATTTTAAGACATTATCAGATAATGATTATATAGAAATGTCAGAAGAAGTAACATCTGCCTTAAAAGAAAAAATAGATAATAAGATACCCGTAAGAATGGTTATATCCTATGAGCTTTGTGAAACGGAGGATTTAGAAATAGAAATTTTCTACGACAAAAACAAATCATATGAAGAAAATGTACAAATTAATAGTGAAACAATTAAGAAATTTTTACAAGATATTGCAAATAAAACCAGCAAATTTGATGGTAAATATTTTAACTGTTTTTCAGATGTTGACTTAAACAACAAAACAATAACAAAAATAGAACTTTTAGACAATTATAATTTCGATTTTTTAGAAGAGTTATCTAAAAATAAAACAATGAAAATGTCTTTCGAATTAACGAATCTTTTAAAAGAAAAAGCAGATAATAATTGTTTAGACACATATTTATACCTTTACTATCAGCCTTCAAAAACAGAAACGAAAATTAAAATCTTTTATGATAATGATAAAACATATTGTGAAAATTTAATAAATAATAAAAAAATAATAGATGATTTTTTGCAACGTATTATAACAATTATATATTTCAATGGTTGCAGTGCATAACTTTTTTTGTTGTTATAGTTCTGGAAGTTCTGGCAAAAATAAACACTAATTTAATTTGCCGTATTGCAAGCTTTTTATTTGTTTATAAAAAAATCATATTTTCGGCTGTCGCAATTTGCCTAGAAGCCGCAGGCTTCTTTTTGCGTTTGCTCGTCAAACGCAAAGCGACAAAGAAAATTGATTTTAAAGTTAAAGAAAACTTTGCAATATGATTAAAGTAAAAATAAATCATATTTTTAAGCCGCCCCCTGGCCACGCGGCGTAAAAAATTGATTTATGCTTTTAGAAAAAGTTAAAGATAATAATTGCAAGTGCTTACTTTTTTAAAGATGAAAGTCCTTCTTTGGACTTTTTTGAAATAAATTATTAAAGCATTAATTTAGACCATTCTAATCCATCGTAAAAGGAATCTACTTTATTAAAGAATAACTTTTATACCTAAGTGATTATATTTTTAATGTAAAAAATTAATCACACAACAAATAAAGTTAAAGTAATGCTATTGGTTTTCCTGTAAACTATGTCAAATTAATGTTTTTAAAAGAGTTGAAAAATAATTTTCTGTCCATAAAAATAGTTAAAGTAGTATTTTAAAAAAAATCATATTTTGCGCTTGCAGGGGGATGTGGGCTGCCCTGCAAGGTAAAGCAAAATTGATAACAAATATATTTAAAGTAAAAAGCAAATCATATTTTCAAAGAGTGTGGAAAAAGAAAATTGATTTGCGTTTTTTAAAGAAAATTAAAGCAAAGTTTTGATTAAAACTTACGTTTTTAAAGCGCAAAGCCCCCAAAGCTTTGTTTGAAATAAACTTTAAAGTTTTTAATTTAGACCACTCCAGCCATCTCAAAAGCAAAATAAATATTGTCAAAACAGCAATTTATACCAAGAGCGATTATATTTTTAGTTTAAAAATTAATCGCCGTGCTTTTAACTTTTGTTAAAGAAAGAATAAATCATATTTTGACTTACCCGATCTATCAGGACGTAGTCCTGATTATCTGGGTTTAGAAAAATTGATTTATGATTTTAAACTTCTTTTTCCAATAAATACATAAAATTTGCAAAATTTATTTTGTTTGAAATATATTGTTAAAGTTTTCTTTTTAGACCACTAATGGCTGCCCACAAAAAAAATAAATATTTTTAAAATATTTATTTATAACCAGTGGCAAATTATATTTTGTAAAAATTAATTTGCCAGCAAAGTTTGTTAAATTTTAAACATACGATTTTTAAATAATATTTTAAACTTCATATTATATATAAGAAACTATTTTTAAACCAAAAATAATTAATTTTAAAAATCAGGAAGGCAAACTATGATAGATATAGAGCTTAATAGTGAAACAATAAAAATGCTTGGAATAGAAGAAGAAAAATTAAACGAATACAACGAAAAAAAGTTATATGATACAAAAACTGACAAAACAATAATTGATTTTAATATTCCAAATACTTTCACTTATAATAATACAGATTATAGAATTACAAAAATCGATAGTGATCTTTTTAGAAAAGTACGTTTCTTAAAAACTATAACATTTCCTGATACAATTGAAGAAATACCAAATAATGCCTTTGAAAATTGTTATGAGCTTCAAAATGTTACTTTTGGTAAAAATATTAAAACTATTGGGAAAAAAGCATTTAAAAATTGTTTTACACTTAAAAATTTAAATTTTAATGACAATTTAGAAATAATAGACGAAGAAGCGTTTTATAATTGTCAATGCTTAGAAAAAATAACGTTATCTAAAAATTTAAAAGTTCTTAGTGATGCTGCTTTTATGAAATGTAAAAGTTTAAAAGAAATAAATTTTAACGAAAATCTTAAATCAATAGGCGCTTATGCATTATATTACACAAATATAGAAAAACTTACGCTTCCTAATAATTTAGAAGAAATTTGTGAAGAATTTATTGTTCATAGTAAACGAAAAAGAATTGTTGTACAAGCACCTGAAAAAATTTATAACAAATTATACGGGTCAACTAACTGGACTATTATTTTAGAAAAAAATGATTTAGAAAATCTTTTAAATAAAAACAAATCGTTTAAAGAAATAAATAAATTTTATAAAGATATAGAAAGATAATTTAAAATTTTTTCATTATAAAAATAAAAATAAGGAAAACCATGAAAGAATATATTTTCGAATATAATAAACTAAAAAATAAAAAAATAGAATATTTAGATTTTAGTAACAAAGAAGAATTAGTTTTTAAAGCTCCAGAAAAAGATTGTCCGCATCAAATTCTAAATTTTATATTGCCAAATAAATTAAAAGAAATAAATGGGGAAACAATAGATAAGAGATTACATATAAATTCAATAAAAGCAAGCGGAGTAGAATATATTGAATCATTTGCTTTCTTAGATTCGAACATTAGATATTTTGATTTTGAAAAAAGTTCATTCACGGGAATAGAACGTGGTACTTTTATATGTTCAAATATCGAAAAAATTAAGCTTCCAAATACGCTTAAAACAATAGACGACAGTGCTTTTAAAGATAGTAAACTTGACTGGATAATGCTTCCAAAAAGCTTAACCAGTATAGGTCATAAAAGTTTTGCAAGCTGTGTTAATCTAACTAAAATAACCTTTCCTGAAAATCTTTATTGGATAAGTAGTAATGCTTTTGAAGATTGCATAAATTTAAAAGAAATAGTACTTCCAAATTCAATAGAGTATATAACAAATGATAGTTTTAAAGGATGCAGTTCATTAGAAACGCTTATTTTACCTAAAAATATAGATATTAAAAACTTCGAATGGCTTATTGATAAAGAATATTTTAAAAAAGGCAATATAAAAAGAATTAAATATTTAGGAAATACAAAAGATACAATAATGTATTTAAGAAAAAAATGTGAAGAAAAAAATCTTATATTTGAATCCAATACCATTGATTCTCTTTTAGAACAAGGAAAATCATTTAAACAAATCAATAATATATTCATGAAAGAAATTGAGGAAAAATAAAATGTTAAAATCATATACATATGAAAGTGGTACAACAAATCTTAACTTTTTAAAAGAAAATTCATATTCACTTATCGACCTTTCAGATTGTCCACAAGCAATTTTTTGTGACAATAATCTTCATGGTTTAGACACAGAAGTGCTTATTTTACCAAAAGACACAAAAGTTCTTAATCCTTATAAACTTTCGCATTCAATTATACAAAAAATAATTTTTCCAGAAAAAATACGACATTTAGCAGAAGGTTGTTTATCAGATGTATATGGATTAAAAGAAGTAGATTTTACCAATACGAATTTAAATCGTATAGGCGCAAAAGCGTTTTCAAATTGTCAAGACCTTGAAAAAGTTATTTTAAGTCAAAACGTTAACATTTCGCAATACGCTTTTAAGTCATGCATAAAACTTCAAAAAATTAATATCGAAAATGCTTCGTCAATTGGACATTGTGTATTTAAAAATTGCAGAGAACTAACAGAAGTAACGATAAATGGATATTTATCGGATTGTGTTTTTGAAGGATGTACAAAACTAAAAAATATATATTTTTTAAAAAATGCAGACACTATATATGAAGACAGCTTTTCTACTATTTTTGAAGATTGTGAAAATTTAAAAAACATTTATATAGATAAAAAAATTGCAGAAAAAGTAAAAGAAACAATAGAAAATGAGTTTGGTCGTAATAAAAATATCAATATATGCGATAATTTTTTAGATATTTTAATTGAAAATAATAAATCCTTTAAAGAAATAAATAAGAAAATGCAAAGTTTAGAGAGATAATACGATAATCATTTGTTTAAGGAGTAAAAATGAAAAATAAAATTATATATAAGTATTTTTGTGTTTTA
>JAEEGL013523196.1_pt1 | contig 16185 bp, 4 predicted proteins | sample 9134231 | NCBI WGS metagenome assembly JAEEGL01 (sample SAMN16246548, study PRJNA631951) | gut metagenome | biome: gut microbiome; feature: rumen; material: fiber-attached | host: Bos | place: Iran: Karaj | collected 2018-10
ATCAATAAAGGAGGAAGTCTTAGTGGTTCAAGCAGCAAAAGCATCCCTATCACTGCGATGGATATTGAAAATAACGACTTCTGCTATGGTAAAATACAGTTACCTTATTATAACAGTATCTTTGGTGACCCATCTGTAGAGATAACGGGAACTACAGCAGAAGAGAAAAAAAGTCAGTGGACTAGCCGTTATGGCGGAAACTATGGAGATCAAGTCGTTGTTGGTTGGGAAATCACAAGTGTAACAGGTGGCACAGAAGGAGAATTAGTTAAAAACTGGGAAACCGGTTACAACTTCGCAGACCGTGATTGTACGAATAAGGACAAGGAACGTATCTTTGCCCAGGGAGGCTATTATTACGTACCAAACGGAGTGTCTGCAATTACCATAACAGCTAAGTGGGCGGATGCTATTTATCTTGATAATAGTGCAAACAATAGTTATGACCGTGTGTACATGTCGGGAACTAATACAGGCACTGACTTTGCCCCTGCGGGTCATCGCCCTACAACTCTTGGAAATGGAAAGACCGTCCAAACAGGAACCGTCTCAAGCAAATTACCTACTAACAACGACGTGTACAATAAGGCCATTGTCTTAGTGGGGAATCACCAGTATCGTACAGGTGGGGCTAATTTAGGAACTGCGGCCAAAGGTTGCACGATAACCAGTGCGGACTTCGATTTAGATGACGAACCAGATTATTGTCTTGTGTGGCAATTAGGTACTGGTACAACCCGACAGGACATCTGTCCTATCCGTTTCGATTTTTTGCCTGTTATAGAAATGGGTTTGGCAATGAAGGAGGATGCCTCTACACAATACTATTCATTGGGCTGCTATCTTCCTTTAGGCCATTTTGAGGTAACCGAAACGTCTTTAATACGTTTTGGACAGTTTGAGTTCGGAAATTCTAAACGCGATAAAGATGCTCCTCTCATTCTTAATGGGGGCATTTACGATCAATACTGTAAAGGTACAAAAGCGCATGCGGATGCTGAAGATCATATTGACTATGTCATTTTAGGAGGTAATGTTTACATACCTACATTCTCACCTGGAGCCCATGTCAACGACAATGCTGCATACCCTACTCGGCACTGTGCCGTTAATGTACTTGGAGGAAGAATAAATAACCTTTACTTGACAGGTAACTTTAATAATGGTGTTACGCCAAATACAGACAACCCCCACTGTTATATTGACGGCGGTAATTATAAGCAAATAGCCGCAGCTGCTAAGGAAGGCATCAATGGTGATGTTTATTTCAAAATAAACCATTCAGTCATCAATGAGTTCTATGGCGGCAGCACACTGGCTGATAAACTTGTTACAGGTAAAATCGACGTCACTGTTGACAATAGCAACATAACCAAATATTGTGGCGGCCCTAAGTTTGGTAATATGGCGTCGGGCAAGACTGTTACCACTAATGCTACAGGTACAACCTTTGGCGTTTACTATGGTGGTGGAAATGGAGGAACCAGCTATGTGCAGTATGATAAAACGGATGTCACTGAAACTAGCGCCCAAAACCCCTATGATTGGAATGGTGGAAATAAGGGAAAATTGAATAGTTATACTCCTAACACCTACCGCAGTGGGGGCAAGAACTATATGGCTGATTACGAAATGGAGATTGTTAATACCTCAACAGGTACAGATGCCAATAAAGCGGTGTTCCGAACCTATTTCTATGCAGCTCAGTTCTCTGCTACCAATACAGGTCCTATTACCAACAATCTTACGGATTGCAAAGTGCTCACAAGCTTTTATGGTGGAGGTAACCTTGGCGGTGTAATAGGCGATGTCACATCAACGCTTACCGACACAGAAGTCATGGGTTCAGCTTTTGGTGCAGGCTACTCAGCCAGTGTTCCAGAAGTAACCATCTATAATAACAAGACGGCACCTACCATTAATGTCTATACAGGTATTATTACTCCAGCCCCAGATCCGGATCCCAATAGCACTAGCAATACTTACACATGGTGTTACAAGAATAAAACTACCAATGTTGTCATACCTTCGGGTGTGGTCATTCCTAATGGTGTCGGTACTGGTAACCCTGCTTTTGAGTCTGGAGGAAAGAAATACTTCTATACCGAAGAATCACTTGAAAACCTTGGTACCGTTACAGGAAAGGTTACCTTGAACATAGAAGGTAAAACCACCGTTAAGCACAGTGCCTATGGTGGTGGGGAGGAATCAGGTGTTGATGGCAATACAGAAGTTAAAGTCACTGGTGGTACGATTGGTACTTCTGGTAAGGGCGGAGCTGAGTATGGCAACGTCTTTGGCGGTGGTAAAGGTAAGGCAGATGATGTCAATGCAGGACTGGTGAAGGGTAATACTACCATCAATATCAGTCAGGCAGAGAATCAGACAACAACGATTATCCACAACGTCTATGGCGGTGGTGCGTTCGGTTCTGTGGGTACATTCACCGCATTTGATGCTAAAGGATTCCCGACAGCTTGTACAGAGAATACCGGTACTGCTAATATCACCATCACTGGCGGCACCTTTGGTAGCGACGGTAAGGAGAGCGGTATGATATTCGGCTCTTCACGTGGTTCCGAAGGCGACCCTACAGAAGATACGAATATCGATAAGATTGCTTGGGTCGGCAATACAAATGTGGTGATTGGAACCCAAAGCGAAACGCCTGACCTGACAAATCCGATGATTGCCGGTTCAGTTTATGGCGGCGGCGAGAACGGACACAACTACCAGAACGGTCATGTGACGGTCCATAGTGGCACCATCGGTATCACAGATTCCGAGACTGACGGCGGCGCACGCTATCCTTATCGTGGCAATGTGTATGGTGGTGGTTGCGGTACAGATACATTTGACCGTGGAGAAGGAGACAACAAAAAGACCTACTACAACTTCAACGCCGGTATCGTATTGGGCAATACCAAGGTAGATATCGACGGTGGTCATATCGTTCACAACGTTTATGGCGGTGGCGCTATGGGTACTGTGGGTACATATACCCTTGCTGATGATGCATATCATGCAGAACACACTGACGTGCCTGTCGGTATGCCTATTTCCTGTGCTGCAAATACAGGTAAATGTACCATCAACATCACTGGCGGTAAGATTGGTATGACCAATGCTACGATGACGGGACATGGTAATGATGGTCCGGACGACTTCGGACATGTCTTTGGTGCCGGTAGAGGTTATTCTAAAGATCCTAACGTCTACCCCAACATCGAGACCTGTGCTTTCTTCTACAACACGGATTTGACAATCGGTGGTACGGCATTAGTCTGCGGCTCTGTATATGGCGGCAGTGAGAGCGGACACGTAATGAACAATACCAGTGTCAAGATTACTGGCGGACAGATGGGTTGTGGAGAAGGACGCACTGCGGCTTACACCGATAGTGACTTTGCATCAGAGAGTCTGCCAACGACTAACCACTGGACATATACCGAAGCGGGAATGGGTGCTCCTTACGACCAGTATGCCAGCTCGAGTGGAACGTACAGTTACACTGGCGACTTTGCATATATTCCCGAGGCAGACAGAAAAGCGACATCAGAAGGAGGATTGCCCGTAGCTACTGATGGCCGCACGTTCTACGGCAATGTCTTTGCCGGAGGCTCCGGTTACTATCCATACGCTCCTGGCTTGTGGCTGAAATCTGCCGGCCATATCGGAGGTACAGCCACAGTCACCGTCTCTGGCGGACATATACTGAACAACCTCTATGGCGGTTGCGAGATGGCGGATATCGATGGAGCAGTTACCGTCACGATGACTGGAGGTACTATTGGCGTGCCTCGCACATCGGCTCAAATTAAGGCGAACCCCAACAGTGGTAATATTTATGGCGCTGGCATGGGTGATAAGCGTATCTTCTTCAATACAAGCACCAACGTAGCTTCTGCAACGGTAGATATCTCTAATGGTACCGTATATGGTGCTGTCTATGGTGGTGGTGAGGATGGTCACGTAATGGGTCGTACTTCCACTACTATCAGCCAGCCTGCAGGAAAGACCACAGTGATTGGTCGTGACGGCCAGTCCGGTTACGACGGTAATGTCTACGGTGCCGGACAGGGTCACACAGGAGCGCTGACCGCTGGTGTGGTTGGCGGTAATGCAAGCCTGACCGTAACAGGTGGCACCATGAAAGGCTCCGTCTATGGCGGCGGACGTATCGCTTCGGTGGGTACATACTTCGCTATGGCAACCATTGACGATCCAAACAATCCTGGACAGAAGATTCCTAATCCCCTTTACGGTAAGATGCAGGACGGCGATGATCACGGATGTCTCACTGTCAGCCTGACGGGTGGCACTATAGAGCAGAATGTATATGGAGGTTGTATGGGTACAACAGCCGATGTCTTGTATGGCGAATCAAAGAATGTTCTTGTAGAGCTCAACAAGGGTAAGACGGCTACAGATAGAGGTTGTGCAGTCAAAGGTGACATCTTCGGTTGTAACAATGTCAACGGAACGCCTCAGGGCGATGTGGAGGTGCATGTCTATGCCACACAGAACGCTGACGTTGCGGCTACACAGATAGCTAATTCGGGTGAGATTACCACTGCCAAAGTGAAAGGCCGCTATGATGTCAACGCTGTCTATGGCGGAGGTAATCTGGCTGTTTATAAACCTGTTTCAGCTTATAATGGCACTTCAGGTTCTAAGACTAAGGTCATTATTGAGGGTTGTAGTTTAACAAGTATTGAGACCGTCTATGGCGGCGGTAATGCTGCTGCCGTGCCTGAGACGAATGTGGAGATCAAGGGCACTTATGAGATAGGCTACCTGTTTGGTGGCGGTAATGGTAAGGACGACATTGCACCAGGTGTTCCGAATCCGGGTGCCGACGTCGGTACGCCTGACCACGGCACATCGATTTACGGTACGGGTAATGCCAACACTCTGATGGAGGGCGGATTGATTCACGAGGCCTACGGCGGTAGTAACACGAAGGGTATCATCAAGGGCTCTATCTATCAGATAACCGATCCTAAACCTGATTACTGTGAATTGGTAGTGGAAAAGATTGTTGGTGCCGGTAAGTATGCGGACATCGACGGTGATGTGAATATGACCTTGAGCTGTCAGCCTGATAGGAAGGTTAGCCTGCTCTTTGCGGGTGCCGACGAGGCGAACGTGAATGGAAATATCACCCTGAACATTACCAATGGCCACTTCGGCAAAGTGTTTGGCGGTAATAACTTAGGCGGTGCCATCAAGGGAAAAATCACGGTGAACGTAGAGGAAACCGGCTGTCAGCCCATCAAGATTGACGATCTCTACCTAGGTAGTAATGAGGCAGCGTACTCTGTATTCGGCTATTATGAGAGTGAAGATCCAGTAACCGGCAAAAAGATTCTGAAGCCAAGAACATCAGCAGACGATAGTCACACTCTAGTGGACAATCCGGCAACAGACGAGACACATACCTTCCCCTATGCTCAGCCCGTACTGAACATCATCTCCTGCACCTATATCGGCAACGTATTCGGTGGCGGCTTTGGTAAAGGTGCTATTATGTATGCCAACCCAACGGTGAATGTCAATATGGTTAAGGGCGCTTTTGGCGATGATGAAGACAAAGGTGTTCCTAAAGTTATGACAGAACTGGGTCTTGATGTTACGAAGACTGCGCCGAATCCCGATAATCTGGGTATTATAAGAAATGTATTTGGTGGTGGTGATGCTGCCAATGTCGCTGGTGATACCTATGTGAACATCGCTACGGAAGCAAATAAAGGTGCCTATATCATCGGTAGCGTCTTTGGTGGCGGTAATGCTGCCGACGTGCTGGGCAACACCAATGTCACAGTGAGTGGCGGCTATGTCTTTAATGGCATCTTCGGTGGTGGTTATGCCGGTAATGTGGGTACATTCATCGAAAGAAGTTATACCGAAAAGACGGATGTAGGAACAGATACAGAATTTGACCATTCATCATCAACACATACATGTATTGGTAAGCCAACAAAATGTAAAACAGGTACTGGTAAGTGTACGGTGGTCGTCAACGGCGGTCAGATTGGTCCAATATCCGTTGCAACACAGGGTATGAACAGGGCAGATGCAGACGGCGGTCCTGTACCGGAAGGCTGGGTATGGGGTGCAGGTCAGGGTCTCGTAGAAGATCCTGCGGCACATCCAGATACGCACTTCTCTTCATACGTGGGAAGCACTGATGTGACCATCGGCGGTACGGCACTCATCATGGAATCCATCATCGGTGGTGGTGAGTTCGGACGTGTGCTTGGCAATACATTGGTCAAGATAGAAGGCGGTCAGATTGGTATCGGAGAGGGAAAGGTTGATGGTGACAACAAGCCCATACGCTATACTGACGACCAGTTCGTCAATCCTCTCACAACGCCTATCACCACTGCAAATGCTTTGACCGAATGTTCGCACTACCCATACGGAAGGAATATCGGCACGACCGAGAACCCCAATTGGGTTTACCTGCCATACGACCCATATTGCGAGAAGTATCCTGACTATTTTGCTGCTCATCCGGAATTTGCTCCTGCCAGCACTTCGAATCCTTCAGACGGTAAGACGTGGATTGGTTGTGTTTTCGCGGGCGGCTCCGGCTATATGCCCTACGAGAAGAAAGACGGTACAGGCTACGATTGGTGTCAATCAGCAGGTTTGGTGGAAGGTGATACCGAAGTGCGTATCTCCGGCGGTCATATCCTGACAAACGTCTATGGCGGCAACGAGATTACCGACGTCAAGGGTACAAGTAAGGTGAAGATGACTGGCGGTACGATTGGCGTGCCGCGCACTCTGAAACAGATTGTCGAGCACCCATTGACCTGCTACCTCTTTGGCGCAGGTAAGGGTGACGAGCGCTCTCGCTTCTATGACTACACCAAGACGGGTAGTGTAGAGGTCGAGATATCGGGTGGTATCATTTACGGTTCCGTCTTCGGTGGCTCGGAGGACGGTCACGTCACAGGCGATATTAAAATGGATATCAAGCCTGGAGCAATCATCGGTACCTGGGGCACCTCATACGTTGACGGTAACGTCTTCGGTGGTGGTCGCGGCTTCTCCGGCAACACCCTCACGGCTGGTAATGTCGGAGGAAATGTGACTATGAATATCTCTGGCGGCAACATACTCGGTTCGGTCTATGGCGGTGGACGACTCGCCTCTGTGGGTACCTATCTTGTTCCGTCAGATAATAATGCCAATTATGGCAAGCAGATTCCTGACAACGGAAATGAAAAGCATGGCCATATCACCATCAATATCAGCGGCGGTACCATTGGTAACGATAAAGAATATATCTATAATCCTACTGCTGAACAGAAGGCAGCGATACCAAACACCACTTTCGACTATCAGAACCATCTGCAATACGCCAAGGGTGGTAATGTGTTTACAGGCGGTATGGGCCGACTCTATGCACTGGATGGCAAGACCATCCTGACATCATGGCAAGAACTTGGTCAGTGTAAGCAGACCACGCTGAACATGACGGGCGGTACCGTGAAGAGTAGTGTCTATGGCGGTGGCGAAATCGGTATTGTTGCTCAAAACGCTACGGTGAATATCGACGGCGGTACTGTAGGTACGAAGGTCGTTGATACGGGAGATGCTACTAAGTATTACTACTTCGGCAGCGTGTTCGGAGGCGGTAAGGGTAGCAAGGAAAACATCACCGATATCAGTACAGCAGGAACCACACAAGGTGATGTGGAGGTTCATCTGAATAAAGCTGTAGCATCAAACGATGATGCAAAGGGTGCTATCGTTAATCAGGTATTCGGTTGCAACGATATGAACGGTTCGCCTAAGGGCGACGTCACCGTACACGTCTATGCTACACAGAATGCGGACAAAAACAATATCAGCACAAAATATGATAAGGAAACCAATCAGTTTGATGTTGAAGCAGTCTATGGCGGTGGCAATCTGGCGGCCTATGAGCCAACAAATCTGGAAACGGGTAAGACCAATGTCATCATCGACGGCTGTAGATTGACAAGTATCAAACAGGTATATGGTGGTGGTAATGCTGCTTCTACACCAGCCACCAATGTGACCGTCAATGGCACCTACGAGATTCTGGAACTCTTCGGAGGCGGTAACGGTTTTGACAAACTTCCTGATGGAAAACTGAACCCCGGTGCCAACGTGGGTTATAAGAACTATACGGTTTACGAGAAAGAGGGGGACAAATGGGTAGCCAAGGATGACCCTGATTATGACACGAAAGAAGAACGAACCGCACCAAGCAGTGCTATTTCCTATGGCACAGGCCAGGCTTCCCTGAATGTCTATGGTGGCACTATTCACCGTGTATTCGGTGGTTCAAACACCAAGGGTAATGTGCGCCAGACAGCTGTCACCCTTATGGATGAAAAGAGTGAATGTCCTTTCAACGTTGACGAGGCCTACGGTGGTGGTAAGAGTGCTCCGATGGATGCAGAGGCTAAGCTGCTGATGGCATGTATCCCAGGACTACGGGCTGCCTACGGTGGTGCTGAGGCAGCAGCCATCAAGGGTAATGTAACGCTGAATATCACCAATGGCACCTTCGACCGCGTGTTTGGCGGTAACAACCTCAGCGGCACCATCGACGGTTCTATCACGGTGAACATTGAAGAAGTGAGCTGCCGCCCCATCATCATCGGCGAGCTTTATGGCGGTGGTAACCAGGCTGGCTACTCTGTTAATGGCTATAATGATGACGGTACTCCGAAAGAATCAGGTCCTAAGCTCTATGAAGATCCTCAGATCAACGTGATGTCGTTCACCAGCATCGGTAAAATCTTTGGCGGTGGCTATGGTGAAGGTGCTACAATGGTGGGCAATCCGACAGTCAACGTCAATGAGGTCTATGGCAAATACTATGACGATGATAAGTCCGTTGTCAATGATGGTGCGAAAACGCCAAACCAATACCCCATCCCATCACATGCCAAGGGAAAGATGGGTGCTATCCATACTGTCTTCGGTGGTGGTAATGCTGCCAAGGTGATGGGTAATACGACGGTCAACATTGCTAACCTGAAGGAGGTCTATATCGTGAAGCAGGTTACCGCAGGTGAAGATTTGCCAGCAGACTGCTATACCCGCAGCGGAGCAGGTACAACTACCAGTCCGTTTGTCTATACTCCTGCCTCAGGCACTGCCTCAGCAGATGTCACCTACTACGAAAAGCAGAATGTCCTTGGTGTCGATATCCGCGACAACGTCTATGGCGGTGGAAACAATGCCGAAGTCACCGGCAACACAAATGTCAACATCGGAAAGAAAAAAACTGAATAACTACAAAGGAGGAGGGTCAACAACCCTCCTTTTTTTATTTGTGTCCCACAAAAAAGCCCTGAAATGGCCAGACCACAGACGGGGGTGTGAGCCCCTTCAGGGCTATTTACCAGACACCAATAAAAAGATTTCAGTGTACGCGCCCCGTAGGGTAGGGTGTAATTTCGACATATCAACCTGTCAAAACATCAATTGTCATTTCTCTCTTTTCCGAGGATTACCCCCAAATATAATGCACAGATTTTCAACACTTAAAGAGTTTATGCTACATTAAAACCTAAACCAAATAATGCGCATAATCAGGTCTGTTTTTTTTCATTTTACTTGTATTTTTACTAAATATATGTTAACAAAGCGTAATTTATTGTTAAATACCAAGAAAAAACAAATAGTTCATTTTGTGTTTTCATAACATTATCATAAATTTGCACCAATTAACAACCCATTAACAACTATTTAACACTTAACACAACTCACATTTTCAACTCAAAATCTCAAAAACCAATCACCAACTAATCAACATTTGAAACACATCTCATTATCCATATCTTATGCATAAAACACTTATCCTACTAACACTATTTTTAAGCGTTGCTCTGGCTGTCAATGCACAGCAACCACAGCAGGTACAGCGAGCACCGCAAGTACAGCAAGTACAGCGAGCACCGCAAGTACAGCAAGTACAGCGAGCACCGCAAGGACAGCGACCACAGCAGGTACAGCAAGCACAGCAAGGCCAGCAGATGGAACGACGCTTAGTCAGTGTACCAAGAGCATTTTTTGTTCCTCATTGGTACGTCAAGGCACAAGCCGGCGCATCTTATGATGTCGGCGAGGGCAAGTTCTCACAACTGATTTCTCCAAGCATACAATTGGCGGGAGGCTACAAGTTCAACGAATTCTTCGGCCTCAGGGGAACCATCAGCGGTCTCTGGGCAAAGAACCGCTACTCCTTCCCTGAGACAAAGTATCAGTGGAACTTCATCCAGCCGGCAATCGAAGCTGAGTTTGACCTGACACAGCTCATCCTGGGACGCAACCCGGAGCGTGTTCACAGCGTTTACGCCTTTGTAGGTGGCGGTGTGGCACTCTCATTCGGCAACGATGATGCAGTAGAGGCCAACGCAGCATACTACAAGATGAAGAACTACATCATACAGGACTACCCACTCACCCGTGCTCCGTTTGAGAAGCTGTGGAGCGACACACGCTGGAATCCTGTAGTACGTGCCGGCGTAGGCTACGACTATCGTGTCACCGAAGACATCTCAATCGGCGCAGAAGTGAACGCAAATATGCTGCCTGACCACTTCAACTCTAAGCTGGGCAAGAGCGACAACAAAGACTGGCATTTCAACGCCCTGCTCGGCGTCAAGTTCAACCTCGGACCAACCCACGGTCGCACAGAGCCTATATACGAGGACGTGCCTAAGGCTGAGCCTCCAACGCAGTTCGTGGATGTGCCTGCAGAGCAGATTTCATTCAACGTGAACATCTACTTCATCATCAACCAGAGTATCATCCGTGCCAACCAGCTGCCAAAGCTCTCACGCCTGCTGCAGTATCTGAACGAGCACCCAAGAGCATTCGTTCGCCTCTCAGGTTATGCCGACAGAGAGACGGGTAACCCAACCATTAACATGAGACTCTCCATCGAGCGTTCTCAGGCTGTGTCTAAGTATCTGCAGGACGCAGGACTGGCAGAGTGGCGCATACGCCGTTTCGCAAAGGGTGACAGAGTGCAGCCATTTGATGTTCCAGAGGAGAACCGCGTCTGCATCTGCTACGTATATGATCCAGACAATCCAACACCACAGCGATTCGACTTTTAAAACATCACTCAGCTAACCCAAGGAGTTAAGCACACATAGTTTCAGAATAAAATAAAAATAATAAGGATATGAAAACATTAAGAAAATTCCTCGCGCTTGCCATCATTCCCTTAATGGCAGCCACAGTTAGTTCATGTACTGACTATCAAGACGAGATTGACGCGCTGGATAATCGCGTAACGAGGCTTGAGAACCTGACCGATGTAATCAACAGCCAGCTGGAGGTACTGCAACGCCTTGCTGATGCACTGGAGAAGGCTGACTACATCACCGGTGTCACAGAGAACAGCGATGGTTTGATCATCAACTTCAAGAAAGCCGGTTCAGTCTTTATACGCAATGGTAAGAACGGTAAGGACGGTATTGACGCACAGATGCCAAACATCTCAATGGCTCAGGCTCCTGACGGATTCTTCTACTGGACCCTGAATGGAGAATTTGTACTCACACCCGACGGTAACCTGATACGTGCCAACGGTGTGGACGGTAAGGACGGTAAGGACGGCAAAGCAGTTGCTCCACAGATACGCATCAACCCTACAACCTTCTACTGGGAAGTATCATACGACGGCGGCACCACATGGATCAGCACCTCCGTATATTCAAAGGGTAAGGACGGTAAGGATGCCGAGGCTCCTGAAATCACTATGAAGCAAGGCGCTGACGGTAACTACTACTGGACAGTCAACGGTGTATTCGTACTGACACCTGACGGCGAGATGATACGTGCTAACGGTAAGGACGGTAAGGACGGCAAGGCTGTCGGCCCACAGGTTCGCATCAACCCAACAACCTACTTCTGGGAGGTATCTTACGACGGTGGCATCACATGGATTAGCACCACAGAGTATTCAAAGGGTAAGGACGGTAAGGATGGTAAGGATGCCGAGGCACCTGAAATCGCTATCAAGAAGGGAGAAGACGGAAACTACTATTGGACTATCAATGGTGTCTTCATCATCACAAGCGAAGGCAACATGGTTCCTGCTAACGGTAAGGACGGTAAGGACGGTAAGGCACTGGCTCCACAGGTACGCATCAACCCAACAACCTACTTCTGGGAGGTATCATACGACGGCGGTACATCATGGGTTACCACCTCTATCTATTCAAAGGGTGCTGATGGTAAGGACGGTAAGGATGCAGAGCTTCCTGAGATCGGTATGAAGCAGGGAGATGACGGTAACTTCTACTGGACAGTCAACGGCGTATTTATCCTGACCACCGAAGGCAACATGATTCCTGCTAACGGTAAGGACGGTAAGGACGGTAAGGCAGTCGGCCCACAGATACGCATCAACCCAACAACCTACTTCTGGGAGGTATCTTACGACGGCGGCGTAACATGGATCAGCACTACAGTGTATGCAAAGGGTAAGGACGGTAAGGACGGCAAGGATGCTGAAGCTCCTGAAATCGGAATCAAGCAGGCTCCTGACGGCAACTACTATTGGACCATCAACGGCACTTATATTGTGACCGCCGATGGCAACATGGTACCTGCCAACGGTAAGGACGGAAAGGACGGAAAGGACGGAAAGGCCGTTGCTCCAAAGGTACGCATCAACCCACTGACCTACTTCTGGGAGATTTCTTATGACGAAGGTGCTAGCTGGATCAGCACAGGCACTTACGCCATAGGTAACGATGGTACAGACGGTGTGGACGGTAAGGACGGTAAGGACGGCGATGTAGTTATTAAGTCCGTACAGTTCCTGGTTGACGGTCAGGGTCGTGACGTTGCACGCTTCTTCCTTGCTACTGGCTACTTCGACGTACCAGTCTATTATAACACAGATAACTAATTTAAGCCAAGCCGAAATAATATGAAAATACGAGCATTCCACATAATAGCAGCAGGAGCCTTGATGGCGTTTGGTGTCAGCTCGTGCAATGACAAGTACGGCGACGACCTGCGCGGCATCGGGCGGCGTGTAGAGATTCTGGAGGACAGTCTGCTTTCGCAGAACATATCAATAGAGAATATCAAGAAAATTCTCGACGTCATAGACAAGAATGGATATGTCAAAGCCGTCATCAAGAATCCAAACGGCAGCTACACTATACAGTTCAGTAACGGCACGTCCGTAGTCCTGCATGACGGTAAGGATGGCAAGGACGGCAGAGACGCGTCCGCAGACGAATTCTATGTAAGCGTTGCAAAGGGCGAGGATGGTGCATGGTATTGGACCGTGAACGGTGAATTCATTATCGGCGAAGACGGCAATCCAATGCGTGCCAGTGCAATAGACGGTAAGGACGGTAAGGACGGTAAGGACGACATTGACCTGTCGCTTATCATACCTACCTCTCGCATCAACCCTGTAACCCGCATTTGGGAAATATCCACCGACGGAGGTATCACCTATGTAAGTACTGGCATCTTAGCTGACGGCCGTGACGGTATTTCCACACAGACCAACCTGGGCGTTGCTAAAGGCGAAGACGGTGTCTGGTACTGGACATTCAACGGTACATGGATTCTTGACGAAAGCGGCAACCGCCTGAGAGCTAACGGCATCGACGGTAAGGACGGTAAGGATGACATCAATCTCTCACTGCCTATACCTATCACCCGCATCAACTCTGTGACCCGCATCTGGGAGATTTCTCTCGACAACGGTGTCACCTTCACCAGCACTGGCATTAATGCCGACGGTAAGGACGGCAAAGACGGTATATCAGCTGAAGTGAACATGGGCGTTGCAAAGGGCGAAGACGGTAAATGGTACTGGACTATCAACGGTACATGGCTCCTTGACTCACAAGGCAACCGCGTGCCTACTACCGGTCAGGATGGTAAGGACGGTAAGGACGATATCAACCTCTCACTGCCTGTGCCTATTACACGTATCAACTCTGTTACCCGCATTTGGGAAATCTCTACTGACGGAGGCATCACCTACGTAAGCACCGGCATCAAGGCCGATGGTACAGACGGCAAGGATGGCGCTACCGCAGAGGTTAACCTGAAGATTGCCAAGGGTGAAGACGGTGTTTGGTACTGGACCTTCAACAACAAGTGGGTTCTTGACGAGAGTGGCAACCGTGTACGTGCGGTCGGCCTCAACGGCAAGGACGGTAAGGATGACATCGACATGACGCTGCCTGTACCTATCGCACGCATCAACGCATTGACCCGCGAGTGGGAGATTTCTACCGACAATGGTATCACCTACTTTAATACCGGCGTCGTAGCCGACGGTAAGGACGGCAGGGACGGTATTGCTGCTGAAATCAACTTGGGTATTGCCAAGGGTGAAGACGGCGTATGGTACTGGACTTACAACAACACATGGCTTATTGACAAGAATGGCAACCGTGTACGCGCGGTAGGCTATGACGGTAAGGACGGTAAGGACGGCAAGGATGACATCAACCTGACACTGTCTGTGCCAAGAGTACGTATCAATGCCATCACCCGCGAGTGGGAGATTTCCACCAACAACGGTGCATCATACGTAAGTACGGGCATCTATGCTGATGGTATAGACGGTGTTGACGGCTACAATGGTAAAGATGGCAAGGACGACAGATTCATCAGCGTTACCTTCACCACAATAGCTGGTCAAAACTATGCCCTCATACTACTCAGAGATGGCGGTCAGCTCATCGTACCAGTTGTCTCAAGCGGCAACTAATTAGCACAAGCTAAGTAACTATACTCTAAATAAAAAGTTCAAGGAACCCGAGCAATCAGGTTCCTTGAACTTTTTTTATAACATTTCGACATCTCGACTGGTCGGCCTTAATCTCTCTCTACTGTGGCCGGTCTCCCCCACTCTTTCCTGCATTATCAATCGTGCATTAAACGATTGTATTCTTTCTGCGCCTTTTTCATCTGCTTGATAAACTCCGGACATCCCTGCAGCGCACAGAAGCCGATGCTTGCGGCGGTGCGGCTGGCATCGACGTCGCTCTGCCAGTGTGCCCCCACTATGACGCGGCTGTTGCAATAGTCCCATCCGCGGCTGAAGATCTCTGCGGCACGCTCGGGTGCTATCTGTGCCAGCAGCAACGAGATGCACCATCCGCGCAGGCTGTGACCGGAAGGATAGCTACCCTCCCCTCTCAGGTCATCCTCCTCGTGAGAGGGCATAGAGTCATTGAAGCGCTCAAAGGGGCGCTGCCTGCCATAGAACGCCTTCACCTCCTTGCGCATTGGGTCGGTAGTAGCAAGGCTCGTCTCCATCAACTTCCATATCTCCGGAGTCTCCTCTGCATTGATAGCCAGCCCGAAGGCATCCTTCCATTGCAGGTAAAGCTTAGCGTGGTCATCCCACTCAGCATCGGCAATAGCCAGTGCCACGCGCACAGAGTCCTGCCTCTGCTGCTTACCCCAGCCATAGCGCACCACGTCATAGGCAAACTCCGGGCTGTCAAAAGCCGGCGGTGCAGGCATGATATTGACAAGCTTAGGCATCTGTTCCAACGTAATATAAGGTGTCACAGCAGCATCCTGCGCCATGACACGAACCGCCGCAAAGACAATGACGGCGAAAAAAAGACTAATTCTTCTCATTATAGAATTAACAAATTTACGAATTAACAAACTGTATTGGCGAGAGAATAGCGGAGCCAATTCTTCACTCTTCACTTTTCTTCACTTCTTGTGGTGATAATCCTGTATCAGGCCTTTCTTCACCAGGATTGGCAGGATATTCGATGCTGACTGGCGTTTGCTCTTGCTGCCCGCACCATAGTATGTAGAGAATGTCACTGGGTCATCGCGCAGCAGCTTCTCCATAAACTGGTCGCCCACAAACGTCAGCAGTATCTTGCCCTTCTCGTTCGGACCCTTGTCCATCAGGTACAGCACCTGCTTCTCCATCAGCTCACTATTACCCAGCAGCAGGTCTGTGGCAAGGAATATAGAGCCCATCGTGGTGTGGCCCGTGGCAAGCAGCGCTATGTCGAGACCTATGTTCAGCAAAGTCAGCGCATCGCCCATCGTGGCATGATAGCACACCACCAGATACTTGTCGCCGCTGTATGGCAGCACGCGCAGGTAGTTGTTCACCGGCAGTATCACGCCATCCTGGTCACGCAGCATACGCTGGTTCAC
>JAEEGL010209638.1_pt1 | contig 16184 bp, 12 predicted proteins | sample 9134231 | NCBI WGS metagenome assembly JAEEGL01 (sample SAMN16246548, study PRJNA631951) | gut metagenome | biome: gut microbiome; feature: rumen; material: fiber-attached | host: Bos | place: Iran: Karaj | collected 2018-10
AATACGGCCGCAGCTTTCTGCAGCTTCTGCGGAGCTTCGACGATACTTAACTCAAGGATAGCCAAGGGCAAACGTCCTGAATTTATCATACCGTTTAAGATCACAAAGGAAGACTGTAAGGAAGCCTATCTTAATATAGTAAAGAAGGCGATGTTCATTCCGAAGGAGTATAAGAGCAAGGAATGTATCGACGGCTTCCGCGGTATTTATATGCCCTACTGGTCCTATGACGTAAAGCAGAGCGGCCCGGTCCGCTTAAAGGGCCAGACGGAACATCGCTCCGGAGACTATATAATCACCAAGCATTACAATCTTACGGGTAATATAAAAGCTTCATACGACGGCCTGAGCTATGACGCGTCTTCATCGTTTTCGGACAGTATCTCACAGACGCTTGCTCCTTTTGATGTTAAGGAAAGGGTACCGTTTGAGCCTTCGTATATGAGCGGGTTTTACGCGGACATAGCGGATGTCGACAAGTCTGTTTACTCCTCTGAAGCCGCGGGTTATGCCTATGAGAGGTCCGTTGAGCGCATTAAGAGTGAAACAAGCGAATTCAGAAAATATACTATAGAACCCGAGACACCCAGGAAGGACAACGGTCCCGGTTCGGCATTCTCTTCACGTACAACGGCCGGGCATTCGAGCATGTTCCCCGTATGGTTCATGTCATACAGGAACGGCGACAGGGTAACTTATGCCACCGTGAACGGACAGACCGGAAAGGTTGCCGCGGATCTTCCGATAGATGTAAAGAAGTATCTGATGTTCTCGGGCGTTCTCGCCGTTATCATATTCATAATACTCAATCTGTTCCTTGTGCTTACTCCCAAGGCTGTCATGATAACGGCAAGCGTTCTGACCGTTTCGGTGTTTGCGATCAATGCCACGCAGAGGCTCGCGATCAGAAAGGCGGTGACCGGCGAGGGTGATAAGGGACTCGATTTCGTGACCGGCCGGCTTAAGGGCGCGCTAAAAGGAGATAAGGAAAAGTCAGACGCCAAGGCCTCTAACAAAACGGAGGTACCTGAGGCGACAATGGACGGCACGGAGGCACTGACGATGGTTGTAGGTGTCATATCCGTTCTGGCAGCGCTTGCCATGATCTTCTTTATACATGTTGTGCACGACATGCCTTATTATGTGGTTTGCATTATCGACGCGGTAGTGTTTATACTGAGCTTCCGCTATACGCTTAAGAATTACAATCTGATGGCAACAAGAAGGCTTCCCCAGTTTGACAGGAAGGGAGGTGATGACCGTGCGTAAGCAAAGCAATAATAAAAGGCAGGGCATAGCGGGCTTTATCGCATCCGTCATTACCGCTTCGCTGATCGGCGCGGCCTTTACATGCCTTATACCTGTCCCCGCATATGCCGGTGATAAAGAATATTCGATCGACATAGAGCAGGATCAGGAAGATTTCGTACTCTGCAAGAACAGGGATAGCGGGTATGAGATCCTTATCGATGATATGGCCGATCTGTTCACCGAGAATGAGGAGAACGATCTGCTTCCTTCGATGATCGACTGTTCCGACGGCGGATACGTTATACTTGTCACTATAGATGACAATAAATACAGTGATGCATACAGCTACTGCGAGAATTATTATCGTTCCAAGATCCCCGAAGAGAGCGGGATAATGTTCCTTATCGATATGGATACAAGGGAACTGCGCTTTTACAGTGAGGGTACTTACCACCGTCAGCTGACTTCCGATGTGATGAACATCATAAGCGATAATGTATATAAGCAGGCCCATAACGGTGATTATTTCGCCTGTGCGAACGAGGCTTTCAAGGAGATAGCGGATGTGCTTGAGGGTAAGCGCATTGCCGCTCCGATGAAGTATATCTCAAATGCCTGCCTTGCAATATTGATCTCGCTCATCATCAGTTATTTCTTTTCAAGAACGGTATCAAAGACAGCAAAACCTTCGGACGATGAGATCCTTAATGCGATCTATTCGCAGTATGAATTCAACGATCCCGGGGTTACTTTCGTAAATGAGACCAGGAAGTATTCGCCGAGGAGCTCGGGTTCGGGCGGCGGCGGAGGCGGCGGTGGAGGCGGCGGCCATTCATCGGGCGGCCACTCTTTCTGATCATGAGGATACCGCTTCAGGCGTATCGGTTAGTACGAGGATCATTACATATATTATGAACTACAAATTTACGATAAGTTATGACGTAACAAGGTATCAGGGCTGGGAACACCAGCCCTCTACTGATATGACGATACAGGGCAAGCTTGAGAACGTGCTCTCAAAGATGACCGGCAGCGAAGTTGAGGTGATCGGAGCGGGACGTACCGATGCGGGTGTCCATGCGAAGGCCATGATCGCAAATGCCGTTCTTGATACGCAGCTTTCACCCGAAGAGATCCGGGATCATATGAACCGCTATCTTCCGGATGATATATGCGTAAGGGAGGTCAAACAAGCTTCTGACCGCTTTCATGCGCGGTATAACGCAGTCGGAAAGACATACCGTTATACCTGTTTTACGGGTCCATTAAAGCCGGTGTTTGACAGGAAATATGTGTATTATCTTGAGGAGACGCCCGATATTGAGAAGATGAGGCAGGCGGCTGAGATACTCAAGGGTGAGCATGACTTTAAGAGCTTCTGCTCAAATCCGAGGATGAAGAAGTCTACCGTAAGGAAGGTCGACAGGATAGATATAGATAAAAAGGGAGCATATATCCATTTCACATATCACGGGACAGGATTCCTTCAATATATGGTAAGGATACTGACGGGAACCCTCCTGGAAGTGGGGTTCGGGCAGAGGACTCCGGAAAGTATGGTTCAGCTGCTTGAAGCAAAAGACAGAAGAAAAGCCGGGGCTACTGCGCCGGCTCAGGGACTGACCATGATAAAGGTCGACTATTAGATATTTCATAATACTGTCTTCAGATGATCTGCTATGATGCCTGCAGCTATCTCATGGGCTTTGATGCCCGGATGCCTGCGGGCTCCGTAAGTCCCGTCATTTGCCGACGGAAGCTGGATAAATATCAGATTCTTATCCCCGCTCTCTTCAATATAGCGGTTTACGGCTTCCGTAAGCGGCCGGTTAAGTTCATAGCCCAGCATCCCGTAGAGCCATACAATATGGGAGGCGGGGTTATTTTTTCGCACGTTTTTAAGGAAATTGATGACCGCATCCGTTATCTGACCGGCATCCTTTTTATCAAAGGTGCCGTCTTCGTTCTTTTTAAGTTTATATACTTCCCCGGTATCGGGATCGGTAAACGGCGGCTGGTTAAAGCCGGCGCAGTCATTGGTCCCTAAGTTGATAAGGATAGCGTCGGGTACCCATGAGGAAAAGTCATACGCCTTTCCGGCGCCGTATTTATCATTGGGTCCCCCCGCTGCAAGGGCACAGATCTTATCATAAACAGAGGGTATGTTATGCCTGAAGTTATTATCCCATCCGGAGAACACGCCCCATCCTCCCTGTGAGATCACGCGGCATTCGGCATTCATCGCCCGTCCCACCAGGTTAATGTAGGTACGGCTGTAGCTCATGCAGTAAGCCGTCCAGTCTTCATCTGTTACCGCTCCGTAGGTTCCCTCTCCGGAATTTATGCTGTCCCCTATAAATTCAAGCCTGTATTTATAGGAAGGCGGTGTCATGAACTCACCGTCGGTCTCAAGGCCCTTTATGACGATGTTCGTCGATTTGTCGTCATTCATTGCCTGAAGCTCGCGGTAAAACTTAACGCGGGTGACTTTCCCGGGATCTATCCCCCTGAAGAGGCAGATCCTGCGGCTTCCCTTGTCTACCATGAACCGGCTGATGAGCTCACCGTTTATCTCGATGGCGGCCCAGGGTTCAAAGGAGGTATAGTCCGCTTCTATATCGGCCCACAGCTGCGAACCGGTCACGTTGACCTCGATCCCGTGGCCGTTCGAAAGCAGCGCCACGACATCAGAGCCTGTATCCATGCGTCCGTGGAGCTTTAAATTCTCAATATCTTTTATTCTGTGATATGTAAGAGTACCCATTACATTACCTCCGTAAGTAAAAGATCAGAACAGCATATATTCAAAGTATTTGGCGGAAAAATCAGACTCGTTTGAAAGCACGATCTCCTGTGATGCGTTAAGGATCGCGTCGATGGCGGTGTCATCACAGCCCGAAAGCCCGTATTTAATACATCCCGCGAGAGATGTGTTGCCTGCGGGAACTGCTCTGTACCTGAATTCCTCCGAAAACAGGCCTATGGAAAGAGCGCTTTCTATATCAAGCGAATAACCCATGCCGCCTGCAAGGTAAAGCGTGTCTATGTCAGGGGGCGAAATGCCATAGCGGCTGATAAGGATCTCCAGGCCCGAGCGTATGGCCGACTTGGCCATCTGTATGTCCCTTATGTCCCTCTGGGTTATGGTTGCGATGCCGTTGCCGGTGTCATACGGGTATCCCGTGTCAAAATACGGATCCTTGAGCAGGCCGTTCTCGTCTATTATGCCGCTTTTGCGCAGCTGTGCCATGCATTTAACCACGTCGGTCGCAACATTTATGCGAGTTCCTTCAAAAGCCGGTCCTGCCGCAGCGGATGCTGTGAGTATCCGGCGGCGGTTTCCTATTGCCATCTCCCCGTTGGTGCCAAGGTCCACGAACAGGCTGATCTTATCCGATGTGGCAAAGTCACAGTAATACAGACCTGACACGATATCGGCGCCTATATAGGCTGACTGGGGCGGAAGGATGACACAGGGGAATTCCTCCCCGTCAGAGGTTATATAATCCTCCTTTATCCATCCTGTCCGGTAGGGCTTAAACGGGAAATTTACGAGTTCATCAAGGGGATAATCCATCAGAAGGTGGATTATCGTCGTGTTTCCCGAAAAGATAAGACGGTCGGGAGTTACGGGGAAATCATCTATAAGAGAGTCAATATCCTTTCTTAAGCAGGCCGCAAGCTCTTTGCTCTGCCCGCCGATGGAGGCCTCGCTCCTTGATATAACGTCCGCGCCGTAGCTGCACTGGGAATTGCGGCAGCTTGAAAGATATATCTCCTCGCCGGCCCTTATCAGCTTGACCGCGATCGTCGTTGTCCCGAGGTCAAAGGCCGCAAAGGTTTCGCGGGAAGCAGGGACCTCAGAGTCTGCGCTGCCCGTTTCGGTAAGGATGGGAGCATCGTTCTCAAGTTCGTCGAGTACGGTGATCGTGATATCGTCAATATCGGCGTCCGTAGGATATACAAAGCAGGCAAGACGCACGCCTGCGGAGTTTTCTTCTTCGCTGAGCAGCCTCATTTCTTCATATGATGGCTCGCACATGCCTGTCTCATCCAGCATGATGCGGCACTTGCCGCATTTTTGCCGCCCGTTGCAGAAGGCTTTTATGGTGATACCCTGTCTGCGAAGTGCGCTTAAGACGGTTTCGTTTTTTCTGCAGTTGATCACATAGTCTTTGTTCATAAGCATTTAAAAAGAGGGCCGGCTGCTGCCGGCCCCGGTCATTAATCCTCAGATTCATCTTCCTCGTTAGCGACCGCCGAGATGACCGACGTGACCGCGGATACGACTACCGCCGCAACGATGACTACAAATAAAATGCCAACGAATAATATCATGATGGTTTCCTTTCTTAATTAATCCGTGAAGTTGTCGAAGTATCCCTGGATAAGGATAAACGGAGTTCCTTTATCGCCCGAACCGCTCGTAAGGTCACACAGTGAACCGATAAGATCGGTAAGCTGCCTGGGGGTGGTTCCCTGTGAAGCCATGTTGCCCACGAGGTTCTTACTCTTTTCCTTTATGCTCTTGGTGATCGCATCCTTAAGTTCCTGACCGCTTAAGTGTTTGAAATCATTATCGGCAAGATACTTGAGCTTGAGCTCGTTGGGTGTTCCGACAAGACCGTCCGTAAATGCCGGAGATACAACGGGATCCGCGAGTTCCCAGATCTTGCCCTTGGGATCCTTGAAGGCGCCGTCGCCGTATACCATTACTTCTACGTGCTTGCCGGTAAGGTTAAGCATCTGCTTCTGGATATCTTCAACGAGGCTCTGGCAGTCCCTGGGGAAGAGCTTGACTTTATCCTCGGTGGACTTGTTCGAACCGAGCAGTCCGAACTTCTCGTTATAGCCGCTGCCGCCGACCGGAGCATTAAGTATATCATCAAGTCCGAGCACCGTCTTTGCGCCTGCATCCTTAAGTATCCGCTTGGTGCGTACCCTCGAATGGATGTCGCAGGTTATGACGCAGTCGGTGTAGTCGATTATCGTTTTGGGCTGGTTGGCAAATATGATCTCGATATCAGCTCCCGCATCCCTTACGATGTTCGAATAGTAATCAACATAATCAACGCCGGTGAACTCATGCTTGTTATCGCCGAAGAGTTCCCTGTATCTGTCAAGAGTGAGTACGTCGCTGTAGGGATTGATGCCGGCATCGTCAAGCTGATCGTAGGTAAGGAGCGCGTTACCGACTTCATCACTCGGATAGCTTAACATGAGCACTACCTTGCGGCAGCCCATTGCTATGCCTTTAAGACATATCGCGAAGCGGTTCCTCGAAAGTATGGGGAAGATGACTCCGACCGTGCCGCCGCCTGTCTTGGCGCGGACATCGTCGGCGATATCGGCTACCGTCGCATAATTACCCTGTGCCCTTGCGACTATGGATTCGGTGAGTGCGATTATGTCGCGGTCCCTTATCTTTATATCCTCGCTGCTGCAGGCATCCATTATGCTGCTTACCGCTATGTCGACCAGATCGTCTCCCTGTCTTATTATCGGTCCCCTGATACCGCGGGACACCGTTCCTATCAATCTTTCCATAAGCATACCCTCTTGTTAGAAAACCCGAATACAGTTAATGCGGATAAATCCCGCAAATTCAATTATACATATTATGAATGCCGTTCGCAAGGAAAAGAAAGGGAAAGGTTCACGGATTGTAAACGGAGTATGATTGTGGTATATTTTTTGTATGATTTTATACAGAAGGGAGCTGGACAAAATGAAGAAATACATAGCTGAATTTATCGGTACTCTGGTACTGGTGTTTATGGGATGCGGCACGGCAATGCTCGTAGGCTGTGACAGCACATACGGAAGCGGTTATCTTCTGACGGCACTTGCTTTCGGTCTTGTCATAGTAGGCATGGCATACTGTATCGGCAACATCTCCGGATGCCATATCAATCCCGCGGTCTCTTTGGGAGTGTATATGAACGGAGGGATAAGCGGCGCTGATTTCGGCTGCTATATCGTGGCACAGTGTCTCGGATCCATCGTGGGTTCCGCGCTGCTTGCGGCAGTGTTCGGACTCGGCGGAGTGTATGATCTTACCGGAGGATACGGATCCAACGGTCTGTCAGGCGTTAACGGCAGCGTTGCGGCAGGTCTCATCGTTGAGATAATATTGACTTTCATCTTTGTGCTCACAATTCTCGGAGTTACATCAAAGAAGGCCGGCCACGGTTCTTTCGGCGGTCTTATCATCGGTCTTACCCTTACACTTGTACATATCCTCGGCATCGGGCTTACGGGAACCAGCGTTAACCCGGCAAGGAGCCTTGGTCCTGCGATCTTCGCGGGCAAGGATGCTCTTTCATGCCTGTGGGTATTCATAGTAGGTCCTTTTGCAGGCGCAGCGCTTGCGGGATTCACCTACAAGTACCTTGAGAAGGGTGATAAGGAAGACGAAGAAGATAAGGAAGAAGTTTCCGAAGAAGCATAAACATATTAAGTCAAGTCAATGAAAGACTGTAAGAAGGCAGAGGTTGTCTTTGCCTTCTTATTAAACTATTCTAAACAGCCGTAAAGGGCGATAATGGGAGGAACCCGGAAAATGACGAGAGAAGAGGCAAGAAAAAAGGCCGAAATGCTTGTAGGTATGATGACCGTTGAGGAGAAAGCAAGCCAGTTGAGGTTTGATTCTCCGGCAATCGAAAGGCTGAGCATTCCGGCATATAACTGGTGGAATGAGGCACTCCACGGAGTGGCAAGGGCAGGGCAGGCTACCGTATTTCCACAGGCCATAGCCACAGCGGCTGTTTTCGATGAGGAGATAACAAGGAAGGTCGGCGAGATCGTTTCGACCGAAGCAAGGGCGAAATACAACGCAGTCTCCGTGGAAGGGGACAGGGACATATATAAGGGACTTACCATGTGGTCCCCGAACGTTAATATCTTCCGTGATCCCAGATGGGGACGCGGTCATGAGACCCTCGGTGAGGATCCGTATCTTACGTCAAAGCTCGGAGCGGCATATGTTAAGGGTCTGCAGGGTGATGGAGAGGTTTTAAGAACTGCTGCCTGCGCGAAGCATTTTGCCGTGCATTCGGGACCTGAGGCCATAAGGCATGAATTTGACGCGAAGGCAAGCAGGAAGGATATGTTTGAGACCTATCTTCCGGCTTTTGAGGAATGTGTAAAGGAAGCGAAGGTCGAGGCAGTAATGGGTGCTTATAACCGTACGAACGGTGAACCCTGCTGCGCGCATACCGATCTGATGGAGAACATCTTACGCGGCGAATGGGGATTTGAAGGCCATTATGTATCGGACTGCTGGGCAATAAGGGACTTCCATGAGCACCATATGGTGACGAAGACTGTTGAGGAATCGGCAGCTCTGGCCCTTAAGAAGGGCTGCGACGTTAACTGCGGCAATACATACATCCATCTGATGAAGGCTTACAACGACGGCCTTGTAACCGAAGAAGACATAACGAAGGCCTGCATACGGCTCTATACCACGAGGTTCATGCTCGGACTGTTCGATTCAAGCGAATACGACAACATCCCTTATGAGAAGGTTGAATGCAGGGAACACCGTGAGTTTGCCATAGAAGTTGCCGAGAAGGCAATGGTCCTTCTTAAGAATGACAATTATCTTCCCATTAATAAGGGCGAGCTTAATACGATCGGTGTTATCGGTCCTGATGCAAACAGCAGGGTCGCACTGATCGGCAATTATCACGGCACGTCTTCCAGATATACGACTTTGCTCGAAGGTATCCAGGATGAAGCCGGTTCCGCAATAAATGTAATGTATTCACAGGGCTGTCATCTGTATCTTGACAGGGTTGAACCGCTTGCGTTAAAGAGCGACAGGCTCGTTGAGGCAAAGGTAGTCGCCGGTCATTCGGATGTTGTGATCCTGGTGCTCGGACTTGACGAGACCCTTGAGGGTGAAGAAGGTGATACCGGCAACAGCTATGCTTCGGGCGACAAGGTAGATCTTAACTTCCCCGAGTCACAGATGGAGCTTGCGAAGGAGATCATCGCAACGGGCAAGCCCATAGTCCTTGCTGTCATGACGGGTTCGGCGATGGATCTTTCATTTGCAAAGGAAGCGAGCAATGTCAAGGCGATAATCCAGGCGTGGTATCCCGGAGCCGAGGGCGGCAAAGCTTTTGCCAATATCCTTTTCGGTAAAAAGTCACCTTCGGGCAAGCTGCCTGTCACCTTATATAATTCGCTGGATGAACTTCCCGCTTTTGAGGATTATTCGATGAAGGGAAGGACCTACAGATACATGGAGAAAGCGGCCCAGTATCCGTTCGGTTTCGGACTTACCTACGGCAAGGTAAGCATAAAGTCTGCTGAGTTTGATGTTGATGCCCTTAAGTCGGCAGCGGCAGATACGGAGACTTTGGAAAAGTCATCCGCGGACATGAAAGTGGTAATAAAGAACGTAAGCAACCGCGAGCTCGAGGAAGTCATCCAGATCTATATTAAGGATAACGGATCTCAGTACGCGGTAAGGAACCACAGCCTGTGCGCATTTAAGAGGGTGGCGCTTAAAGCCGGTGAAGAGAAGGAAGTGATCCTTCCGGTTTCAGGCAGGGCATTCATGGAATATAACGAAGACGGTAAGCGGGTACTCGACAGCGACAGCTTTACACTGTATGCGGGCGTAAGCCAGCCTGATGAAGTGAGCGTTTCATTAGGCGGTGTTGAACCGGCCGTTGTGGAAGTCAGGCTGTGATCTGTTTCAGGCAGAGCTCATTATATAAAGATAAATAAAAACATGTTTCAGGAGGAGGAAAGGTATGCTTTACATTGGTGTGGATTTAGGAACAAGCGCGGTCAAGATGCTTCTTATGGACGGGAACGGTAAGATCGAAAAGATCGTATCGAAGGAGTATCCCTTAAGCTTCCCGCATCCGGGTTGGTCGGAGCAGAAACCGGAGGACTGGTGGGAACAGTCACTGGCAGGTCTTAAGGAGCTCACGAGCGAGTGCGATAAGTCAAAGATCGCGGGCATCAGCTTCGGCGGACAGATGCACGGACTTGTAGTGCTTGATAAGGATGATAAAGTCATCCGTCCGGCGATCCTTTGGAATGACGGACGTACAGGCAAGGAAACGGAATATCTTAACAACGTGATCGGTAAGGATAAGCTGTCGCAGTACACTGCAAATATCGCATTTGCGGGATTCACGGCACCCAAGATCCTTTGGATGAAGGAGAACGAGCCTGAGAATTTCGCTAAGATCGAGAAGATCATGCTTCCCAAGGATTATCTTGCATATAAGCTTTCGGGCGTTCACTGCACCGATGTTTCGGATGCGTCCGGTATGCTCCTCTTCGATGTTAAGAATAAGTGCTGGAGTAAGGAGATGATGGAGATTTGCTCCGTTAAGGAATCCCAGCTTGCGAAGATATTCGAAAGCTACGAGGTAGTCGGAAACATCAAGCCCGAGCTGGCTGATGAACTCGGCTTCCCGAAGGAAGTCAAGGTTATCGCGGGCGCAGGCGACAATGCCGCAGCGGCGATCGGTACGGGTACCGTGGGCGACGGACGATGCAACATTTCACTCGGCACGAGCGGAACTATATTCATCTCCAGCAAGGATTTCGTTGTTGATGATAAGAACGCACTCCATGCGTTTGCGCATTCCGACGGTCATTTCCACCTGATGGGCTGCATGTTAAGCGCAGCTTCATGCAACAAGTGGTGGATGGAGGATATCATCGGAACGACTGACTTTGCAAAGGAGCAGGCGCCTATCACCGATGATAAGCTCGGCGAGAATCATGTATACTACATGCCTTATCTTATGGGCGAGCGTTCGCCTCATAACAATCCCGATGCAAGGGCCGTATTTATCGGCATGACGATGGATTCGACAAGGGCCGACATGACCCAGGCAGTGCTTGAGGGTGTATGCTTCGGCATCCGTGATTCCTTTGAAGTTGCAAAGTCACAGGGCATTAAGATAGAGAGCACCAAGATCTGCGGCGGCGGCGCAAAGTCACCCCTGTGGAAGAAGATGATGGCAAACGTGCTGGGTATCCCGGTTGAGGTTATCGAATCCGAGGAAGGTCCCGGTTACGGCGGCGCCATTCTTGCGGCTGTAGGCTGCGGTGAATACGCTTCGGTTGAGGAAGCCGCAGACAAGCTGGTGAAGGTAGTGGATGTGGTTAAGCCCGATCCCGAACTTACCGCAAAGTATGAGAAGAGGTATCAATACTTCAAGCAGCTTTATCCCACGATGAAACCACTGTTCGGAGCGGAGTGATCGATGCCGGACTGAATTTTGATACTCCAAAGACCGGATGTGACAAGGTTGAAATACCTGTCCATCCGGTTTTTTATTTGGCCTGTTTGGCGCCTTGGATAGCATTGACTAACCGATTATAAAATGTTAGCATAAATTTAACTCAGTTAATGAACAGAGAGTGTCATTAACACACGGAGAAGGAGGAAACAGCAGTGAAGATACTTAGTGTTAACGATCCTGAATTCAGGAAGTATGGGAGGGTTATCAAGGGGATTGATTTTTCAAATATCATTAAGGCAATGGGTGATACTCCGTGCCCTGATGATGTAGTGTATGTTCCTTCGGTAAAGGAGCTTGAGGCCTGCCCCGAATATAAGCAGATCGCCGAGAGTCTTTACGGCGGAATGCCTATCCAGATAGGCTACTGCAACGGAAATAATGTACTGCTCAATGCGGTTGAGTATCACAGGGATTCCGAGATAAACGTGGCTGTTACGGACTGCGTTATGCTTTGGGGAAGCGAAGCTGATGTTACCGAGGATTACACCTATGACACATCCAAAGTAGTTGCTTTCCATATCCCGGCCGGAACGGCAGTTGAGTGCTTTGCAACGACTCTTCATTATGCACCCTGCAATTACAACGGCGGCAAGTTTAAGGTAGTAGTCGTTCTTCCCAAGGGAACGAACACGGATCTTGATTTCAAGGCTGATTCCACACCTGAAGACAAGCTTCTGTTTGCAAGGAACAAATGGCTCATTGCACATCCGGATGCCAAGATCGACGGAGCATTCAACGGACTTAAAGGCAAAAACTTAAACGTTAACGAGTGATCGTGGATTTAACAGGGTGCAGACTCTGTTCGATCATAGATTATGAATGTATAAGAAAAGGAGAAGGAAAATGAACAACATTCCCAAAGTGAAAATCGGTATCGTGGGTGTCAGCCGTGACTGTTTCCCTGCTGACCTTACCATCAGGAGAAGGAAGGCTCTCGTAGACGCATATGCCAAGAAGTATGATGCGGCTGATATTTATGAGTGCCCCGTAACGATCATCGAGAGCGAGATCCATATGCAGCAGGCTCTTGAGGACATCAAGAAGGCAGGATGTAACGCACTCTGCGTATATCTTGGCAACTTCGGTCCCGAGATTTCAGAGACCATGCTCGCTCAGCAGTTCTGCGGCCCTAAGATGTTCTGTGCTGCAGCTGAGGAAGATTATGATTCTGTTACTACTGCAGGCCGTGGCGATGCTTACTGCGGTATGCTCAATGCAAGCTACAACCTGGCTCTTCGTAACGTTAAGGCATATATCCCCGAGTATCCCGTAGGCGATGCCGAGGACTGCGCTGACATGATCCATGACTTTGTTCCTGTTGCACGTGCGGTATACGCTCTGCAGAACCTTAAGATAATATCTTTCGGTCCCAGGCCGCTTAACTTCCTTGCATGTAACGCTCCTATCAAGCAGCTCTACAATCTCGGTGTTGAGATCGAGGAGAACTCAGAGCTTGATCTTTTCGAGTCGTTCAACAAGCATGCAGGCGATGCAAGGATAGCTGATGTTGTTAAGGATATGGCTGCCGAGCTCGGCGATGGAAACAAGAAGCCCGAGATCCTTGAGAAGCTTGCTCAGTATGAGCTCACACTTCTTGACTGGATCGAAGGACATAAGGGATCCAAGGAATTCGTTGCCGTTGCAGGTAAGTGCTGGCCGGCATTCCAGACCCAGTTCGGATTTGTTCCCTGCTACGTTAACTCACGTCTTACAGGCCGCGGCATTCCCGTATCCTGTGAAGTTGATATCTACGGCTGCTTAAGCGAGTACATCGGAACATGCGTAAGTGACGATATCGTGACTCTGCTTGACATCAATAACTCAGTTCCGAAGTGCATGTATGAGGATTCCATCAAGGGTAAGTTCGATTACAGCCTTACCGATACTTTCATGGGCTTCCATTGCGGCAATACCTGCAGCAAGAAGCTCTGCAAGGGCGAGATGAAGTATCAGGCTATCATGGCTCGTTCGCTTCCCATCGAGGTTACAAACGGAACTCTCGAAGGCGACATCGCTCCCGGACCTATCACCTTCTACCGCCTGCAGTCAACGGCTGACAACATCCTTCGCGCTTATGTTGCTGAGGGTGAGGTTCTTCCTGTTGCTACAAGGTCATTCGGCGGCATCGGCGTATTCGCTATCCCTGAGATGGGACGTTTCTATCGCCACGTTCTTATCGGCAAGAACTTCCCTCATCACGGAGCTGTTGCTTTCGGTCACTACGGAAAGGCTCTCTTCGAGGTATTTAAGTATATCGGCGTTTGCACCTGCGAGATCGGTTACAATCAGCCGGCTTCACTTCCTTATCCTACGGAGAATCCTTTTAAGTAAGATCATAAGGGGGACCAATCTAAAAACAGAGGGCGTCGCATCAGCGGCGCCCTTTTTTGGCTTTAAATATTCTGAATGTCTGATCAGGATCTGCGGTAATCGGAGGGTGACTTGCCGAAATGGCGCTTGAAGGCCTTCGAGAAAGTGAAGGTGTCGTTGTATCCCACGTTTGCCGCGATCTGATTTATGTTCATCGACTCGTCAGCAAGGAGCTTAACGGCCATTTTCATCCTGTAAGTCAGCAGGTATTCCTGAAGGGAATAACCGGTAGCCTCCTTGAAAAGACGGGTAAGATAGCTCCTGTTAAGACCGAGGGCCATGGCGATGTTATCTATCTTAATGGGCTCGGAGTATTTAAGCTGGATGTAGTTTATCACGTTCTTTACGTATAAGAGGGAATTATTCTGCTCCTTTTCCTCCCTTGCGGAGGAATTCTCGATCATATAGTCGCATATCTTATATACAGTCCCGACACAGTAATACTGACGCTTATAATGCTTCAATATATCCATGGCCAGGTCTTCGATCTGCTTCGAATGTTCAAGCGGGGTATAAACGGGATGCTCGGGAGTAAGCCCTGCCTCTTTTAATATCTGAGGGATCTTGGGCCCGCCGATATGCACCCATATATATTCCCAGGGATCGTCCCTGTCCGCCTGGTAAAAGGTCCTGACGCTGTCGGGGATGAGAAATATCTGGTGCTCGTGTATGTTATACTGCCTGTTGTTTAAGCGCAGGATCCCCTTGCCCTTTATTATGAAATGCAGGATTATCCTGTTCTTGACGAAATGCTCATATGAATACAGGGGTTCGCATTTGTTCCTGCCGACCTCATAGAGGTAAAAATCATCCGAATCCTCATAATTGACAAACTTACAGAAATCACATCCTTCAAGTTTTGGAGCCATGATGTCCCTCCTTGTTGTTTACAGTTATATGATCAACGGATCGCTCCGTGCTGCGCACTCCCCCTAAAGAAATTGTAATGACACTGTAATCATATTTCAACAATTGACAAAACGCAAGTCACAAATTGACATATATAAATCAAAGATTGCCATACATATCCGGAGCGCTTTGGATTATACTTATGATACCCTGAACCGGTTATTTTTAACCATTAACTAGAAATGAAAGGTTTTACGAATGAACATAATCTGGCACAGTAAATCAAAACAGTATCATTTGTATAACGATAAGATCAGCTATATCATGGGCATCACCCCGCTCGGCGATCTCGGGAGCATTTACTTTGGCAGGCACATCCATGACAAGGAAGATATGTCGTATGCCACGAACCGTTTCGGCCTTCCGAACGTGGCCGTTGATCCGGACACGGAATCGTATTCCATGGAATTGAACCGCCAGGAATACCCTTCATTCGGCATCACCGATTTCGGAACGCAGGCCTTTGAGGTCGAGCTTGCAAACGGATCGAGGGTAAGCTCCTACGTCTACAGGGATCATAAGATATTCAAGGGAAAGTCACCCCTTAACGGTCTTCCGGCCACTTATGCCGGGGAGGATGAGGCGATGACCCTTGAAGTTTACCTCGATGACGAGATGGCCGGGATGTCGATGACCCTGTCATATACCATATTTGACAGGTATCCGGTGATAGCCAGACATACCGTATTTACAAACAACGGCAGTGCCGATACAAAGATCACTAAGGCACTCAGCGCCTGCATCGATCTCCCCGATCAGGATTATGAATGGATCCAGTTTTCGGGAGCATGGGCAAGGGAGAGGATACCTGAGGTAAAGAAGATATCTTCGGGCTCAGTTTCCATAGAGAGCAAGCGCGGCGCTTCAAGCGCGAACCAGAATCCTTTCGTGATCGTCAAGAGACCCGGAACGGATGACTTTTCCGGAGAGGCAATAGGGCTTTCGTTTGTTTACAGCGGTAACTTCATTGCGCAGGCCGAATGCGATAACTTCGGGCGTACGAGGCTCCTTATGGGCATAAACCCCGACAGGTTCACATGGCTCCTTAAGAAGGGTGGATCTTTCGAAACTCCCGAGGTTGTCATAGCGCGCACGGACGACGGGCTCAATGATCTGTCTCAGACATATCATGAGCTTTATAACAACAATCTTGTAAGAGGTAAGTGGAAGAATACTCCGAGGCCGATCCTTATAAACAACTGGGAAGCCACGTTTATGGACTTTGATGAGGCAAGGATCCTTGAGATAGCAAAGAAGGCAAAGGAAGCGGGCGTTTAACTGTTCGTACTTGACGATGGCGGGTTCGGCGAGAGGAATGATGATTATGCGGGCCTTGGCGACTGGATCGAGAATCCGAAGAAGCTTCCGCAG
>JAEEGL010205072.1_pt1 | contig 16183 bp, 11 predicted proteins | sample 9134231 | NCBI WGS metagenome assembly JAEEGL01 (sample SAMN16246548, study PRJNA631951) | gut metagenome | biome: gut microbiome; feature: rumen; material: fiber-attached | host: Bos | place: Iran: Karaj | collected 2018-10
AAAGAAGAAGCTGCAAGAAGTAACTCATATTATGTTACTGAAAGATGGCTTGGAGGAACTCTTACTAATTTTAAAACAATTAGAGATAGAGTAAAAAGAATGATCGAAATTGAAAAGATGGAGGAAGCAGGTAAATTTGAACTATTACCTAAGAAAGAAGTAGCTAAAATTCAAAAAGAATATGCAAAACTTAGTTCATTACTTTCTGGTATTAGAGAAATGACAAGTTTACCAAAAGCAGTTATTGTAGTTGATCCTAAAATGGAATATAACGCAGTAAGAGAAGCTAGAAGATTACATATTCCAGTATTTGGAATTGTTGATACTGATAGAGATCCTGATGATGTTGATTATGTAATTCCTGCAAATGATGATGCAGTAAGAAGCATTAAAGTTATATTTGGTGTTCTTAATAATGCTGTATGTGAAAGTGCTGGTCTTCCATTAGATGATTATGTTTCAGAAGAAGAGTTTGCAAAAACTAAAAAGGAAACTAAAAAAACTGAAAAAGTTGAAGTAATTGAAAAAACTTTAGATGTTGAAAAAGAAGAAGTTAAAGAAGAAAAGCCTAAAAAAGAAGTTAAAAAGGCATCTAAAAAAGTAGAAAAAGAAGAAAAGAAAGAAACTAAAAAGGTTTCTAAAAAACCTGAAAAAGATTTATCTACTTTAACAGTTGCTGAATTAAAAGCTATGGCTAAAGAAAAAGGTATTAAAGGATACAGTACTATGAAAAAAGATGAACTATTATCATCTTTAAAATAAGGAGGAATTATGAATATTACAGCTGAAATGGTTAAAAATCTTAGAGAAATGACTGGTGCTGGTATGATGGATTGCAAAAAAGCATTAGTTGAAACAAATGGAGATATGGATAAAGCTGTTGATTATTTAAGAGAAAAAGGTATATCAAAAGCTGCTAAAAAAGCTGATAGGATAGCAGCAGAAGGACTTTCTAATATTTTCATAGATGGTAATAAAGCCGTAGTATTGGAAGTTAATTCTGAAACTGACTTTGTTGCTAAAAATGCTGAATTCCAAGAGTTAGTTGAAAAAATAGGAAAAACTATTTTAAGTAGTGATGTTAAATCTGTAGAAGAAGCATTAAATTTAACTATTGATAATTCATCTTTAAATGATTTAATAGTAGCAGCAACAGCTAAAATTGGTGAAAAGCTTTCTTTAAGAAGATTTGATCTTGTTACAAAAAAAGATGACGAAGTATTTGGATCTTATTTACATATGGGTGGAAAAATTTCTAGTTTAATAATATTAAAGGGTGGTAATGAAGCAGTAGCAAAAGATATCGCTATGCAAAGTGCCGCTATGAAACCATCATATGTTTCAAGAGATGAAGTTCCTGCCGAAGAAGTAGAACATGAAAGAAGTGTACTCACTTCTCAAGCAATAGAAGAAGGAAAGAAACCAGAATTTGTTGACAAAATTATTGAAGGAAGATTAAGCAAATATTTTGAAGAAGTATGTTTAGTAGATCAAGCATTTGTAAAAGATTCTGGTCTTACAGTAAAAGCATATTTATCTCAAAATAATGCTGAAGTTACTAAAATGATAAGATATGAAGTAGGCGAAGGAATGGAAAAAAGAAATGATAACTTTGCTGAAGAAGTAATGAGTCAAATAAAATAATATAATTAAGAGTGAATTTTTCACTCTTTTTTTAATGTTCTAAAAAAAATTTAAAAAATCTTTTCTAAAAAAAGTGTTTTGAAAAAAAAGTGACGATAATATATATAGAGGGAGGTAAAAATGAACAAATTAAATGTCAAACAAAATGGTTTTAGAGATTGCGCTTCAGCATGTTTACTTTCATTAATAAGATATTATGGTGGAAATATGTCTAAAGAAGAAATAAATTATCTTATTAAAACAGATAAATATGGGACAAATGCTTATAATCTTATAGAAGGAGCCAAAACCATAGGGTTTGATGGATATGGATTAAGAATGACTTATGATGATTTGCTTAAATATGACAATTTACCGGTAATTGCTCATACTAAAGTAAATAATATGTATCATTATGTCATTATATATGAGGTAAACAAAAAGTATATAAAAATAATGGATCCTGAATATGGTCTTAAAAAAGTAAGTTATAATTACTTTAAAGAAATATATTTAGGCACAATATTATGTTTATATCCAATAAAAGAGATACCAAAAATTAAAATAAGAGATAAATTGTTTCAAATAATAATTCAAAACTTCCTAATATATAAAAATAAAATAATTAAATTAGTTTGTTTATCTTTATTAATAACAATACTAAATATAATAATTAATATGTATTTAAAAATATATATTGATTATGTATTAGTTAATTACACCAAAGCATTATTAATCAATATATCTATTTGTTTCATGGTGGTAATATTTCTTAAAAATATATTTGAAAACATTAGATCAAAATTATTAATTAATATTAAATTAATAATAAGCAGAAGTGTTTCAAATACATCTTTTAACCACATAATGAATCTTCCTTATCACCACATTAAAAGTAAACCAACTGGTGAGATTAGTAGTAGACTTTATGATTTAGAGAATTTTAAAGATTTAGTATCAACTATAATGTTGAACATATTTGTGAATATTTTTTTAGTAATTATTAGTATGATTTTATTAATTATATTAAATAAGTCTTTATTTTTAATAAGTATTATTATAATTATTTTCTATTCAATTATTGTATTCATTTATTCAATCATATTTAAAAGAGAAGTAAGCGATATTCAAATAAGTGAAGGAATCTATTCTACTAAATTAGTAGAGACTTTAAATGGTTATGAAAGCATTAAAAATTTAAACTTAATAAATGAGTCAGTAAATAAAGTTAATTTTAGTTACAATAATTATTTAAATAAAACAAGAGAGTTTGAATATTCATATTCTAATGAAAAAATGATAAAAGAAATAATTAGTGATGTGGGAATGCTTTTTGTTTCAATTGTCAGTTTAATATTTGTTAAAAAAAATATGATGACAATAGGAGATGTAATAATGTTTTCATCTTTAATATTATTCTTTACTGAACCTATAAAAGAATTGTTAAATTTAATACCAAATATAAGGTATGCATCTAATTCATACGAAAGGATAAATGACTTATTAATGATAGAAAAAGAAAATACAAATAATGAAAATAAAAAAACTATTGATGGAGATATAACTATTTCAAATTTATCATATTCTTACAACAACACAACTAACCTCTTAAAAGGAATCAATTTAAATATAAAGAAAGGAGAAAAAATTTTAATATATGGTAAAAGTGGAATAGGTAAAAGTACACTTAGTAAAATATTATTAAAATACTTTGAAAATTATAAAGGTGATATTAAAATCAATGATATTAATTTAAAAGATATTAATAATAACGTAATTAGAAACTCATTTAGTTATATATCTCAAAACGAAATATTATTATCAGACACAATAAAAAATAATATTATTCTAAAAAGAGATATAAGTGATTATAAATATAATGAAATTATTAAAATTTGCAAAGTTGATAAAATAATTGATAGTAAACCATTAAGAAATGATTTTTTGGTTGAAGAAGATGGATTTAATTTAAGTGGTGGAGAAAGGCAAAAAATAATACTTGCAAGAGGACTTCTAAAAAAATTTAATATTTTAATTCTTGATGAAACATTAAGTGAAGTTGGATTTGAAGAAGAAATCGAAATTATAAAAGAAATATTTAAAAAATACAAAAGCAATACAATTATTTATATTTCACATAAAAAAGAAATAATAGACTTTTTTGAAAATAAATATTTGATTGAAGAGAAAGGAGGAAAAAATGCTAACTAATGAAGATTTATATAATGTTAAAGCAGGTGCTATTAAAGCTAGTATACTTGCTCTAATTGCTGCAGGAGTAACTTTCATAATTGGCGTTGTTGATGGTTATTTGAGACCATTAAAATGTAATAGATAATGAATAAAGAAGAATTAATATTAATTATTGGCGGTTCATCTGTTAGTGGAACTGTTTTAAATGCTGTTGTGCGTGCCATTAATGCAGCATTAGAAGTTGGAAGAAGTTTAGGAACTGCAATAAGAAGAATAAAAACAAGACAAGCATGTCCTGTAAGATAAGGGTTTTTCCCTTATTTTTTTATAAGTAAACTAATTGTAAAGTTGTATCTTTATAATTTCAAATGTATACTATTTTATAGTGAGGTAGTATATGGATAATAGGGTTAAAAGGTTTTTTGATGTAATAAAATTAGAAGAATCAGAATACTCTTTTTTTACAGGCGCTACTTTAAAAAAAGTGGATGTTGATAAGCAAAAGAAAGAGTGGATTATTTATTTAAATTTAGATAATATAGTTCCAATAAACACATTTAAAAAAATGTATGAATTAAGTAAAAATATAACTGATGTAAACAAAGTACATTTTGTTTTTGATGTAAAAAATATTGATTATTCTTTAATAAAAGGATACTTCGATTACTATTTTGAAAAATTGATTGAAACATGTCCAATGCTATCAAGCATGAAAGAAAATAACGTTGTTTTTGATAATAGAAATATTATTTTTGATGTAATTAATACTGCAGAAGAAAAGAAAATAGATAGTTTAAAAAACAAAATAATAGCATTTTTAAGTAATATGGGTTTTAAAGATATAATGTTATCAACTAACATTAATGAAGAAGCAAGAAATGATATTAAAAAGATGCTAGAAGATAAGATAATTGTTGATAATTCGAAAAAGGAAAATAAATTAGTTTATGGCTCTCCTATAAAAGGAGAAGTAACTAAAATTTCTAACATATTTAGTGAAGAAAATAATATTGTTATAGATGCTTATGTATTTGGGAAAGAAATTAAAAATATACAAAATAAATTTACTCTTATTACTTTTAAACTGAGTGATAAAACTGATAGTATGTATGCCAAAATGTTTTTAAAAAATGAAGTAGATGCAAAGCAAATAGACAAGAATATTAAATTAAATAATTGGTATAAATTTAGTGGATATATAAGTAATGACACTTATGTTAATGAATTGGTTTTAAATATTAGAAATATCGAAAATTTAGATGTGAAGTTATTGGAAAGAAAAGATGAATATAAGAAAAAAAGAGTAGAATTACATACTCATACATTCATGAGCCAAATGGATGGATGCGTAGATGCAAGCGTATTAGTTGAACAAGCATATAAATGGGGACATCCTGGTATTGCAATAACTGACCATAATGGGTGTCAAGCTTTTCCAGAAGTATATCATACTGTTAATAATATTAATTCTAATTTAAAAGAAGGGGAAAAGCCTTTTAAAGCACTATATGGAACAGAGCTTACTTTAATTGATGATTCAATTAATATAGTCATAAGGCCTAAAAAAGAAGATTTATTAAATACTACATATGTTGTTTTTGACTTTGAAACAACTGGCCTTAATGCTGGTGGAGAAGACTCAATTATTGAAATAGGTGCTGTTAAAATATGCAACGGTGAAATAATAGATAGGTTTGATGAACTTATTAATCCTGGCCATAAGTTAAATTCTAAAATATCAGAAATAACAAATATAACAGATGATATGTTAAAAGATAAAGATAATGAAGAAAATGCTATTAAAAGATTTATATCTTGGTTTAAAGATTGTCCAATGGTAGCACATAACGCAAAATTTGATGTTAGTTTTTTAGAAAAGTGTTATCAAAAATATAGCTTAGGTGAATACACAAATACAGTGTTAGATACTTTAGAATTATCTAGAGCACTTGATTCTTCTTTTGGAAAGCACAGCTTATCTGCGTTAGTTAAAAGATATGATGTTCCTTGGGATGAGGATGCACATCATAGAGCAGACTATGATGCAGAAGGTACTGCTTTAGTACTTAATAAAATGCTACGTAAGTTAGTGAATCAAGGTTATAAAAATATAGATGATTTAAATAATTTGGTTTCTAAAGATGAAATACACAAATATGGTAGAAGTTATCATATAAATTTACTTGCTAAAAATAAAGTTGGTTTAAAAAACTTGTTTAAAATTATATCTTTAGCAAATACAAAATATTTGTATAAAACTCCAAGAATACTTAGAAGTGAGATAGCAAAACATAGAGATGGCTTATTATTAGGAAGTGGTTGTTATGAAAGTGAAGTGTTTATAGAAGCTAGAAGTAAAGGTGATGAAGAGCTTTCTAATATAATTAATTTTTATGATTATGTAGAAATTCAACCAATTCCTTGTTACAAACATTTAATTAATACTGGCGAATTTGCTAATGAATTAGAATTGATTGAGCATTTAAAGAAAATAATAAAGTCTACTAAAGATTCTGGAAAGATAATAGTTGCTACTGGTGATGTTCATCATTTAAATGATGAAGATAAAATAACAAGAGAGATAATAGTTAATCAGAAAGTTCCAGGTGGTGGAAGACATCCACTTTCTAAATATGGGCTTGATAATATACCTTCATTATATTTTAGAACAACTGAAGAAATGATGAATGAATTTTCATTCTTAACCGAAGAAGAAAAATATGAATTAGTAATAGAAAATACTAATAAAATATTTGATATGTGTGAAATAATAGAAGTTATAATTGAAACTGGTGGAGTGCCATTTTCACCTAAAATTGATAATTCGGTTATTGAAGTTACAAATATGGTTTACGAAAAAGCATCTTCTATGTATGGAAAAATTCTTCCAGAAAATATTGAAGAACGAATTGCAAAAGAATTATATGGAGACTCAATTACAAAGTATTTTGACTCATATGATCAAATGCACAAAACCATATTAGAAGGTTTTGATTCTATAAAAGAAGTAGTTAAAAGTAAATTAAAAGTGGATAATAATGAGTTAAGTGAAGAAGAATTAGATAAATTAACTAAAAAAAGCGTTGGTGGAATAATAGGTGGAGGATTTGATGTAATTTATTTAATTGCCCAGAAACTTGTAAAACATTCAAATGATTCAGGATATTTAGTTGGTTCAAGAGGCTCTGTTGGTTCAAGCTTTGTAGCAACTTTAATGGGAATAACAGAGGTCAATCCACTTCCAGCGCATTATAGATGTTTAAAATGTAAACATAGTATATTTACTGATGATAATGGTGAATCTTTAGGAAAAACTTATTCTTCCGGGTATGATTTACCTAATAAAAAATGTCCTAATTGTGGCGAAAATTTATATAAGGATGGACAAGATATGCCTTTTGCAACTTTCTTAGGATTTAATGCAGATAAAGTTCCAGATATTGATTTAAATTTTTCGGATTTAAATCAAGCTGATGCTCATGAATATACAAAAGTATTATTTGGAGAAGACAATGTTTACAGAGCTGGTACTATTGGCACAGTTGCAGAAAAAACAGCATTTGGTTTTGTAAAAGGATATTTAGAAGAAAAAGGAGTGTATAAAAGAAGAGCAGAAATTGAAAGACTTGCAGTAGGATGTACCGGAATAAAAAGAACAACTGGTCAACACCCTGGGGGTATAGTAGTAATCCCAAAATATATGGATGTGTTTGACTTCACACCATTTCAATATCCTGCGGATGATCCAGAATCTGCTTGGAGAACAACACATTTCGATTATCATGCAATTGACCAAGATGTATTAAAACTAGACATATTAGGGCATTCTGATCCAACTCAATTAAGATATTTACAAGATTTATCAGGTATGGATGTAACAAAAGTACCACTTGATGATAAAGAAACGATGTCAATATTTTTATCACCCGCGGCTTTAGGAGTTACCAAAGAACAAATAATGTGTGAAACTGGCACATTGGGTGTTCCAGAATTTGGTACTAACTTTACAATAGGAATGCTTGTTGATACAAAACCAAAAACATTTTCAGAATTAATTAAAATATCAGGCTTGTCACATGGCACTGATGTATGGCTTGGTAACGCTCAAGAATTAATTAGAAATAACGTAGTACCTTTTAAAGAAGTTATAGGATGCCGTGATGATATAATGGTATATCTTATGTATCATGGAGTTGAACCAATTAAAGCATTTAAAATAATGGAATTTGTTCGTAAGGGTAAAGCATCAAAAGATCCAGAAACTTGGGCTTCTCATATTGAAACTATGAAAAATGCTGGTATTGAAGATTGGTTTATAAATTCATGTGGAAAGATAAAATATATGTTTCCTAAAGCACATGCGGCAGCTTATGTAATAAGTGCATTTAGAATAGCTTGGTTTAAGGTACATATGCCAGCTCTTTATTATGCAACATATTTTACATCAAGAATAACCGATTATGATATAGATTCAATGATTGGTGGTTATGATAAAATTAAAGCAAAAATTAATGAAATTAATAATAAAGGATATGATGCTACTAACAAAGAACAATCTGTATTAGAAACACTAAAAATAGCATTGGAAGCATCCGCTCGTAACATAAACTTTTTACCTATAGATTTAAATAAAAGTGGGAGCACCAATTTCATTGTAAAAGATGATAACAACTTATATCCACCATTTTCAACAATTGATGGACTAGGAGATACTGTTGCAAACTTAATAGTTAAAGAAAGAGAAAAATCTCCATTTGTTAGTGTTGAAGACTTGCAAAATAGAGGTAAAGTATCTTCAACATTAATAGAAAAAATGAAAGATATGGGAATATTAGATGGACTTCCAGAGAGTTCGCAATTATCTTTGTTCTAAAATAACACAAAAAAATGTTTGTGTTATTTTAATATATATTATATAATTATATTGGAGGATATGTTATGTTTGATTATTTATATGGAAAAATTATAAAAATAGAGTCTTCTTATGTAGTAATTGATGTTAATAATATAGGGTTTAAAGTTTTTACTCCAAACCCATATGTATTTGAAGAAGAAAGTATTCAAAAAATTTATTTATATAATCATGTAAGAGAAGATGAAAATACATTATATGGTTTCAAAAAGGAAGATGAAAGAGAATTATTTTTAAAATTAATAAATGTTAAAGGATTAGGTCCAAAACTTGCTCTTCCAATACTTGCAACTGGTTCAGTTGAAGGAATAAAAGATGCTATTAATAGAGAGAATATATTATATTTAAAAAAATTTCCTAAAATAGGTGAGAAAGTAGCTAAACAAATTATATTGGATTTAAAAGGAAAGGTAGAATCTAAAGAAGAATACGTAAATACAGAAGATGAATTATATCAAGTATTATTAAGTTTGGGATATAAATCAAATGATATAAATAATATAATAAAACAAGTAAATAAAGAAAATAGTATAGAATTGCAAGTAAAAGAAGCGTTAAAATTATTATTGAGGTAAATATGGGAAAGTTAGTTTTATATTATGCAACAATGAATTCTGGTAAAAGTTTTGATCTTATTAGAACAGATTATAATTATAGAGAAAGTGGTTTTAATACTTTAGTTTTAAAGCCTTCAAAAGATACAAAAGCAGAAGATTATATTATGACAAGAGCCGGTTTAAAAAGAAAAGTTGATTATTTAATAGGAGAAGAAGAGAATATTATTGATAAACTATCTGGCAAATTAGATAAAATTGCATGTATATTTATAGATGAAGCACAATTTTTAAATAAAGATCAAGTAAAAGAGTTAAGACTAATTACAGTAGCTACAGATATACCAGTTATCTGCTATGCCCTTAGACTTAATTTTAAAGGAGAACTATTTGAAGGAAGTGAAGCATTATTTACTGATGCTGATGAAATAGTTGAGCTTAAAACATTATGTCCTTTATGTGAAAAAGAAAACATTGCAAGATATGTAGGAAGAAAAGTTAATGGAGAGTTTGTATTAAAAGGAAAAGAAGTATTAATAGATGGAAGTAAAGATAACGTGGAATACGTTCCACTTTGTGAAAAACATTTTTTAGAAGAAGTAAAAAAAGAAGATTTAAAATTAGTAAGAAGGAGGATATATGGACAATGAAAGAATAATAACTTCTAAAGAATTGCCAATAGATAGTTATGAAAAAACTATTAGGCCCATAACATTTGATGAGTATATTGGTCAAGAAGAAGTTAAAAACAATATGATGATATTTGTAAAAGCGGCTAAAATGAGAGAACAAGTTTTAGATCACGTACTTTTATATGGTCCCCCAGGCTTGGGTAAAACAACACTTGCTCATATAATTGCAAATGAACTAGGCACTAGTATTAAAACTGCAAGTGGTCCAACAATTGAAAAAAGTGGAGATCTTGCCGCAATACTTTCAACATTAGAACCTAATGATGTATTATTTATTGATGAAATACATAGAATTCCAAAATATATAGAAGAAATACTTTATAGTGCTATGGAAGACTTTAAATTAGATATAATAGTGGGAAGTGATGGAGGAACAAGAAGTATAAATATAGACTTACCACCTTTTACATTAGTAGGAGCAACAACAAGGGCAGGGGATTTATCTTCTCCTTTACGTGATAGATTTGGCATAGTTTGTAAACTAAATTATTATACAGATGAAGAGCTTACTAAAATAGTTTTAAGGACTGCTAAAGTATTAAACTTAGAAATAGATAAAGATGCAGCTTTAGAAATAGCAAAAAGAAGTAGAAAAACTCCAAGAGTAGCTAATAGATTGTTAAAAAGGATTGCGGACTTTGCTTTAGTGGAAGGGCATGGTTTAATAACAAAGGAAATAACTAAAAAATCATTGGATAGATTATCAGTAGATTCTTCTGGTTTAGATCAAACGGATATTGAATATTTAAAATCAATAATAGAAAAATTTAATGGGGGCCCAGTAGGAATTGAAAGTATTGCTTCAACAATAGGAGAAGAAGTAACAACAATAGAAGATGTAATAGAGCCTTTTCTTCTTCAAGAAGGATATGTAAAACGAACATCTCGTGGTAGACAGGTTACAGAAAAAACATATAAATATTTCAAACTAGATAAAAATTTAGAATTATTTTAAAAAACTACTTTAAAAAAGTAGTTTTATTTTCTTATTGGTGACCCATATGGGATTTGAACCCATGAATGTCGCCTTGAGAGGGCGATGTGTTAACCATTTCACCAATGGGCCATTAAAGAATTATTTATTTAAATAATTTTTAAATAAGTTAATTCTTTTATTAATTGAATTATCATTTAATAGTTTAAGTATTTCATATAAATCGGGTGACATTGTTCTTCCTGTTATCATAACCCTTATAAGTTCACAAATGTCACTAATATTACCTAAGTATTTATCCGGGTTTTGTTTATATTCTTTATTATCTGGGCAAAAATTGTATTTTACTGAAAACTCTTTAATTTTATTAAACCAATCTTGTTTCTCATCTTCTTTATTATAAATATTTTTAAAATAATCTTCAAGTATTTCTGGTTTATAGAATTTTTTGATTTCTAAATCTTTATAATCATTTATGTTAAATAATTCATCAAACATAAACGATATCTCTTTTTTTACATCAGAATAACAACTAATATCTTTTCTTGGTCTAGGTACTTCACGTTCTATATTTAATATATTAATAGTATATTCCCTATTATTATTTAATAGTTCATAAAAATTTTTATCATAAATATTTAAATATTCTAATGTTTTATAATATAGATCGGTTGCTTTTAATCTACTAAAATACGTTTTAGAAATACTAATTAATTTATCTATGTCAAATATTGAACCACTTTTAGACATTTTATCAAATGTGAATTTAAAATCATTTATACTTAATTCTGGATTTTGATTATACCATTCTTCAAAATTTGAATTAAGTAAAGTTGCAAAGTATAATTTAACTGCTTCTTCAGGAATTCCTCTTTCGTTATAGAAACTAACTGCAGCTTCTGGATCTTTTCTTTTAGACAATTTTCTAACAGTTTCTCCTTCTTTTTTGTTAAGAGGAAGAATATGTGCATATTTAGGCACTTTAAATCCAAAAGATTTCCATATTTCTAAATGATACGGTACAGAAGATATATATGAATCATCTCTTGTAACATGTGTTACTCTCATTAAATGATCATCAACAACATGCGCAAAGGCATAAGGAGGTATTCCATCTGATTTAATAAGTACATGATCAATATCATTTTCTGGTATTTCAATAGTTCCTTTTATTAAATCTTTAAATACTATTTTTTTATTAAAGTCACCATTGCTTTTAAGTCTTAATACCCAAGGCTCGTTGTTTTTAATTTTTTTCTCAATTTCTTCATAAGAAAGATTTCTACATTTAGCATAATGTCCATAATAACCAATTCTATCTTTTTTTTCAGTTTGAATTTCTCTTATATGATTTATTTCTTCCTCAGTACAAAAGCATGGATATGCTTTTCCAAGAGATACTAAGTATTTTCCAAAAGCAGCATAAATATCTTTTCTTTGACTTTGAATATATGGACCATAAGCACCACCATTAATTGGATCTTCATCAATTCTATACTTGTATGCTTTTAAATCTTCTAAAATTAATTCAGTTCCGTTTTCTATGGCTCTTTTATCATCAGTATCTTCAATTCTTAAAATAAATACACCATTTGTTTGATGGGCAAATGTTTCTGGAATAAAAGATGCAAATAAATTGCCCATATGCATTCTTCCAGTAGGGGAAGGGGCGAATCTTGCTACGATTGCATCTTCTGGTAAATCTCTTTCTGGATACATATTTTCATAATCTTCTATAGTTTTATCTATATTAGGATATAATAAATCAGCAAGTTTTTTATAATCCATAATTTCACTTCCTTTTTTGGTTGCCCTAGAAGGATTCGAACCTCCGGTGCTGGAGTCAGAGTCCAGAGCCTTACCACTTGGCCATAGGGCAATAAATCATTATTAATTATATAACATTTATTTAATAAAATAAATACAACTAAGCAATTTAGTTGTATTTTTTTAATAACAAGTAAGAATTCCTTTCTTGCTTTAAAATTTCATAGCTATTCAAAACTTCTTTAATTAAATAATTTGTTTCACTTGAAGTAACAACTATTGATTTGTCTTTTATTAATTCATCATATTTTTTAATTTTTAATCTATTACATTCTAAATTTGATATAGAAATTTCTAAATTGTTTTGAAGTTCATCAATTTTATCATCTATAAATATATTCAAATCATTTAATTCTTTATAATAATTTTTTAATTCATTGTTGAAGTTTATAATAGAATCTACATATATGTTATTTAATAATTTTAATTGATTAATATATCCTTGATACTTAACTAGATTTTTTTGCTCATAATATTTAATCATTTCGATGTTTCTTCTTAAATCATCTATAGAATCATATAATTCTATTTTTGTTAGTCTTATTAAACATGATAAATTTATTTTCAATTTAATTAGTTTATTCATAAGTGTGTACTCCTCAAATCAAGGCGTATTATACCAAAAGTCACAAAAAAAAGCAACAAAAGTTGCTTTATTTCTAAATTGGTGACCTGTACGGGATTTGAACCCGTGAATGCACGCGTGAAAGGCGTGTGTGTTAACCATTTCACCAACAGGCCAAACTGGTGGGCCTGAATAGACTTGAACTATCGACCTTGCGCTTATCAGACGCACGCTCTAACCAGCTGAGCTACAAGCCCATTTTTTGTTTGACTTTTATATTCTATAATATTTTTAACATTTTTGCAACTATTTTCTTGAAAAAATAAAAAAATCTTGTATACTTAATTGTAGGAGGATATGAAGAATGGAATTATTAATTGAAATTGTAGTTTATAGTTGGCTTATAACTTTTGCTTTTTGCATATCTATTTCATTAGCATATCCATTATTAAAAAAGTATTATGATAATGGCTTTGAAGCTTTAATACCACTATATAATATTTTTATACTATTTAAAGCAATAGGATATACTAGTTTGCTTGGCTTTTTATTTCTATTGCCAATTATAAATATATTTATGATGCATGTATTAGGGTATGGATTAAGTAAAAAAGTGAAAACATATTTATTTTTTAAAGTTGGTTATGTTATTTTGCCTATAATTTTTATACCATTATCTGCATGTTTTAGAAAAAAAGAATCAAATAAAAAAGAAAAAAATAAAGAAGAAAAAATTGAAACTTTCGAAGTTGAAGAAGATTTAGAAGATGAAGAAATATTAGACGAAAGTATTTTTAAACTTAAAGCCGCTCCAAAAGAAGCTTATATAGATGAAAACAAACCATACAAAGCTAAAAAAGTAGAAGTCAATCAAAAATTAATAGATAGTGATCCAATTGAACAAGAAAGAGTTGAAAAAGTGGAAAAAAAGAAAAAAAATTAAGACTTTGCAGTCTTTTTTTGTGTATGATATAATGAAATAGTGAGGGTAGTAAGTTATGGCAGAATATAATGAAAAATCTATTAAAATATTAGAAGGACTTGAAGCAGTTAGAAAAAGACCAGGTATGTATATTGGTTCAACTGATAAAAGAGGTCTTCATCATTTAGTATGGGAAATTGTCAATAATAGTATTGATGAAGTAATAAATGGATATGGTAATAAAGTAGATGTAATACTTCATAAAGATGGTAGTGTTTCCGTTGCTGATGAAGGACGTGGAGTACCTATTGGAATGCATGAAAGTGGAAAATCCACTCCTGAAGTAATATATACAATACTTCATGCTGGTGGCAAATTTGAAGCTGGAGGATATAAAGTAAGTGGGGGACTTCATGGTGTAGGTTCTTCCGTAGTTAATGCTTTATCTAAATGGATGAAAGTGACTATTTATAGAGAAGGAAGAATATCAGAAATTACATTTAAAAATGGTGGACATGTAGATAGTCCTTTAAAAACAATTGGAACATCTAAGAAAACTGGTACTACCGTAAGATTTATGCCAGATGATGAAATATTCTCTACAACTAAATTTAGTTTCACAACTATATGTGAAAGAATGCAAGAAAATGCTTTTTTAACTAATGATTTAACAATAAATGTAATAGATGAAGAAGATGATAAAGAAGTGAGTTATCATTATGATAATGGTCTTGTTTCATTTGTAGAATACATAAATGATAATAAAACTCCTTTAAATAAAGTTATAGATATACATGGTGAAAAAAATGGAATAGTTGTAGATGTAGCAATGCAATATACTGAAAGCTATGATGAAAATATACTTTCATTTGTAAATAATGTTAAAACATCTGATGGAGGTACACATGAAGTAGGGTTTAAAACTGCACTTACAAAAGTATTTAATGATTATGTAAAAGCAAATAATCTTCTTAAAGGTAATGCTTCATTAGAAGGTGGAGATGTAAGAGAAGGATTAAGTGCAATTATTTCTCTTAAAATACCTGAAGATCTTCTTCAATTTGAAGGTCAAACTAAAAATAAATTAGGTACTCCTTCTGCTAAAAGTGTAGTAGAAAGTTTGGTATATGAGAAATTAAGTTACTATCTTGAAGAGAATAAAGAAGTTGCTTTAAAAATAATGGATAAAGCTTTAAAAAGTAAAATTGCAAGAGAAGCAGCTAGAAAGGCAAGAGCAGAGGCAAGGGCTGGAAAAACTAAAAAAACTATCGAAAGAACACTTCTTGGAAAACTCACTCCTGCTGGAAGCAAAGATTATAAAAATAATGAATTATTTTTAGTGGAAGGTAACTCTGCTGGAGGAACTGCTAAAACAGGAAGAGATAAAAATCATCAAGCAATATTACCACTTAGAGGTAAAGTTATTAATAGTGAAAAAACAAGTATTACAGAGCTTTTAAAAAATGAAGAAATTAAATTAATAATACATGCAATTGGAGCTGGCTTTGGTCCAGAGTTTTCAGTTGAAGATTCAAATTATGGAAAAATAATTATTATGACCGATGCTGATGATGATGGAGCACATATTCAAATACTTCTTTTAACTTTCTTCTATAGATATATGAAACCACTTATTGAAAATGGTATGCTTTATATTGCAAGACCACCTTTATATTTAGTTAAATTTAGTGGTGGACATAAATATTTTAATACAAATGAAGAATTACAAGAATTTAGAAACACTTTTAAAGGTAATTATTCTTTGCAAAGATATAAAGGTCTTGGTGAAATGAATGCTGACCAATTATGGGAAACTACAATGAATCCTGATACTAGAAGTTTAATTAGAGTAAATATCACTGATGCTGCCTTAGCAGATAAACGTGTTAGTGTTTTAATGGGCGATAAAGTTGAGCCAAGAAAAGAGTGGATTAATGAAAATGTAGAATTCACTATGGAAG
>JAEEGL012670318.1_pt1 | contig 16183 bp, 12 predicted proteins | sample 9134231 | NCBI WGS metagenome assembly JAEEGL01 (sample SAMN16246548, study PRJNA631951) | gut metagenome | biome: gut microbiome; feature: rumen; material: fiber-attached | host: Bos | place: Iran: Karaj | collected 2018-10
TACAACGAAGGCATTGGGCAGATGGTCGTTAAATTCATAGGACAGTTCGTAGTTATCGTAACCAACTATATTCTTTCAAAGCTCTGGATCTTTAAGAAGAAGGATGCCGCTACAGAGCCTGAAGATTTAAAAATCACGGAAACAGAAGATGAATAAAGATGAACTTATTCAGCAGGAATACATCAAAAAAGCAAAGGCTTATGTTGAGGAGTATAAAAGACTCATCGGACATGAGCCTTCATCTTGTGTTGTCACTTTCGGCTGTCAGATGAATGCAAGAGATTCCGAAAAACTCTGCGGGATACTTGAGAAAGTCGGTTTTATCCTTACGGATGACGAAAATGCCGATCTGGTAGTTTATAATACCTGCACTGTCAGAGACAACGCCAACCAGAGAGTATACGGGAGACTGGGTGCACTTCATTCGATGAAGAAGAAGAATCCGTATAAAAAGATCGCACTGTGCGGATGCATGATGCAGGAAGAAAGCGTTATCTCTTACATCAGGGAAAAGTACGGATTTGTCGACCTTATATTCGGCACTCATAATATCTTTAAATTAGCGGAACTTATCTGTGATATGTTTTCAAGCGATGAAATGGTCGTTGATATATGGAAGGATACGGATAAGATCGTGGAAGAACTCCCTACAAAGAGGAAATACTCCTATAAATCCGGGATCAACATCATGTTCGGATGCAATAATTTCTGTACTTACTGCATCGTTCCGTATGTAAGGGGAAGAGAGCGGTCCAGAGAACCTGAGGATATAGTCTGCGAGATCCGCAAACTTTCTTCCGAAGGCGTAAAAGAGATAATGCTCCTCGGACAGAACGTTAATTCATACGGAAAAAACCTGGAAAAGGATATCACGTTCTCGGATCTGCTTAAAATGGTAGAAGATATAGACGGAATAGAAAGGATCAGATTCATGACATCACATCCCAAGGATCTTTCGGATGATCTTATTGAGGTAATGAAGAATTCGAAAAAGATCTGCCGTCATCTGCATCTGCCTCTCCAGTCGGGTTCCGACAGGATCCTTAAGGCTATGAACAGGCATTATACAAAAGAAAAATATATCGAACTGGCACTTAAGATACGCCGAGAAATACCTGATATCGCGATCACTACCGATATCATAGTAGGTTTCCCCGGCGAAGAAGATACAGACGTTGACGATACGATCGATGTTATAAAAAGAGTCGGCTTTGATAATGCATTTACGTTTATATATTCAAAAAGAACAGGAACACCGGCTGCGTCGATGGAACAGGTGGACGAGGCTGTTGTTAAGAGAAATTTTGACAGAGTCTTAAAGGTCGTACAGGATACGGCAAGAGAGGCTGTCTCCAGATATGAAGGAATGGTCATGGATGCACTTTGCGAGGATGTCAATGAACATGATCCTTCTTTGATAAACGGCCGGTTATCAAATAATACTATCGTTCATTTTCCCGGTTCGGCAGACCTTATCGGACAGATAGTACCTGTCAGGCTGTCCGAATGCCACGGTTTTTATTATATGGGTGAATTATGTCGGAACTGATAAATGAAGTAACGCCGATGATGGCTCAATATCTCGAAACAAAAAAAGAGTACCCGGACTGTATACTTTTTTACAGGCTGGGTGATTTTTATGAGATGTTTTTCGATGATGCCAGGATAGCATCAAAGGAGCTGGAGCTCACACTTACCGGTAAAAGCTGTGGACTTGATGAGCGTGCACCCATGTGCGGGGTCCCGTATCACGCTGTAGATTCATACCTTTCAAAAATGGTTCAGAAGGGTTATAAGGTAGCTATCTGTGAACAGGTAGAAGATCCGAAACTTGCCAAAGGTCTCATTAAAAGGGAAGTGATAAGGATCGTTACTCCCGGAACAAACATTACACCCGGAGCGGTTGAAGACAATAAGAATAATTATCTTATGAGCATTGCCTGCTTTGAAAACGGAACAGGCATATCAGTCTGTGATGTTACGACAGGTGATTATTATCTTACTGAGGTGGATACGACCGGAAGGATCCTTGACGAGATCATGAAATTCATGCCGAGTGAGATAATATGCAATGATGCTTTTCTGCTGTGCGATCTCGATCTTGAGAACATCAAAGGCAGGTACGGAATGATCATCAATTCCATTGACCCCAGAAACTTTGATGACGAGCGCTGCCAGAAAGCTCTGCTTGACCATTTCAGGGTTAATACACTAAAAGGAATGGGACTTGATGATTTTCCCATGGGCGTGGTCGCATCCGGCGCGCTAATGCTTTATCTTATTCAGACACAGAAGTCTTCTCTGGAGCATATAACTCATTTATATCCTTATATATCTAATAAATTCATGCTCCTTGACAGTTCCACCAGGAGAAATCTTGAACTTGTTGAAACATTAAGGGACAAATCAAAGAGAGGATCGCTCCTGTGGGTACTCGATAAGACCAAAACAGCCATGGGCGGCCGTCTTTTACGCTCATATATTGAGCAACCGCTTGTTGAAAAAGAAGATATCGAAGAAAGACTTGATGCGATCGAAGCCCTTAATAAGAATACAATAAACAGGGATGAGATAAGAGAGTATCTAAATCCAATATACGATCTTGAAAGACTTCTTGGAAGGATAAGTTATAAAACAGCTAATCCGAGAGATCTTATCGCATTTAAAAGTTCTCTTTCGATGCTGCCTCATATCAAGACTCTGCTGAATGATTTTGATACAAAGATGCTTAATACCATCAATGACGAGATGGATGATCTTCAGGATATCCGGGCTCTTATCGAGGAAGCTATCGTAGATGAGCCGCCTATAAATGTTCATGAAGGCGGGATCATTAAGAACGGATTTGATGAGAATATCGATAAGCTTAAAAAAGCCAAGACGGATGGCAGAAACTGGCTTGCTTCACTTGAGGAAGAAGACAGGGAACGTACAGGTATAAAAAACCTTCGCGTTAAATACAATAAGGTTTTCGGATATTACTTTGAAGTTACGAATTCCTATAAGGATCTCGTTCCGGAAGACTATATCAGAAAGCAGACACTCACAAATGCAGAAAGATATACAACCCCGCGACTTAAAGAACTTGAGGATACTATCCTTAATGCGGAAGATAAACTATATGCACTTGAATATGAGACTTTTGTCAATATCAGGGAAGCGATAGCAAATGAGGTCGAGAGGATCCAGAAAACCGCCAAAGCTGTTGCACGGCTTGATGTAATGACATCACTTTCCTATGTTTCCGAGAAGAACAGATATGTCAGACCGAAATTAAATACCAGGGGTGTAATAGATTTAAAGGACGGAAGACATCCGGTTATAGAACAGATCATGGACAATGATATGTTCATAGCAAATGATACATATCTTGATAATAAACAGAACTGTGTGAGCATTATCACCGGGCCTAATATGGCAGGTAAGTCCACATATATGCGACAGGTCGCACTTATAGTTCTGATGGCGCAGATAGGTTGTTTTGTACCCTGCCGAAAAGCCGATGTTTCGATCGTTGACAGGATTTTCACCCGAGTCGGTGCTTCGGATGATCTTGCTTCGGGGCAGTCGACATTTATGGTTGAGATGAATGAGGTGGCTAACATCTTAAGGAATGCCACTGCGGATTCACTGCTGATCCTTGACGAGATCGGACGCGGAACATCAACTTTTGACGGACTTGCAATCGCTTGGGCCGTTATCGAGCATATAGCAAACAAACGTCTTCTTGGGGCTAAAACTCTGTTTGCGACTCATTATCATGAGCTTACCGAACTTGAAGGCAAGATGAGCAACGTAAATAACTACTGCATAGCAGTTAAGGAACAGGGAGAGGATATTGTTTTCCTTCGCAAGATAATAAAAGGCGGTGCTGACAGATCATATGGAATTCAGGTTGCCAGACTTGCCGGTGTTCCTGACATAGTGACTGACCGTGCAAAAGAGATCGCTGCGCAGCTTGCAGATAATGATATTTCCGAAAAGATAGAATCTATCGCCGTAGATAATAAAGATCAGAAGATAAAAAGTGAGCATTTTGATGATGTCGATCTTGGACAGATGACCCTTTTTGATACGACGACCGATCAGGATGTAATAAATGAACTGCGCGATATCGATCTGGAATCCATGCGGCCCATTGATGCTTTGAACAGATTATACAAACTTCAGAACATGCTGAAGAACAGATGGTAGGAAAATGTCTAAGATACAGGTACTTGATAAGACAACAATCGAACAGATAGCTGCAGGAGAGGTCGTGGAAAGACCTTTTAATGTCGTTAAGGAACTTGTCGAGAATTCGATCGATGCAGGAGCATCCAATATCACTGTAGAGATCAAAGACGGCGGCCTTAAGATGATAAGGGTTACTGATGACGGGGATGGCATATCAAGGGATGATATTACCAAAGCGTTTCTTCCGCACGCTACCAGCAAGATAGTGAATATTGATGATCTTTTATCGATAAGGAGCCTTGGCTTTCGCGGAGAGGCATTATCATCAATAAGCGCGGTAAGCGATATTGAGCTTATAACCAAGACCAAAGATGATCTTCTTGGCAGTCATTTTGTACGTGAAAAGGATATCGACGGACAGATAGAAGAGATCGGAGCTCCTAATGGAACGACCATTATTGTTAAGGACCTGTTTTATAACGTGCCGGCAAGAAAGAAATTTCTTAAATCCTTATCGGCAGAGGGATCGATGGTTGCTGGTCTAATAGAACATATTGCTCTTTCTCATCCTGAGATCGCCTTCAGGTTTACAAGCAATCAAAGACCTGTTTTCCAGACTTCCGGAAGCGGGGATCTTAAAGAAGTGATCTACAGGATCTATGGCAAGGAAACTGCCGATAACCTTATTGAATTCAAACTGGACGATGAGATACTTAAGGGCAGCGGATATATCGGTAATCCTTCACTCACCAGATCGTCCAGAAGTTTTGAAAACTTCTTTATGAACGGAAGGTTCGTACATTGCGATGTCTTTTCAAAGGCGGTTGAAGAGGGCTACAGGGAGTTTCTGATGCAGCATAAATTCCCGTTCTGCGTGATCGATTTCGAATGCGATCCAGCGATGATAGATGTAAATGTACATCCGGCAAAGATGGAGATAAGACTTCACAAACGGGAAGAATCATATGATCTTATCCGTGATGCGGTTCATGAATGCATGAGCAACCGTGAACATATAAGAAATGTCCCGATAGATGAACATGACGAAGAGGTTATTGCCTCAAAAAGGCCTCCCGAACCCGAAAGAAAAAGTCCTGAACCTTTTGAAACCAAAAGGATCCTTCAGTTTAAGCATGTAGATACTGACAGTGCTGAAGAACATAATATAATCAAAGCCAGGGAAGTTGCTGTAGTACGGAATCTGTCGCAGATGAACCTGTTTGAGGATAAGTTCCTTTCTGCGCAGGCGCTTCCCAGACACAGAGTAATCGGTCAGGTTTTTAAAACATACTGGCTTATAGAGTATGAAGACAAGCTGTTTATGATGGATCAGCATGCTGCGCACGAAAAGGTCAAATATGAAAGACTGATGAAGCAGTACAGAGAAAAAAGCATAACTTCCCAGTCGATCAATCCTCCTATAGTAGTAGATGTATCGGCGAAGGAAATGAATGTGATAGTCGATTATTTTGATACCTTTGCAAAACTGGGGATTGAGATAGAGGATTTCGGGACCGGATCCGTTGCAATAAGGTCAATGCCGCAGGATCTTTACGGAACAGATGAAATTACATTTATCAGAGAGATAATAGACGAACTTCTTATGAACCCTTTAAAGGGTGACCCGGAGGTTATCCTTTCCAAGATAGCGTCAATGTCCTGCAAGGCAGCTGTAAAGGGCAACACCTTTATGAACGAAAGGCAGGCGGAAGCACTTATAAATGAACTTATGACACTTGAGAATCCATATAATTGCCCGCATGGAAGACCTACTATCATATCCATGACAAAGAATGACCTTGATAAGAAATTCAGCAGGATAGTCACATGAAAAATAAACTGATCATAATAACAGGCCCCACGGCAGTAGGAAAAACCGCATTATCGATCAAACTCGCAAAGAAGATAAACGGTGAGATAATAAGCGCCGATTCCATGCAGATATATAAGGGGATGGATATCGGAACTGCCAAAGTCACACCAGAAGAAACTGAAGGTATCAGGCACTACCTGGTTGATGTCCTTGAGCCTACTCAGGACTTTAATGTGTTCGAATTTCAAAGGATGGCCAAGGAAGCAGTTGATACAATAACCGGCAATGGTAAAATACCAATTGTTGCCGGAGGAACCGGTTTTTATATACGCGCACTGCTTTATGATGCCGAATTCGAGGAAATGGGTGATATCGGGATCAGAAAACGTCTTGAAAAAGAAGCTCATATTCATGGCAAAGAAGCTCTTTACGAAAGACTTAAAAATGTTGATCCCGAATATGCTATTTCCGTTCATCCCAATAATGTCAAGAGGGTTATAAGAGCTCTTGAATATATTGAGCAGACAGACGAGAAATTCTCCGAATACAATAAGAGGCTTGGAGAAAAAGAATCGCCTTATGATTTCAGTTATTTTGTTCTTACCGATGACCGTGATGTCATGTACTCAAATATAGATAAGAGAGTTGACAGAATGATGGAAGACGGTCTTGTTGATGAAGTGCGTTCTTTGCTTGATATGGGGATAAGCCCGAAGAACACTTCAATGCAGGCTATCGGATATAAGGAGATCACGGATCATCTGGAAGGTTTATGCACAATTGAAGAAGCCGTTGATAAGATAAAACAGAACACCCGCCACTATGCCAAAAGACAGCTTACGTGGTTCAGGAAAGAAAAAACGGTAACGTTTATAGATAAACGTGATTTTGGCCGGGATAATGACAGAATATTGGAATATATAATGGAGGAGATCAGTAAATGAGCGATCTCAGACAGAAATATGCCGAGATTGGCATATCGGATAAGGTATATGACTTTGCAGAGTCAGTCTATCAGTCCCTTAATGACAGATTCAGGAAGATCGATGATGTCTGCGAATATAATCAGCTTAAGGTGATCGATGCCATGCACAAAAACAGGGTGTCTGAAGCTTGCTTCATGGGAAGTTCAGGCTACGGATACAATGATCTGGGTCGTGAAACGCTTGAAAGGGTTTATTCAGATATATTCAAAACAGAAGATGCACTTGTTCGTCCCCAGATAACCTGCGGAACACATGCGCTTGCTCTTGCGCTGATGTCAAACCTAAGACCCGGTGATGAACTGCTTAGCCCTGTCGGCAAGCCATATGATACACTTGAAGAAGTCATCGGCATCAGGCCGTCAAGAGGATCGCTTGCCGAATACGGTATAACCTATTCTCAGGTCGATCTTTTACCCGACGGATCTTTTGACTTTGACGGAATCCGGAATGCTGTAAATGATAAAACAAAAATGGTAACTATACAGCGATCCAAAGGATACCAGACAAGGCCAACTCTGAGCGTTTCGAGGATTTCGGAACTTATTTCGTTTATTAAAAATATAAAGCCTGACATCATATGCATGGTCGATAACTGTTACGGTGAGTTTGTAGAGACCATGGAACCTTCAGAAGCCGGTGCTGATATGGTTGTGGGGTCGCTTATTAAGAATCCGGGCGGTGGTCTTGCTCCGATAGGCGGATACATAGCTGGCAAAAAAGAATGCATAGAAAATGCAGCATGCAGACTGACATCTCCGGGACTGGCAAAAGAAGTCGGAGCATCCCTTAATATAATGCAGAGCTTTTACCAGGGGCTTTTTCTGGCACCACAGGTTACATCAAGCGCATTAAAGAGTGCGATATTTGCCGCAAATATCTATCAGAAACTGGGATATGACGTACTTCCCAATGCTGATGAAGAACGTTATGATATCATTCAGTCCATAACATTGCGGAGCCCTGAGGCTCTCTGTGCATTTTGCGAAGGAATACAGAAGGCAGCTCCGGTTGACGGCTTTGTAAAACCTGAACCATGGGATATGCCGGGATATGATTCGCCTGTTATTATGGCGGCAGGAGCATTTGTATCAGGTTCTTCTATCGAACTGAGCGCAGACGGACCTTTAAAGGAACCGTATGCCGTTTATTTTCAGGGCGGACTTACTGCTTCTCATGGCAAACTCGGTATCATGATGTCGCTTCAGAGCCTTGTGGATAAAGATATAGTCAGTCTTTAATTATTCTGCTGTTTGTGCTAAAATATATTGAAAATTTTTTTTGAAAGGTCAGTTTATGATTTCGGGAAATGCATTCGGTATCGATCTCGGTACCAGTAATATCAAAATATACAGTATGTCCGATGACTCGATCCTTGTTGAGAAGAACATGATCGCCATCGAAAACAGAAAGACTTTTCTGGCATATGGTGATTCGGCTTATGACATGTATGAAAAGGCACCGGCAAATATAGTAATATCATTCCCTCTTTCGAACGGCGTTATAGCCGATATCAACAATATGGAAGAGCTTGTTCATTACTTTATAAATGATCTTTCCCGAAATAATATCAGACCTGCGGATTACTATATAACTGTCCCCACCGATGTTACTGAGGTTGAAAAACGTGCTTTCTATGACCTTGTTAAGGAGGCCGATGTAAAGGCCAAGCATATATGGGTGGTTGAAAAAGCTGTTGCTGACGGTCTTGGTCTGGATGTGGATGTCAAGAATTCACAGGGTGTACTTGTCGTTGACGTCGGTTATGACACAACCGAAATATCAATTCTTTCTCTGGGCGGTATAGTAAGAAGCCGTCTTATCAAGGTGGGCGGATATAAATTTGATGAAGCCATAAGGAACGCTGTTCGAAAGCAGTATAATCTTGTTATCGGACAGAAGACTGCAGAGATCGTCAAGAACGAACTGAGACTTATGGAAGAAGCCGGAAAGGGTGCCATAGTTTACGGAAGAGATCTGGTTACCGGTCTTCCGGTTGAAAGAGAACTGCCTACAAAGATGATCTGCGAAGCAATGTCCGAGCAATTCAGGGTTGTAATAGATAATATAAAAGTTATCCTGGAGCTTACACCTCCCGAACTTGCAGCCGATATTTACAGGCACGGACTTTATCTTACCGGCGGCGCTTCACAGACTTCACATCTGGCTTCGCTCATAAGCAAGAGCACCGGACTTAAGGTAAACGAAGCCGAGAATCCGATCACATCCGTGGCCCTCGGTCTTTCAAAGATAATGAAGGACAGCAATTACCGTTCGGTTGCATATTCTATTGAAGGAAAATAATCAATGAGTCCTGTAATCCCACAGAAAGGAGAAAAATTTACCATTCCGGGTAAGTATCTCCTTTTTGTTTTAACAATTATCTGTATAGCTCTTATTGTCATTTCGTTTAACACGGATGTGTTATCAAAGCCCATAAGTACAGTCAGCGGTTTTGTTATCACGCCCATTCAGAACGGGATAAGCAAAGCCGGATCCTACCTTTCGGGCAGAAAAGAAGATCTCAGACAGCTTAAGATTCTCCTTGAAGAAAATCAGAGACTTCAGAAGGAAGTTGATGATCTGACAATAGAAAACATTATGCTTCAGCAGGACCGTTATGAACTTGTTGCATTAAGGGAATTATATGATCTGGACGCACAGTATGATGATTACGAAAAGGTGGGAGCAAGGATCATAGCAAAAGATTCCGGCAACTGGTTTCACAGTTTCGTTATCAACAAAGGAACGGATGACGGCCTTGAGGTAGACATGAATGTTATGGCTGGATCGGGACTTGTGGGCAGAATAACCGATCTCGGACCTGACTGGGCCAAGGTGTTAAGTATCATAGATGACAGTTCAAACACTTCGGGAATGGTACTTTCGACTTCGGATAATCTCATAGTTACGGGAGATCTTCAGTGTTATTCAGACGGTGTTATCCCTTTTGAAAAGCTTGTAGATACGGCAGACAGAGTTGTTGAAGGAGATAAGATCGTAACATCAAACGTATCTGACAAATATCTGCCCGGAATCCTCATAGGCTATATTTCCACTATCAACAAGGATTCAAACAACCTGACAAAATCGGGTTATCTGACTCCTGCCGTGGATTTCAATCATTTAAATGAAGTACTCGTCATCAAACGTCTCAAACAGACGGTTGAAGAATAACGGAGATAAATTTTGAAACCGAAAATAAAGCGTTTTGCGGTTGCATTTATACTGGTAATAATATCTTTTTGTCTTCAGACCACAGTTTTTTCGTGGCTTTCTTTTGGTGGGATCATCCCCAATATTATGGTCATACTTACTGTAACTTATGCGATCATGAAAGGTGATCGTGTGGGCATTATCGTCGGCTTTTTCTGCGGACTTCTTTCCGATGTTTTCTTTGGTACATTTATAGGCCTGAACGCGATCTTCTATATGTTCATTGGATTCTGTAACGGTAAGTTTCATCAGGTTTTTTATGAAGATGATGTAAAGCTTCCACTGGTATTGATCTTTACTTCAGATCTGCTTTACGGTCTTTCATACTATGTGATAATGTTCCTGCTACGCTCGAGATTCGATTTTTCATTCTATTTCCTGAAGATAATCCTCCCGGAGGTCATATATACTATAGCGATAACTCTGATCTATTATCCGATGCTTCTTCTCATTCATAAACTGCTTGAAAGAAGTGAAAAGAAAGAGGGCATGAGATTTGTTTGAAGAATTCAAGGAAAAATTCATAGAACTGATCCTGTCCAGGACTTTTGTCATGATCCTTGTACTTACGGTTCTTTTCGGATCTTTGATTTACAGGGTTTTTAACCTTCAGATAGTTCATGGGGAAGAATATCTGGATTCTTTTGAGACCAGGATCAAAAAGGAACTGACAATAGAAGGTACCAGGGGAAACATCTATGACAGAAACGGCAACCTTCTAGCATATAATGAGCTTGCTCATGCCGTTAAGATAGAAGACGTTTATGAGAGCGGGCGATACAAGAACCTTAATCTTAATACGACCATATACGAAACGATCAGGATCATTGAGGGCAACAAGGACAAGGTTGTTTCGGACTTTAAGATCGCTCTTGATAAGAATGGAGAGTATTATTTTACAGTTGAAGGAACTTCTTTAAGTCGATTCCTTGCTGATGTATATGGTCATAATTCTATAAATGATCTTACGGTCAAGGAAAAGACCTCCACACCCGACGATGTTATCAATTATCTCTGCGGCTGGGACAGGTTCAGGATAGGTTTTTATAACGATAACACCAGGAAAGACGGGTTCATTCCCGGGAACGGATATTCCAGGAGCGATCTTTTGAAGATCCTTAATGTCAGATATGATATGAACAACAATTCTTATCAGAAGTATATATCTACAACCATAGCTTCGGATGTCTGTGAGGAAACAGTTGCTGTCATCATGGAAAACAACAATGAACTTCCCGGTGTGTCTATCGAAGAAGGAACTGTAAGGAAATATGTGGATCCTGTCTACATGTCGAATATCCTCGGTTATACAGGTAAGGTTTCATCTACGGATGAGCTCAGTTCATTACAGGAGATCAACGTCAACTATACGATCAATGATACAGTGGGAAAACTCGGCGTTGAAAAATCCATGGAAAACTATCTTCAGGGTAAAAAAGGCTCTGAGACGATCTTTGTAAATTCAGTCGGAAAAACGACTGAAGTTGCAAACTATATTGAACCGATTGCCGGAAATGATATTTATCTTACTATCGATAAAGATCTTCAGGTTGCTGTATACAAGATGCTTGAAGAGCACCTCGCAAGTATCATATATACCAAGATCATAAACACCAAGGAATTTGATGCTTCTGCGGTTTCCGCTTCAAAGATTATGATACCTATCTATGATGTTTATATCGCACTTTTTAACAATAACGTCATAAATATCGATCATCTGTCCGAAGATGATGCCCAGGAAAACGAAAAAGCCGTTTATGACAGGTTCATCACAAAAAGAGAACAGGTATTTGAAAAACTCAGAACTGAATTATATGATAAAAAGACGGTTTATACCGATCTGAACACGGAATACAAGGTTTATGAAAGCTATATCATAGATAAGCTTTATCAGGAAAACATTATCGACAAAGAGATGATTGATACTTCAGACAAGACATATATTGCCTGGACGACTGACGAATCGATCTCTGCTTATGAATACATAAATTACTGTATCTCAATGAACTGGATAGATGTATCAAAACTCGATATTGATACCCAGTATTCGGATTCCGAAAAGATATATAATTACATGATCAATCACATCCTTGATGAGCTTTATAAGGATAAGGGATTTATAAAGAAGATCATAACCTACATGATCAAGGGTGACGAAATAAGCGGAAGTTCCATATGCAGGATCCTTATTGAACAGAACGTTGTAGAACTGGATGAAGAAGAAGAAAGAAAAATGCTCACCGGTGTAACTACGGCGTATGCATTTATGAAGGAAAGGATTAAGAATCTGGATATAACACCTGCCATGCTGGCACTTGACCCGTGTTCGGCATCATGTGTGATAACCGATGTAAATACAGGTGATGTATTATGTCTGGTTTCCTATCCCGGATTTGATAACAATATGCTCGCCAACGGAGTTGATCCGGATTACTATGCAGCACTTCAGGCAGATCTTTCCACTCCGATGATCAATTATGCAACACGACATAAGACAGCACCCGGATCTACATTTAAACCGGTATCTGCCACAGCAGGTCTTATAGAAGGAGTAATTTCAACCGGAACCAGATTTACATGTACAGGACTTTTTGATAAAGTTGCGCCTCCTGCAGCCTGCTGGATATACGGCAAGGGGGCTCACGGATCCCTTAATGTTTCTGAAGCAATAAGACATTCATGCAACATGTTCTTTTATGAACTTGGTTATCAGCTTGGTTCATCACCAAACGGATATTCATCAGATTATGCGTTAAGCAGGCTGGAAGTTTATGCTGACGCATACGGACTTACAGATTTAAGTGGTGTGGAGATCGAGGAGTCCATGCCTTCCTTCTCTACAACAGACGGTGTCAGATCGGCCATCGGACAGGGCTCACATTCATATACCACGGTAGGTCTTGCCAGATATGTGACTGCCATAGCCAATTCCGGAACATGTTATAATCTTACGCTTCTTGATAAGGTGACAGACAGATCAGGAAATCTGCTTAAAGATAATACTGCAACCATAAGAAATGAGATCACAATGGACCCGTCCTACTGGAGAGCTATACATCAGGGTATGAGAGAAGTTGTTGAATCGAGGAGTGATTATGAGGATATGAAGATCAGGGTCGCCGGCAAAACAGGTACCGCCGAGGAAAGCAGAAACAGAGCCAATCATGCGCTTTTCATCTGCTATGCACCCTATGATAATCCCCAGATAGCCGTTGCTACCAGGATCGCATACGGATATTCATCAACCTATGCTGCCCAGACAACCAAGGACATCCTGAATTATTATTTCAAAACCGAGGACGAAGAGGACCTTATCACGGGACAGGCCCAGGAGCTTGATAACGTGACAACCGTTACTGACTGATATGTTTACAAAATACAGATTAAGACAATACAATTTTAAACTGGTTATTTTTGTGATAACCCTTGCTGTGATCGGTATTATGGCTGTATCATCCGCCGATGAGAGTCTTTATCATCGACAGATGTGGGGCGTTATAGGCGGTATCGTGATCATGATAATACTGTCGCTTTTTGACTATAATCTGCTCCTTAAGTTTTACTGGATATATTACATCGCCAATATTGTGCTTCTGCTCATGGTTATATTCCTCGGAGAAGAGACCAACGGTGCACAGAGATGGATCAATATAGCCGGTATCAGATTCCAGCCCTCGGAAAGTGCAAAACTGCTCATAATCCTGTTTTTTGCGATGTTCATAATGAAGCATGAGGAGGAATTCAGTTCCTTTATATATGTTCTGCTGAGCATAGTACTTTTTGCCATACCCGCCGCTCTGGTTTACATTCAGCCCGACCTGTCAACCACGGTCATTATCTGTATAATATTTGCTGTTATAGTATTTGCGGGTAACTTAAGTTTCAGAGTGATAAGTGCTGTAATAGCCGTGGCTCTTCCCGTATTCCTTATCATCCTGTATCTTATCATGCAGCCTGACCAGACCATTGTATCTGATTATCAGAAAAACAGGATCATGGCATTCTTTAACAAAGAAGATACAGCCAATGATGCCGGATATCAGCAGACATATTCGGTAATGGCCATCGGATCGGGACAGCTTTCGGGCAAAGGCTTCAGGAATAACGAGATCTATTCGGTTAAAAATGCGGACTTTATCGCAGAACAGCAGACTGACTTTATCTTTGCCGTCATAGGAGAGGAATTCGGATTTGTAGGTACCTGTTCTGTAATAATACTTATTTTCCTTATTTCGATAGAATGTTTCATGATATCACATAAGGCAAGCAATACATCGGGCAGGATAATAGCCGCAGGAACAGGAGCGGCGCTTGGTTTTCAGAGTTTTATCAATATAGGAGTTGTGACCTATATCCTGCCAAATACCGGACTTCCTTTACCCTTTGTAAGTTATGGACTTACTTCACTTATAGTTTCTTTTGCCTCCATAGGATTTGTTTTAAATGTGGGGTTACAAAGTGAACCCAAATAATGTATAATTATTAGCGGGGTAAATGGAGGTATAGCAAATGAATATTGCTTTGATCGCGCATGATGCCAAGAAAAAGCTCATGCAGAATTTTTGTATTGCTTACAGGGGAATTCTGAGCAAGAATGATCTTTATGCGACCGGTACTACAGGCCGTCTTATAGAAGAGGTTACGAATCTTACAGTTCATAAGTTTCTTGCGGGTCATCTGGGAGGAGAGCAGCAGATAGGTGCTCAGATCGAACATAACCAGATGGATCTTGTCATATTTCTACGTGACCCCCTGACGGTTAAAAATCATGAACCGGATGTAAACAATGTTGTCAGACTTTGTGATGTCCACAACATTCCGCTGGCAACCAATCTGGCTTCAGCTGAGTTGCTCATCAAGTCTTTGGACAGAGGAGATCTTGAGTGGCGTGAAATGTATAAATAAGCTCTTATTAACAGCTGCTGTTTTTGTATATGTGATCCTGTTATCAGGATGTTCTTCAAGGAAATATCCAATGCCTTATACTGCTGATTCCGACATCAGCAGTTTTCGTATGGTCCAGTCTCAAAGCGCCATGAATACGGCGGTTCCTTTTACTTCCAGACTATGTGTAGGAGAGAATAATGTTAATTCCGATGCATTGACTCTGACACAGGGTTCTTATGCCGGACTTTTTGATATTTATGACAAAAAGATACTCTACGGCAAAAACATTCATCAGCAGTTAAATCCAGCTTCTCTCACAAAAATAATGACGGCCATCGTTGCTCTTAAAAACGGCAGTACGGATATGATCCTTACTGCTACCACAAATGTCAATCTGAAGGAGAGCGATGCGCAGAGGATGGACTTAAAGCCCGGGGATACGATGACGCTGAACCAGGCGCTTAATGTTCTGCTGCTGTATTCCGCAAATGATGTTGCTGTTCTTATTGCTGAAGGAATAGCAGGGTCGGAAGATGCGTTTGTAGATATGATGAATAAGGAGGCCATTTCGATCGGTGCGACAAACACTCATTTTACGAACTGTCACGGTCTTACTGCGGATGATCATTATACGACTGTATATGACATGTATCTGATAATGAACGATGCCATGCAGTTTGAACTGTTTAATGAGATCATTCATACTCCCGAGTATGCTACGGTTTATCATGATTCTGCGGGAATGGATAAGGAGATTTCCATCAAATCGACTAACCAGTACATTACAGGCAACAGGGATATTCCTGCCGGGATAACTGTTGTCGGCGGCAAAACCGGTACTACCAGTGCCGCAGGTCACTGCCTCGTGCTTCTTTCAAGAGACACCCGTTCGAATCCCTTTATAAGCATTGTGATGAAGTCGGATAACCGTGAAGATTTATATGAAAACATGTCCACTCTGCTGGGGTATATAGGGAATTAACGACTTGTGTTTTAGGGGTATATAACTTATAATATATTTAATTACTTTTAGGAGGGTTACCATATGGTTCAATTGATCATCGGAGAAAAGGGTAAAGGCAAGACCAAGGTACTTTTAGACAAGGTA
>JAEEGL013906415.1_pt1 | contig 16183 bp, 12 predicted proteins | sample 9134231 | NCBI WGS metagenome assembly JAEEGL01 (sample SAMN16246548, study PRJNA631951) | gut metagenome | biome: gut microbiome; feature: rumen; material: fiber-attached | host: Bos | place: Iran: Karaj | collected 2018-10
AGCCCAGAAGCTCGGCGCTATGGCTCTCTTCGGCGAGAAATACGGCGACAAGGTGCGTGTGGTGAAATATGGTCCCAGCATCGAGTTCTGCGGCGGCACCCATGTGGCTAATACCGGCATGATTGGTTCCTTCCGCATCGTCAGCGAGGGCGCCATCGCCGCCGGCATGCGCCGCATCGAGGCAGTCACCGCCGCCGGTGCCGAGCGCTACGCCGACGAGCAGCAAGAGCTTTTGACCTCCCTCAACGACATGTTCAAGGGAACCAAGGACCTGGGCGCCTCTGTTGCTAAACTGCAAGAAGAGAACGCCACTCTGAAGGCAACTGTGGAGCAGTTGCAGAAAGAGAAAGCCGCCGGTGTCGCCAAGGGCTTCGCCGACAGATTGAAAGTCACTCCTACTCTCATAGAACGTGTTGATTTCGATGTCAATACTGTCAAGGACGCCCTGATGGCCCTCCGCAACGACAACCCCGATATGGCTCTCGTCCTGGGCAGCGTCACCGCGGGTAAACCCGCCCTGCTTATTGTGCTGGGACAGAACCGCGTGGATGCCGGCATGAATGCAGGTCAGATGGTGCGCACCCTCGGCAAGGAGATCCAGGGAGGTGGCGGTGGACAGCCCCACTTCGCTACCGCCGGAGGCAAGAATCCCGACGGATTGGACAAAGCCCTCAGTGTGGCAAAAGAATTAATTAAATAACCTTAAAAACAACAATACTATGGATTTACAGACCATCACCACCTTGATGCTTTCCAAGGACTACAAAGAAAGAATGAAAGGCGAGTACTACCATGTTGTGAACCGCAAGGAGAACCTTGAGGCCGTGCTTAAACTGTGGGACAGCGGCAAGCTTACCTTCGTTCCCGACTGCCCTCGCAGCATCTATGACCTGCAGATGCGCGCCATGAAGGACTATATGGCCGTCCTCGAAGCTCGCGCCAAAATCGAGAAGATTGACCTCTAAATGATCGACCGTCTCACTTTCGACCTCAAAGCCACCTGTGGCGACGCCCGAGCTGGCGTTATCCATACCGACCACGGTGACATTGAGACCCCTATTTTTATGCCTGTGGGCACTGCAGGTACAGTTAAAGCAGTACATCAATCCGAACTGCGTAAAGATATTGGTGCTCAGATAATTCTAGGAAATACCTATCATCTCTATCTGCGTCCGGGATGCGACTTGCTGCGTCAGGCGGGAGGCCTTCACCAGTTCAATGGCTGGGAGCGTCCGCTGCTCACCGACAGCGGTGGCTTTCAGGTCTTCTCATTGACTGAAAATCGGAAGATTAAGGAGGAAGGCTGTACTTTCCGCAGTCATATCGACGGCAGCAAGCATCTCTTCACACCGGAGAACGTGATGGAAATCCAGCGCATCATCGGTGCCGACATCATGATGGCATTTGACGAGTGTTGTCCTGGTGATGCCGACAAACGCTATGCAAAACGTTCAATGGAACTTACGCATCGTTGGTTAGACCGTTGCATTAAACGATTTGGTGAGACAGAGCCCCTTTACGGACACCATCAGGCGCTCTTCCCCATCGTGCAGGGATGCCAGTATGAGGACTTGCGGAAGATTTCAGCAGAATATATCGCGAGTAAGGACCCGGAAGGCTGCGCCATCGGCGGTCTCGCCGTCGGCGAACCTACAGATGTGATGTACCAAATGATTGAGGTTGTGAACGCCATCCTTCCCAAAGATCGTCCGCGCTACCTCATGGGTGTCGGCACCCCGCAAAACATCCTCGAAGCCATCGAACGCGGCGTGGATATGTTCGATTGTGTGATGCCCACCCGTAACGGACGTAATGGCCTGTTGTTCACAGCTGAAGGTACCATCAATATCAAAAACAAAAAGTGGGAGAGTTGTTTCGAACCCATCGACCCTGACTCTTCCGCCGAAGCTGACCGCGTCTACACCCTCGCTTACCTGCACCATCTGATTCGTGCTGAGGAGATTCTAGGATTGCAAATCTGTTCTATCCACAATCTACGCTTCTACCTCTGGCTCGTCGGCGAAGCCCGTCGACATATTCTCGCTGGCGACTACTCCACTTGGAAGGGTATGATGGTAGAAAAAATGGGGCGACGCCTGTAGCGTGTTAACTTCTTGTTGATATTTTAATTTTCGCGCGAATATTCGAACATGAAATAATGCGTATTTTTGTACGTTAAAACAAGTGTTCCAACATGTTCGACTTTACTGATTTTCTATCTGATACACAATCCATTGTGTTTACCATCGCAATGGTACTTTCGTTGATATTCCTGTCTCTTTACTACGGTATGATTCATTTTCGCGTGGGTTGCTGGCACCGGAAGAATAACTCCAGCGGTCAGCCCTCCGTCGCCAGTGACAAACTGCCGCCAGTGAGCGTGGTACTCACAGCCCGCAATGATGCTGCCTGGCTGAAAGAGAACTTGGTATATCTCCTTGAGCAAGACTATCCCAACTTCGAGGTGGTGGTGGTCGACTACCTGAGTCATGACGATACCCAGTTCGTACTCAAGTTGTTGAAAGATTACTATCCCCATCTGAAGGTGGTGCCCTTCAAGGAGGATGTAAACCTCTTTCAGGGAAAGAAATACCCCCTCTCCATCGGTATCAAGAGTGCCAAGAACGACATTCTGCTGCTGGCCGACCCTGACTGCACACCGAAGAACATGCAGTGGCTGCGCGGTATGGTGAAGGGCTACGCCGACAAAGGTACTCAGATAGTGCTGGGATTCTGCGGATTGAAGCGCACGAAGACCCTGCTCGGCGTGATGCAGCAATACGACAACCTATCCTACAGCTCTCATTATCTGGGCAGTGCTCTGATGGGACATCCTTATACCGGCTCCGGCCGCAATCTGAGCTACCGTCGCAGTTTCTTCTTCAAGCAGGGTGCCTTCATCCGCCACTACAGCGTGGCCGGCGGCTCCGACGACCTCTTTGTCTATCAAAATGCTACAGGCGAGAACACCGCTGTGTGTATCGACAGCGACGCCTGTCTGAGTACCGAACCCAAGAAGACCTTCGGCCAGTGGCATCGCCAGCGTCTCGACCGCGTCTCCACACGCAACTGGCACAGCATCAGCAGCCGTCTGCTTGAGGACCTGTTGCCGCTCTTCAATATCGCATTCTACACTATGGCCGTCATGCTTCTGATCAACGGTACCCTTCCGTGGATGGTAGTAGCTGGCTTGGTGGCCATCAAATGGGCTTGGCAGATGGTGTCATTCGCCCAGCTCTGCAAACGTTTTGATGGAGGTTTGGCTTATCTGGCGGCACCGCTGTTGGAAATTTATTTTATCCTCGCAAATACTATTTTGGTTCTTACGCCGTTAGATAACAACAGAAAATTCAGCAAATAGGTGGAACCAAAGGTCCAGAACGAACGTCTGCAGCTTGATTACAAGCTGGTGTGTGCTGCCCGCGACGAGGGGAACCATAAGGCCTATGCCGACCTTATGGCCTCGTACCGTGAGCCGCTCTACCTGTTGCTGCTCCGCATGACGCACAACACCACTATGGCTTCCGACCTCACCGTGGAGACTTTCAGCAAGGCCTTTCTCCAACTCCATCGTTACTCCCCCACCGGCACATTCAGCTCCTGGCTCTTCTCCATCGGTGTCAACACCTATATCGACTACCTGCGCAAACGCAAACTCGATACAGTCTCCATCAATAGCATCACCCGTACGAGTGACGGCGATTTCATTGAGTATCAGATACCTTCCAGTCAGCCCAATCCCGAGGAAATGATGATTCGCATGCAGCGCGATGCGGCCCTGAAGGAGATTGTTGACCAACTGAAAGAACCCTACCGCCAGATTATTCGGCTGCGCTATTACGAAGACCTCTCATATGAGGATATTGCTGAACAGCTGAAGATACCCATCGGTACGGTGAAAGTGCGACTAAACCGCGCCAAAGCGTTACTATCCAGCGTTATAAAGGAAAGAGGAGACGAGATTTGAGTTAATAGATAATAGATAATAGTTAATAGTTATAGAGTTATAGTTACAGGGGATGAGAAGGACCTTGATACTCATAGGAACACTGCTGCTTTCTTCGGCTGCGATGGCCGAGGGTAAGAAGGCTTTGTCGCCAGAGGCATCTGCCGCTGACGACGGTGTTCCCAGGCGTCAGCCTTCCGGTCTTTCTGTCTTCGCAAACGCCGGCGCCATATGGGCCGACGACAATACCGCCAATTTCTATTCTGGCCGTCCCGAGAATGCAAACACCATCCTTCGGGTGCTTCATAGCGAGACCTACGGCAACAAAATATGGGCCGACTTAAAGAACGATGGCCTCATCTCCGCCGCTATTACCAGCAAAGACATGTTGATGGTGGCGGAATACGGCGATATGTACTACCACACCTCGCTGCAGTACGGCTTAGGTATCCGCTACGACTACGAGAGTGGCTTCGGATGGCTGCTGCGTTTCGACCTTTCGCGCATCAACGCCCGTGGTGCCTTCAACCTCAGCAGCACCAACGGCACCGGTATCCTCACACCCAACCAGTACATCCGTTGTGGTCTTTTGGGCCGTGAGGACCGCATCAATATCGACCTCGCCATCACGCGCACCGTGGACCTCGGCGACAATCTCTGTCTTGAAATCGACCTCGGCGCCAGCCTCAACAACACCAAGGTGAAAGAAAATCTGATGGAGATTGACGGCTCCTCCTATTCCATCCTCGACATCTGGAATGGCCAGTCGCCCAGCTCCTATACCGGCAGCTATGAGTATATCAACCAAGGCGGCCTCGGATGGGGAGTCTTCATGAGCGGCTTTATCGGCTACCGGGTGGAAGGTGTCGGCGCCATCAAGGCCGGCTATACCTGCCATCATTCCAAGACCACCCTCGAGGGCTACACCACTATGGGCTGGGTGCATTGCCTCACCGTTCGTTTTGAAATCAACAATTTTAGTTTTTTATAAATGATAACATTTAAAACTTTAGCAGAAAGCGACCATTCGCACTTTGCAGAAAAGCTGTTTGAAGAGGCGTTCCCCGAGCAGGAACGCCCGCCCTTCTCTAGTCTCCGGCATAGAGATGCCGGCAAATTCCATTTCCTCGTGGCCGAAAACGGCGACGACCCGGTAGGAATCCTCACCTACTGGACTTTCGAAGACCTTGTCTATATTGAACATTTCGCCATTGACGAAGAGCTCCGCAATCAGGGCATCGGCAAGGCGACATTTCTCAACTTCCTCTCCCAACAGCAGGAGCAGGTGGTGCTTGAAGTCGAGCCCCCCAATACTGAGGAGGCTGACCATCGCGTGGAGTTTTACGCCAGCATGGGCTTCTTCCAGAATCCCCAAGAGTATATCCAGCCCCCTTACCGCGAAGGTGGTAAAGAGGTGCCTATGATAATTATGTCGAAATACGAACTCGACGATGACGAATTTTGCGAAATTCGCGACCTTTTGTACCGGGAAGTATACGGGGTGAAATGAGAAAGGAGAAATGAGAAATGAGAAATTTTTATACTACAACTCATTGATTGACAAAACAATATTATTTAGCTCTAAAAATATTTAAAAAAAAATTTGGCCAGTATTTAAAAAGTTTGTACTTTTGCACCCGCTTTCGGAGATAGAAAGGCCGAAATTCAAAGATGGCTCCTTAGCTCAACTGAATAGAGCATCTGACTACGGATCAGAAGGTTGCAGGTTTGAATCCTGCAGGAGTCACCAAGAGAGGGAGAACAGCGATGTTCTCCCTCTTTTTTTGCGTACCATAAAAAAATATTTTGCCATATCCAACAAGTTTCGTATTTTTGCATTTCATAACGCCATATATGAAAAGGGGAATCATCATAATAATAGTGTGGTTGACAACCTGTCTGTCGGCAGGGGCTCACAACGACCGTGACACGTCGTGTATCGGTCCGATGGCCGTTTTCACCGAGAATCTCGGCCAGTGGGACTCCCGTGTGCTCTATGAAGCGCAACTGCAGGATGCGGCGATGTTTCTCGAAACCGGTGCCATCACCGTGGCGCTGCGCGAGCATGTCCCCCACCCTATGCGTTCAGAATCCAGAATTCATAATTCAGAATTGAAGTGCCACGCCTATAAGATGCGTTTTGTTGGCGCCGATGCCGCTATGCCCACGGGCCACGACCGCATGCCGTATCACAGCAACTACATCCTCGGCGACGACCCCTCGCGCTGGCGCTCCAAGGTGGGCAACTTCGCTTATGTTCGCTACGAGGAACTCTACCCCGGCATCTCTATGGAAATCTACGGCGGCAAGCGAATGATGAAATACAACCTCATCGTTGAATCTGGCGCCAACCCCTCACAGATAACCATCGAATACGAGGGTGTCGACGACATTAAAGTGAGCACCAAAGGTGCCTCCGCTGGATACCTCGTTATCAACACATCTGTGCGTAATATCATGGAGGTCAAACCCTATGCCTATCAGGTTCGTGGTGCGGGACACCAGACGGAAATCGAGAGTCGTTGGCGAGTGGAAAAATGTAAAACAGAAAGTGGAAAGTGGAAAGTGTGGATAGAACTGGGAGACTATGACCCCCGCCGGCCCCTGATTATCGACCCTGTGCTCATCTTCTCCACCTATACAGGCTCCACATCCGACAACTGGGGTACTACTGCCGCCTATGACTCCGAGAAGAATGCCTACACAGCAGGCCTTGTCTTTGGCTCCGGTTATCCGACGTCTTTGGGAGCCTACATGGAGACTTTCGGCGGTGTTGCCGACGTAGGCATCTTCAAATTCGACACTCTCGGTCAGAACCGCCTTTATGCCACCTACCTCGGTGGCGCCTCCACTGATATGCCGCACAGCCTCTTTGTCAACTCCTTTGACGAACTGATAGTCTTCGGTACCACGGGTTCCTTCAACTTTCCCGTTACCCCCGACGCCTACCAGACGCAGCACCACGGCGGCACGTCCGTCAACTATGAGAACACCTCCACACTGGCGTTTCCCAATGGTAGCGACATATTTGTCTCCCGTCTCTCGGCCGACGGAAGCCAACTAATGGCTTCCACCTATGTGGGTGGCTCCGGCAACGACGGACTGAACTATTGGCACCATTTCAATACCGGCAGCAACCCCTATGCCGTCATTATGGGTGGAAACGACTCGCTCTATTATAATTATGGCGACGGTGCACGTGGCGAGATTATCACCGATAACCTTAACAACATATACATAGGCACCACCACCATGAGTGCCGACTTCCCCACCACACCGGGCTGTGTTCAGAACATTTTCGGCCGCATCCCCGGCCCCGCCGGCGGTAAGCAGGACGGCGTGGTTCTCAAACTCGACCATAACCTGCGCAACCTCCTCTGGAGCACCTTCCTGGGTGGTAGCAACAATGACGCCGTCTACTCCATTGATGTTGACTCTTCCTACAACCTCCTCGTCTGCGGTGGCACCTGCAGCAGCAACTTCCCTGTCACCGCTGGTGCCTGGCAGCAAACCTATGGCGGTGGTACCGCCGACGGCTTCGTGAGCAAGATTTCCGCTGCCGGCGACCGCCTGATGGCCTCCACCTTCATAGGGAAAAGCCTCTACGACCAGCTCTATTTTGTTCGCACTGGTCGGCACGACGAGGTATTCCTTTTCGGCCAGACCAAACCCATGAACTCCACCGACTTCATCATCAACGCGGGCTACAGCGTCTTCAACAGCGGGATGCTGCTGATGCGCCTCCAGCCCGACCTCGACGGCGTGGTGTGGAGCACCCTCTTCGGCACCAACGGTCGTATCAACCTCTCCCCCACGGCTTTCGCCGCCGACATCTGCAACCGCGTCTATGCAGCCGGCTGGGGACGCGACTTCGTGAACTACAACGGTGTCCAATGGTATACCCTCGGCACTACCGGTATGGAGACTTCTCTGGGAGCTTGGAGTGACTCCACCGACGGACAGGATTTCTATATCATCAGTCTTGATGAGCAGGCCAATCAACTCGATTACGCCACTTTCTTTGGTGAGCTCCATCAGACTGGACAGTACCACGGTGGCGCCGACCATGTCGATGGCGGCACCTCTCGCTTCGACCGTCACGGCACTCTCTACCAGTCTGTCTGCGCCTCCTGTGGCGGCACAAATGGTTTTCCCACCACTGCGGGAGCGTGGAGCGCCTCCAACAACGCCTCCAACTGTAATAACGCCCTCTTCCGCTTTAACGTCACCGACGACTTCCCCGTGGCAGAATTCATCCCTCCTGTAGCAGGCTGCGCTCCCTACACGGTGAACTTCCGCAACACCGGCCGCGGCACTTCATTCTTTTGGGACTTCGGCGACGGCGTCACCTCCACCGAACGTGACCCCTCTCACACTTATTCCGAGGGTGGCATCTACACCGTCACCCTCATCGCCCGACAGGTCAACGGCTGCTCTGAAGCCGACACACAACGCCACCAGCTGCATGTCATAGGCAACGGCACCAGCATCTCCGAGTCCGATATCGCATGCTCGGGGTCTCAAATACAAATTGGTGTCCAACCTCAAATTGGTGCCACCTACGAGTGGCTTACCCCGGGAGTTAGCGACTCCACCGTAGCAAACCCGTGGGTCTCCACAGCCGGAACCTATCTTCTCCGCGTCTCCGCACCTGGATGTAGCGAGGTGGACACATTCCATGTTGAGACCTACACACTCATCGACCTATGGCAACCCATCGGCATCTCTTGTCACGATTCCGCCGACGGTGGTGTCTGGTTCCACCTGGGCCCTGGTAGCGACCCGGACCCGGTGACTCTCACGTTGACTCCGGCCGCCGACTCCACCTTCGATAGCCACACTTACCGATTCTCCGGTCTCGCTGCAGGCAACTATCATGTCGTCGCCACAGGTTACGGATGTTCATTTGAGCAAGACTTTGCTCTTGATAATCCGGCTCGGCCATACTACGAAAAAGAAGTCTCGCCCATTCTCTGCAACGATAGTTGTAACGGCTGGATTAACATACGCTACAACCTTAGTAGCATCCCCGAGATTCAACCTCTCGACACCCTTATCGACGGGCTCTGTGAGGGCACCTACATCACGCAACTCACCTCCCTTGGATGTCCCCTCATCGATACCACCGTTATCTCCCGCAACCATCTCCTCGACAGCCTCCATGCTTGGGCCGATCGCTATAGCATATATCTTGGAGAAAGTGTCCAACTCCATGCCGAACTACCTCATGAAATGGGTGGTATCAGCCTCCTCTGGACACCCGCCGTCGACCTCGACCGACCCGATATCGCCAATCCTATCGCCACACCCACCGACACCTTCGTCTGTTATACCGTTACAGCCTCCACTCCCGATGGGTGCACCGCCCGCGACAGCGTCTGCATCCATTGCGACCTCCTCCATTGCGGTGCTCCAGATTACATCATTCCCAATGCCTTTACTCCTAACGACGATGGCATCAACGACATCATCGACTTCTCCAGCCCACTGCTTACAGAGATACATATCGCCATCTTCAATCGTTGGGGCGAATGTGTCTTCTCCAGCGACGACCTGATAAACTGCCGCTGGGACGGCACCTACCGTAACGAGCGCTGCCTTCCGGGAGTCTACACCTACACCTGTCGCATCCGCTGTCTCACCGGCGCCGAAACTGACCTCAAAGGCAACATCACACTGATTCGATGAAGAAAGACCAGTTCATAGTTATCTGCGCCGAGTGCCCCGAAGATGCCAAGAAACTTCTTCCCACGGCAAAATTCTTTGCCGAGAAGTTCCGCAAAGGGATGATTCTTCTCTCTTGTGCCCCGGGGGCGGAGGCTTGGATTGAACAGTTTGACATCCCATTTATGGCTCTTAAAGGTGACTGGAAAACTGCCATCGATGCCCTCCCTACGGCCATGAACGCCGTTCTCGCCATCACCCTCGCCGCCCCCCAAGCTCCGCGCCATAACATCTCCCATCCCCGTACCCTCCTCAAGTACTTCCGCGATTGCAAGGTAGCCTATCTGGTCATCCCCTCTCAATTGTCAATTTCCAAATATCAATTTTCAATTACAGCATTAACCATTGACCACCAGCGCGAGAGCAAGGAGAAACTTATCTGGGCTTCCTATATGGCACGCTTCTTCGGCAGCGCCATCCATGTGATGCATCGCAACTACCGTGATGCCGCCTTCAAAATGCGATGGAAAAACAATATGAGATACCTCGACAAAATATTCTCTTCCCTCAACCTTACGTACGAGACCGAAATAATTGAAGGCGGCAGTGAATTCGGCAACCCCGACCTCCTCGCCATAAAACAACTCTCAACGCTCAACTCCCAACCATCAATTCTCTTCATCTCCCTCGTCCCCGACCGTCGTGACCGCGACCTCGGTGACCTCTTTACCAAACCTGCTGAGCTGCGCCTCATCAAAAACGGAGCCCATCTCCCCATCCTCTTCCTCAACCAGCGCGACGATCTCTACGTTCTCTGCGATTAACAAACAGGGTATGTCGGCGCCTCACTGACAAATAATCTCATTTTTTCCTTGCAGGAATAAAAAAATATCCTTATATTTGCAGAATATAAACACCTCGAAAAAGGCTGTTTGGTATTGTATATAAATCAATTAAATAATAGTAGAAACAATAAAAAATAAAAATAATATGAAAAAAAGACTATTTTTTGCCACCATTTTGGCACTGGCATTCACAATGACATCGTGTCTGAGGGATGATGATTGGGAAATGCTCAAACATCCCCTAAACATCACCGGCGAGATGCACCCCACCTTTGGCATTCCTATTGGCACCGGCCAGATGAACATGAACGACCTGCTCACCAGCATGAGTGCCATCTACGAAGGTATCATCGACGAATCTTCCAACACCATCACGGTACAATACAACGTGAATGTGAGCGACACCATCTACGCTCTAAATTACATCCCGACATCGAAACGTAAAGGTGCCGCCAAGACCGACTTCTACACCAAGGACACCATTGTCGAGACCGCCATCGACATCGACTTCTTTAACAATGTCATCGAACTTCAGAACCTCTCCATTGCACACGTCTATGTGGTCCTCTCCGTCGGTGTTGAGGGCAACGCCCCTGACTTTGTGGTCAACCACGTCCATGCCGTCTTCGACTCCATGGAACTCTGGTACGACGACTACAACGGCGTCCACAAGCAGTTCATCCCCACCGACGTCGACCTCTCCACTTTCAGTGTTCAAATCGATAACATCCAAGATGGCATTCACCAGACCTTCGACACTATGGACATGGCCCAGATGATCAACGAGCGCCCGTCGAAACTCTATGCCAGGTACCACATGAAATTCAATGTCGACAGTGAGATCATCAGCGAAAACATCGCTAACATGACCATCCCGCAGATTCTCGCCGGCTTGAACATGACCCACATCATCTACTCCGCCAACATGGACGTCGAGATGCCACTCAGCGTCAGTATCAACGACATGGCCTACAGTTTCTACCTCGACCTCGGCAAGGGTCTCTCCGGCGTTAACCTCGATTCCATCCTTAACAGCATCAACGAGGGCCTCAGCGCCGAAATCACCATGAGCGAGTTCACCCTCGCTACCGAAAACGGCATTCCCCTGAACCTCACCCTCTCGGCCTACGGCTGCGCCGCTGACTCCGTGACCCGCCTCTGCACACTCTTCACCGACAAAAAGGTCCACTCCGCCCCGCGCCGGCAGGTTGACCCCATCGTCTACGAGGCCGACCGCTCCCAGCCGCCCACGAAAGACACCATCGTGGCACAACTCAACCGCACTGTCCTCGACCAACTCAACAGCTCCAAATACCTGAGAGTGGACATCACCGTCGACAGTCGAGACCCCAACAATAACCTCCAACACGTTGCCGTCAAACGCGATGACTTCCTGCAGCTTAAAGCCTACCTCAAAGTGCACCCTGACATCAACGTAAACATCGAACTGAAATAAAAACCCATCAAAAACTTATCATTTAATCTTAAAACTTACAACTTATGAAAAAGATATTTTTAATTGGTTTGATGGGTCTGATGACGCTTGCCGGAGGCAACGTGGCGAGAGCCCAGTATAACGAGACCAACAACCTCTTCTACCATACCCTGCGCACCCCGCAGACCAACCTCCTCAACCCTGCCTTATTCCCCACCAACAACACCTGGTACATCACCCTTCCAGGCGTCGACCTTCAGTTCGGCAGCCCCGTGGCCGTCAGAGACTTTATCCACTACGATGCCACTCAGCAGCGCACCATCGTCGACCTCGACAAGATGATGGACAATCTCACCGATGACAGCAAGTTCCGCCTGGGTACCAATGTTAACCTCCTTGGCTTCGGCTTCAAGGTGAACAACCTCTTCTTCGACTTCAACACGCGCCTGATGAACCACGTGAGCATTGGCTTCCCCACCGAGATGGTCAACGCACTCCGCAACGGTAACATCGACGAGAATGGAAACGTCCGTCCCGTCGTTGAGATGCTTGACGGCGACATCGCCAACGCCACCTCCTACCTCGAGACCGCCCTCGGTGCCGGCTATTATTTCGAAGACATCCACCTCACCGTCGGCGCACACCTCAAGATGCTCTTCGGTGTTGCCAACGTCCAGACCGACAACACTCGCCTCGAATTCGTCACCGATCCCAACATGGACTCCGTGACGGCACGCATGTATTATGAAATCCAGGCCTCTACCTTCGCCCCCTACGACACCAACCAGAAGAAATTCATCTTCAACATGAGTGATGTCTTAAGTAATGCCAACACCGGCTTCGCCTTCGACCTCGGTGCCAAATACGACTGGGGTCCCTTCACCTTCTCCTTCGCCATCAACGACCTCTCCGCCGGCATCCACTGGAAGAACAACGTGATGACTTGGCGCCCCAGAAATGGACAGGGTAATATCGTCTTCAACGGCATGAGCATCAATGACATGCTCAACGGAGGCTCCTTCAGCATGGACTCCCTGACCACACAGTTCCAGAATCAGCTCGAAGATATGGTACCTACGGGGGACAGTGTCGGCGACTACTGGTTCTCCATTCCCACTAAGATTTACCTTGGCGCCAGCTACAACTTCGCCAGTCTTTTCCGCGCCGGATTCCTCTTCCACGGCCAGTTCGACCGCGGCCTCCTCTCCAAGTCCAACGCCCTCGCCCTTGACCTCAGCGACGCCGAGAACACCTTCCGTTGGAACACCACCCTCTCCATTGGCATGAACCTCTACGACTGGCTCGAAGTCACCGCCGCCAACTCCATCGTCTACGACAGCAAGAACCTCGATGTCCTTAATCCCGGCCTGGGCCTGGTTATCACCCCTGGCCGCGTCTTCCAAATCTATATCATGGGAGACTACATCAGCGACTTCTACCTCACATCCTCGAAAGCTTTCAACCTGAAGGTCGGTCTCAACCTCCTATTCGGTACCGGCGGCCGCTCCCGTATCAACGGATAACTTCCATTTCGACCCTTAAGTCCTTTTTTGACTCTTAATGAACATTATAGCTATAGTAGGACGCCCCAACGTGGGCAAATCGACCCTCTTCAACCGCCTCACCGAGAGCCGCGATGCCATCGTTGACGAGACTGCCGGCGTCACCCGCGACCGTCAGTATGGCCATTCCGACTGGAACGGCAAGCGCTTCTCTGTCATCGACACCGGAGGATATGTCATGGGGGGGGATGACGAATTCGAGGTGGAGATTCGCAAGCAGGTCTCCCTGGCCATTGACGAGGCCGATGTCATCCTCTTCCTCGTCGACGCCCGCGAAGGCCTCACCCCTATGGACGAGGATGTAGCCGAGATGCTGCGCAAATGTCCCAAGCCCGTGGTACTGGCCGCCAATAAGGTTGACAACAGTGCCCAAATGGACGGCCTCGGCGAGTTCTACGCCCTGGGTCTCGGTGACCCTTACCCCATAGCAGGCGTCACCGGCAGCGGCACGGGCGACCTCCTCGACGCCCTCGTCAAAGACTTCGACGATGGCAACGATGACCCCACCGACGGACTGCCACGCATCGCCGTGGTGGGACGTCCCAATGTCGGCAAGAGTTCTTTCATCAACATGATTACCGGCGAGCACCGTTCCGTAGTGACACCCATTGCCGGCACCACGCGCGACAGTGTCTACTCGCACTACAACCTCTTCGGCTTCGACTTCAACTTCGTCGACACCGCTGGTTTGCGTCGCAAATCCAAGGTTTCCGAGGACCTGGAGTTCTACTCCGTGATGCGCTCCATCCGCGCCATCGAGGCCGCTGATGTATGTATCCTGATGCTTGATGCCAGCCAAGGCTTGGAGCAGCAGGACCTCAATATCTTCTCACTCATCCAGAGGAACCACAAAGGCGTGGTCATTGTGGTCAACAAGTGGGACCTGGTTGAGAAGGAGACCAACACCCACCGCGACTACGAGAAGCTGATAAAAGAGCGCATCGCCCCCTTCGACGATGTACCCATTATCTTCACCTCTGTTATCAACAAGCAGCGCATCTTCAAGGTGCTGGAAACTGCCAAGCAGGTCTACGAGGCCCGCTCCCGCCGCATTTCCACCGCCGAACTCAACGACACGCTGCTGCCGATAGTCAAAGAGCAGAACCCGCCGCCGTCGGTGAAAGGCAAATGGGTGAAGATTAAGTATATCACCCAGCTTCCCACGGCCTACCCCCAGTTCGTGTTTTTCTGCAACCTACCCCAGTATGTCCGTGACCCTTACAAGCGCTTCGTCGAGAATCGCATGCGCGAACTATGGGACTTCCACGGCGTCCCGATGACCATATATTTCAGAGCAAAGAGTTGATAGATAATAGTTAAAATATAATAGATAATAGTTATGAAAGTCACAGAATCCAACTTCAACGAAATGATTGCCTCCGGCAAGCCCGTGATGGTCGACTTTGGCGCCACCTGGTGCGGTCCGTGTAAAGCCCTCGCCCCTCGCATCGAGGAGATTGAGAAAGAATACGAAGGCAAAGCCATGATTGGCACTGCAGACGTCGACGAGTGCAGCGACCTCGCTGCCAAGTTCCGCATCCGTAACGTCCCCACCGTTCTCTTCTTCAAAGGCGGCAGCGACCAGCCTATCGACAAGAGCGTTGGCCTCGTGGCCAAAGAGACCCTCACGGAGAAACTCAACGCGCTGCTTTAGTTCTTGGAAGTTAAAGAAATAAAGAAGTTATCGCTCGCTGTGCTCGCTAGAAGTTAAAGACAAATGTGCAAGACGGTACTATTGGCTTTAACTTCTTTAACTTCTTTTAACTTCTTTAACTACTGAAAAAGATGGACCAAAGTCAGATTTCTCGCTACAAATCGCTGGACTTTTATGCCCGCCAGGTGGTGGAAGGATTCATCACCGGCAGGCATAAAAGTCCTTTCCACGGTTTCTCTGTCGAGTTCTCGGACTACCGCCAGTACAACAGCGGTGAGAGCACGAAGAACATCGACTGGCATCTTTATGGCCGCACGGACCGCCTCTATGTGAAACAATTCGAAGAGGAGACGAACCTGCGCTGCCAACTAATGATAGACCAGAGTGGTTCCATGCTCTTCCCCACCGAACGCCACGGCGATATCGGAATGAGAAATGAGAAAGGAGAAATGAGAAATGAGAAAGGAAATTATCCGAATAAGCTAACCTTTGCCGTCTATGCTGCCGCCGTACTGATAGAACTGCTGCACCGCCAGCGAGATGCCTTCGGACTCACCCTCTTTAGTGGCCAAATCGACCAGCAGACTCCCTGCCGCTCCAGCAGCGTCCACCAGCAATATCTGCTGGGACTACTTGACGGACTGCTACAGCCTGTCAATAAAGAGTCACATCGTACTACATCGCTGGCCGAGACCATCCATCTCACTGCCGAACAACTCCATAAGCGCTCGCTCATTGTCCTCTTCACCGACGCTTTCGTGCGCCCCGACGAACAGGAACCGCTTTTCGACGCCCTGCGACACCTCCGCCACAACAAGCACGAGGTCATCATCTTCCATACCTATGATATGGCTCACGAGGTAAACCTCGACTATGATGCCCGACCGCATCTCTTCATCGACCTGGAGAGTGGTCAGCAACTGAGGTTGCAGCCCGAAGAGGTTGCCGCCGACTACCGCCACCAGATGACGGAGATGTTCTCAACACTTCGACAACGCGCCATGCAGTACCGTATCGACTACGTCCCTGTCGACATCGCTGAAGGCTTCCACCAAATTCTCCTTCCTTTCCTCCTCA
>JAEEGL014428008.1_pt1 | contig 16183 bp, 14 predicted proteins | sample 9134231 | NCBI WGS metagenome assembly JAEEGL01 (sample SAMN16246548, study PRJNA631951) | gut metagenome | biome: gut microbiome; feature: rumen; material: fiber-attached | host: Bos | place: Iran: Karaj | collected 2018-10
GATTCATTTAGTAATGAAGTAAATACAGTAGCAAAAACTGCTAGGCAACAATACTTATTAGATGGAGGAAAAGTAAAAAGATATACAAATGCGGAGGGATCAACTAACAAATTATCTTTAACTGGCAACTCTAAATTAAAATATTATGTAGAAATGAATGATCAAGGAAAAATAATAAAATTACAAGTAACAAATGGAGAATACCAATATAATGTAAGTGAACCTAGTGGAATAGAAATGGCGACTAGTGATGATGTGGATATTGTAAGTAAATTAGGTGACTCTGAAAAACTGGTGATTAATATAAAAAATGAATCAATCGCAGTATTTGTTACAAGACAAAATGATATGGGAATAACACCAGGAGACGAAATTGTTATTGCTGGAGAAAATTTTTATGTAGTAAGTAGTGAAGTAACCGGAAACACAATGTTGCTTGCTAAATATGATTTAAAGTCTGATGATAATGGTTCATATGAACAGGATACAAGCGGCGATAAATCAAATTTAAAAAAAGCTCCATTTGTTAACAATAATATAGTGGCATATTGGGATGAAGCACAGTGTCTGTATAGCAAAGGATGGTCTTGTTCAGACACATTAGAAGGGTTGTTGAGCCCTTATAGTGATGGAGGAAAAAATTATTGTTTAAATGTTAGTGATAGCAATTGTCCTTATGTATTTGATAATAATGCCTGTTATAGTAGTAATAATTGCTTATATGGAGTTGTTAATTCATACGCCAATAAGATATCAAATATTGTTGAAATAGATGTAGTTGGACGATTAATGTCAGTAGAAGAAGCTTATGGATTGTTTATTAGTACAGAATCGCGAGATTTGCTGAAAGATAACAATAATACTAATTATTGGTTGGGAACAGCTTATGATAAAAATTATATTATGAATGTTAATAGTTCTGGTGGAATTGTTATAAGTCATGCTTTTAGTGGGTATGGCATTCGTCCTATTTTAATAATTAGTACATCTAGAATATAAATAATCAATGATTTATAAACAAACTATTTACTACTTGTAATCAATTAATTAAAATGGTATACTTGTTTCATAAATCTTTGATGTGGAAAAGTAATATAATTAATTTTTAAGAGAGTTAGTGGATGGTGAAAACTAATAAAATTGTTATATGAAAGAACACCACGGAGTGGAATATTGAAATAAAGTAAATATTCTCGGGTAAAACCGTTATGTTAATTAAGTTAAAAAAAGGGATGGTATCGTCTATAATAGACTCCTTACTATTCCTTTTTATTTTTGGAAAGGAAGATGAAACATGGATATTAAAGACTTATTTAAAAACATTAAAGATTATGAAAACAAAGAAATTGTATTAGAAGGTTGGGTTCGTAATAATAGAAATCAATCTAATTTTGGATTCATTGATTTTAATGATGGAACATATTTTAAAAATTTACAGTTAGTATATGATAAGGATTTAAAGGATTTTGATAAAATAAGCAAGATTAAAGTTGGATCTGCTTTAAGAGTAAAGGGGACTCTTGTTAAGAGTGAAGGTAGTGGTCAATCTCATGAAGTAAAAATTAGTAATGTAGAAATATTAGGTGATTGTACAGATGATTATCCAATTCAACCTAAAAGACATACTCGTGAGTTTTTAAGAGAAGTTGCTTATCTTAGACCAAGAACAAATTTATTTAATGCAGTATTTAGAGTTCGTAGTGTAGCAGCTCATGCTATACATGAATATTTTCAAAGCCATAACTATGTTTATTTTCACAGCCCAATAATTACCGGAGCTGATTGTGAGGGTAGTGGTCAAATGTTTAAAATAACTACTTTAGATATGGATAATTTACCACTTACTGAAGATAAAAAAGTTGATTTTAAGAAGGATTTATTTGGAAAACAGGCATATATTACTGGTAGTGGCCAACTTCATGGTGAAACTTTTGCTCTTGCATATAAAAAAATATATACTTTTGGACCAACAATGAGAACAGAAAATTCTAATACTAAAACACATGCTAATGAGTTTTGGATGATTGAACCTGAAATTGCATTTTGTGATTTAAATGGAATAATGGATATTGAAGAAGAGATGCTTAAATATATTGTTAAGTATGTTATGGATAAATGTCCATTAGAAATAGATTTTTTTGATCAATTTGTTGAAAAGGGATTAAAAGATAAATTAAATAAAGTATTACATAGTGAATTTGTAAGAATAACACACCATGACGCTATCACTTTACTTAAAGAGGCAAAAATCAAATGGGAATTTACTCCTGAATATGGTGAAGACATTGCAAAAGAACATGAAAAATATATTACAGAATATTTTAATGGACCTGTGTTTATTACTGATTGGCCCAAAGATATTAAAGCATTTTATATGAAATTAAATCCTGATGGTAAAACTGTTGCTGCTGTTGATTTAGAAGTTCCGGGAGCAGGTGAACTTATCGGTGGCAGTCAAAGAGAAGATGATTATGATAAATTATTAAGTAGAATGAAAGAAATGAATATTCCGCTAGAAAACTTAGATTGGTATACAAACCTTAGACGTTTTGGTGGATGTTATCATGGTGGATTCGGTCTTGGATTTGAAAGATTAATTATGTATTTAACAGGTATTGAAAACATTAGAGATGTAATACCATTCCCAAGGACACCAAATAACTGTGAATATTAATAAGGAGGATTTATGAGTAATTTTACAGAGGAAATGATTGATGACTATGCTAATAAATTACTTATTGGTTTAACTGATGATGAAAGAAAAATGATTCAACAAGAATTTGATGAAATTGAACAAAACATGGAATTAATAAATAAAATAGAAGGTATTAAAGATGTTGAACCTCAAAGTTATCCTTTTGAAATGGAAATTAATGATTTAAGAAGTGATGATGAAGTTGATGAAGAAATCCCAATAGATATACTTCTTAGAAATGCTGGAAAAGTTGATGGCAGAGAAGTAGAAGTACCAAAGGTGGTGGGATAATGCTAGAAAAAAATATTGAACAATTGCATGTAAGTCTTATTAATAATGAAATAACAAGTGATGAACTAGTTAAAAAGTCTATTAATGCTTGCCATGAAATTCAAGAAAAAACAAATTCTTTTGTAACTATTATTGATGATGCTTGTGGTAGTGATGTAACAGATGATTTATTATCTGGAATTCCATATGGTATAAAAGATATATTTTCTACAAAAGATATTTTATCAACAGGTAGTTCTAATACTTTAAATAATTATGTTCCATTCTTTGATGCAACTTGTGTTGCGAATCTTAAAAAGCATGGAGCTGTTGGAGTGGCTAAAACAGTTCTTGATGAACTTGGCATGGGTGGAACTGGAACTACAGGTCATACTGGTATTGTTCATAACCCTTGGGATCTTGAGCGACAAACTGCTGGTTCTTCTGCGGGAAGTGCTTCATCAGTTGCTTGTGGAGTTTATCCTTTTGCACTTGGAAGTGATACAGGAGACTCTGTTCGTAAACCCGCTGCATACTGCGGAATTGTAGGATATAAACCAACTTATGGAATGATATCTAGATATGGAATGTTTCAATTTGCAAGTTCTTTGGATACTGTTGGTGTTCTTTCAAGGTGTGTAAAAGATGCCGCTATAGCAGTTGATGGAATGAAGGGTATTGACAGAAATGATATGACAACTTGGGATTCAAGTGATATTCATTTATATACATCATTAAATAAAGATGTCAAAGGAAAAAAGTTATTTTATATAAAAGAAATGTGTGATATTGAAAACTATAAAAGTCCAAATGAGGAATTGAAACTTCATTTAGACAACTTTAAAGAAACAGTAAAAAAATGTGAATCATTAGGTATTACCGTAGAGGGAGTAAGTATTGATAGAAATTTATTAAATGCTATTCATCCAACATATATGGTTATCTATGGTGCCGAAGCATCAAGCAATATGGCAAATTTAACAGGTATTTCTTTCGGACCAAGGGGAGAGGGAAGAACTCCTGATGAAATAATAAAAGATCATAGAACTAAGGGATTTAGTCCATTAATTAAAAGAAGATTTGTTATTGGTTCATTTGTATTACAAAGGGAAAATCAAGAAAAATTTTTCTTAAATGCAAAAAGAGTAAGAAGATTAGTTGTTAATAAAATGAATAGTTTATTTGAAAAATATGATGGCATGATTGGACCAGTAGGAAGTGGTCCTGCTAAATACATTGATAATAATAAAAATATTAATAGAAAAGATACTACTATGCTTGAAGAAGGATTACAAATAGGTAACTTTGGTGGATATCCATCTATAACAATACCAAATGGATTTATAAATAATTTACCTGTAGGGGTTAATATAACTGGTAAAGTTAAAGATGATGTTAATGTATTAAATATTGCATATGCATTAGAAGATATAATGAACTATAAAAATCAAATTGCTAGGGAGGTGAAATAATGGCCTACAAAGCAGTTATAGGACTTGAATTTCACTGTGAAATGAAATCTCATACAAAAGTTTTTTCTAGAGCAATAAATGGTTTTTCTAAAAAATCAAATCAACTAGTTTCACCTTTAGATATGGGCTTTCCTGGAACATTACCTGTTGTTAATAAAGAATGTGTTAGAAAAGCTATAGAGATGGCAATAATACTAAATTGTAAGATTCCTAAATATATGGAATTTGATAGAAAAAATTATTTTTATCCTGATTTACCAAAAGGATATCAAATAACACAGTTTTTTAATCCAGTAGGTGCCAATGGAAAAGTGACGATTGAAGTTAATGGAAAGGAAAAAGAAGTACTTATACATGATATACATTTAGAAGAGGATTCTGCTTCACTAGATCATTTATATGATACTTCTAATATTGATTATAATAGATCAGGAGTTCCTTTACTTGAACTTGTAACAGAGCCATGCTTAAATTCTGCTGATGAAGCAATTGAGTTTTTAGAATATTTAAAAAGAATATATGAATATACCGATATATCTGAATGTGATACCAAAAAGGGTCAAATTAGAGCTGATGTAAATGTATCAATTATGGATGAAAATTCTAATGAACTTGGAACTAAAGTTGAAACAAAAAATGTAAATAGTTTTGATGCAATTAGAAAAACGATAGAATATGAAATTGAAAGACAAAGTAAATTGAAAGATGCTGGTAGATATGATGAAGTAGTTCAGGAAACTAGAAGATGGGATGATGAAAGTGGAACTACTATTCATATGAGAAGTAAAGCAGATGCAATAGATTATAAATATTTTACTGAGCCTAACATTCCAAGATATAGAATAACTTCTGAATTAATAGATAGCATTAAAGAGCAAATACCAGAACTTGCTCATCAAAGAAAAGAAAAATATATTAATAATTATGGTTTATCTGAGTATGATGCTAAGGTTTTAGTTAAAAATAAAAAAGTGTCTGATTATTTTGAAGAATGTGTTTCACTTGGATGTGAACCTAAAAGTGCATGTAATTGGATAACTACAAAGATTTTAGCAGAAGTTAATAAAAATGATGACACTACAATAGATGATATATTTATAAAGCCTTCAATGATTGCTGAACTAATTAAATTAATAGAAGATAAAAAAATAACTAACAATCAAGGAAAAGAAGTATTTAGTAAGATGCTGGAGGAACATTTATCTCCAATTGAAATAGTTAAAAAATATAACATGGAAATAATTGAAGATGATAATTTAATTAATTCATTAATAGATGAAGTTATTAATGAAAATGAAAAGGCAATAGAAGATTATAAAAATGGTAGAACAAATATGTTAGATTACTTAGTGGGTCAAGTTATGAAAAAATCTAAAGGTAAAGCAAATCCAGTGGAAGCAAAATCTAAATTGTTAGGAAAAATAAAATAGTTTTAGGAATAAAACTATTTTTTTGACAAACAAATATCTTAGTGTTATAATACAGGCCATATTTATGAAGGGGGTTTTCTATATGTTATATGATGAGTATCAAATAAGACATTTCTTGAAAAAACTTAATAATGAAGAATTATATGATTCAGAATATTTATTGGGAATTGATTTTGAAAAAGCACCAATTGAAATGATAGTCGCATCATTAGTTATGTTATATAATAATGTATTAAAATTAAAATCAAAAATTGAAGATCATTCTTCTTCATTAAGTTTATTAGCGGTTGATGAATTTAAAAGAAAACAAAAAGTATTAATAAAACTTATGGGAGATAATTGGATATATAGATCAATTATGAGATATGAGATTGCTAAAAGAAATGAAAATCCAAGATTAGTTTTAGTTCAAGAACAAAAGTAATATTTGATGTTATATTTATGTAAAGTTTACATGTTATAGTAATATGTGAACTTTTTAATTGGTATAATTAAATTGAGGAAAATATGAAAAGGAAAAGAAAGTTAAAAAAAGGTGTTAGAAATATCGTATATTTTATAGTGTTTGCTTTAATAGCAAGTTTTTTGTTTGGATATTTCGATTTATGGAATAAAATAGAAAGAATATTTAATAATACATTGGTTAAAATAGGAACAATATATGTTGAAAAACCAAAGGTAAAAATAATAAACGAAGAAAGTAATTCTCGTATAATAGCAGTATCAATTAATAATAATCATTCTGCGTGGCCTCACGCTGGACTTCAAGATGCATTTTTAGGATATGAATTAATAGCAGAAGGCGGCATTACAAGATTATTAGCATTTTACAAAGATACTAATACGCTTAAAATAGGATCAGTAAGAAGCGCTAGACATTATTTTTTAGATTATGTGTTAGAAAATGATGCTATATTTGTTCATTATGGGTATTCTCCCCAAGCTAAAGAAGATATAGATTCACTTAAAATTAATAATTTAAATGGTTTATATGATAGTAGTGTATTTTATAGAGATAAGTCATTAAATAGAGCATATGAACACACTGCTTTTACTACTATGGAAAAAATTCAAAAAGGTATCAAATCCAAAGGATATAGAAATACTAGTAATGTTCAATTACTTAAATATAGTCCAATTAAGGTGGACTATAGTACTGATGAAACATTAAGAGTTGCTAATAAAGTAACTATAAAGTATTCAAATTATCAAACCACTTCATATGAATATGACGAGGAAAACATGGTATATAAAATGTTTATGGATGGAAAAGAACATACTGATTTAGATACTAAAAAACAATATACAGTTAAAAATATTATTACTTATCAAGTTAAAAATGTATCATTAAATGATTCAAAAGGAAGGCAAGATTTAGAAAATATAGGAAGCGGTGAGGGTTTCTATATTTCGAATGGAGAAGCAATCAAAATAAAATGGAATAAAAAAAGTAGAGATGAGAAAACGAAGTATACTTTAATGAATGACGAAGAACTAGTTGTTAATGATGGAAATACGTGGATTCACATACAGCCAACAGATCAAACATTAAAAATAGAATAATTATTTTTCTAAAGAATATAATTTATAAAAAATATTGAAATATCATTTTATTAATGTTAGAATGATAATGTATAGAATAAGGAGGATTACTTATGGATGATTTATTAAACTTTTTAGCAGATAATTATAAATGGTTTATGATTGCTGCTGGAGTTTTATTGTTTGCATTATTTGGGTTTCTGATGGATGGCAGGAAGAAAAAGAAAGAGGCTGCATCAGCTCAAATGCCTCAAAATGGTCAAGTTAATACAGTTCAAAATATGAATGCTCAAGCTCAAATGACTGAACAACCTGCTCCCCAAACACAAGTTGCTCCTACTGCTGCTGTACCTCCGGTTGAACAAACACCATCATTGGATGTATTGAATGGAACTCCAGTTACACCTGCTAATCAAAGTGGAGATCAATTAGCATTTGGTCCTGTAGAAGCACCTGCTCCTCAAGTACCTAATGAGGAAGAAAAGTTAGTAATAGAAATGCCAAATGGTTCTTTGGCTGATTCTGTTTTAGAAGAGGCACCAGTACCTGATACAAATCAAACAGTTCAAGCACCAGAGACTCCATTAACAATAGAACAAGCAGTTGGGGTAGAATCTACTGCTCCTTCTATTGGAGCACAAGTTCCTATTCAAGAAGCGGGACCTGCTCCAGAAATGGTTGCGGCACCTGCTATGGAAACACCTGTTGCACCAGCGGAACCTATGCCTGTTTCAATGACACCTGAAGCACCAGCACCTGTTGCACCTATTCCAGAACCTGCTGCGCCTGCTCCAGAACCAGTTCAACAACCAGCTCAACAAGTGTATCAAAATACAATACAACAATAAGTAGTCTTAAGACTACTTTTTATTTAAATAATATTGAAAAAGTTAATAATATTTGGTAAAATGTATGCATTGAAAGACGAGTAAAATAAATAATATTTATAGAAAGTTAGTGGTCGATGTAAACTAATAATAATATTTATTTGAAGCTACTTTCTCTTATGAGTTAATCACTCACGGTAATAACGTTATAATTAATTAAGTTAAATAAAGGATGGTACCGTCGTAATGACTCCTTATACCATTCTTTTTTATTTGGAGGTTCATATGAATTTAAAAGAAATGTTTATTGATTTTTTTGTAAGTAAAGGACACAAACAGATTCCAAGTGCACCGGTTGTACCAGAAAATGATCCGAGTGTTTTATTTAATACTGCTGGAATGCAACCTTTGATTCCATATTTGATGGGTGAAGTTCATCCTTATGGAACAAGATTATGTGATTATCAAAAGTGTGTTAGAACAAATGATTTAGAGTCAATTGGAGACACTAAACATCATACTTTTTTTGAAATGTTAGGTAATTGGAGTTTAGGAGATTATTTTAAAAATGAAAGCATCAGTTGGAGTTTTGAATTTCTTACCAAGGTATTAAACATTCCGGTTGATAAATTAGCTGTTACTGTGTATGAAGGAGATGGAAACGTTCCTTTTGATGAGGAAAGCTATAATAAATGGTTAAGTTTGGGTATTAAAAAAGAAAGAATTGCTAAGACAATTAATGATAACTTTTGGATAGCTGGAGAAAGCGGACCTTGTGGACCAGATACAGAAATATTTTACTATAGAGGAAAAAATGTCCCTATAAATTTTGACCCTGAAGATGAGATGTGGGTTGAAATATGGAATAATGTATTTATGCAATATTATAAAGATAAAGAAGGTAATATAACAGAATTACCTAAAAAGAATGTCGATACTGGTATGGGGGTAGAAAGAACTACTGCAATATTAGAAGGAGTTAGTGATAATTATCTATCCTCAATTTGGAAGGATGTAATTGATTTAATAAGTTCAATATCTTCTTTACCATATGAAGGCAATGAAGTTAGTATGAGAGTTATAGCAGATCATATAAGAACATCAGTATTTATATCTGCTGATCCATCTGGAATTAAACCAAGTAATACTGATCAAGGTTATATATTAAGAAGACTTATTAGAAGAGCAATAAGACATGCTAAAAAACTGGGTATAGATATTAATAGTTCATGGGAAGAAGATATAGCAAAATTAATATTAGATAAGTATAAATCATATTATAAAGAGTTAAATGATAATTATAATGTTGTATTAGATGTTTTAAGAAATGAAAAAATTAAATTTAATAGAACGTTGGAAAAAGGTCTTCGTGAATTCGAAAAAGTTGCAAGCAGAGATATAGACGGAATAACTGCATTTCATTTATTTGATACATATGGATTCCCTATTGAACTAACAGAAGAACTTGCTAGTGAAAGAAATTTGAAAGTAGACATAGAAGGATTTAAAAATAAATTTAAAGAACATCAAGAATTATCAAGAACTGCTTCTGCAGGTAAGTTTAAAGGTGGCCTTTCAGGTAATGGTGAAATTGAAACTCGATATCATACCGCAACTCACTTATTAAATGCTGCTTTAAAGGAAATTGTATCAAAAGACGTTCATCAAAAAGGAAGCAATATTACAAGTGAAAGAATGAGATTTGATTTTAGTTGTGATCATAAATTGAGTGATGAAGAAAAGAAAAAAACAGAGGATTTAGTAAACAAATGGATACAAGAGGGTATTGATGTAAGATGTGATGAAATGAAAAAAGAAGATGCTATTAAGAGTGGTGCTGAATGTATGTTTATTGAAAAGTATCCTGATGTAGTAACAGTATATAGCATTGGAAATGTATCTAAAGAATTATGTGGAGGACCACATGTTAAAAATACTAGTGAGCTTGGTCACTTTAAAATAATAAAAGAAGAAGCATCTAGTGCTGGGGTTAGAAGAATTAAAGCTGTACTTGAGTAATAGGGGGTTGTTATGAATTTTTATGATTTTACTCTTGAAGAATTAGAAGAATATTTAATAAGTAATGGTTTTAAAAAATATAATGCAACTCAAATAATTGAGTGGGTATATGAACATAAAATATATGACTTTAATAAAATGACAAACTTAAGTAAAAAACTTATTTCTTTTTGTATTGAAAATATTAAAGTTGAAAAATTAAACGTAATAAAAGTTGAAAAAAGTACTCTAGCAAATAAATATTTAATTAATCTTTCAGATAATAATAAAATAGAATGTGTATTAATGAAACATGACTATGGATATTCATTATGTGTTTCAAGTCAAGTAGGATGTAACATGGGATGTTCATTTTGTGAAAGTGGAAGATTAAAAAAAGTAAGAGACTTATCTCTTGGAGAATTAGTGGGTCAAATAGTTTGTGTTAGTGATTATGAGAATATTAGAATAGATTCTATAGTTGTTATGGGAATTGGTGAACCATTTGACAATTTTAAAAATATAAAAAGATTTATTAGTGTTGTAACAAATAATAAAATGATTAATATAGGTCAAAGACATTTAACTATTTCTACTTGTGGAGTAGTTCCTAAAATATATGAATTTGCAGATTTAGAAAATGGTGTCAACTTGGCTATTAGTTTACATGCTCCAAATAATGAAATTAGAAATAAAATAATGAAAATTAATCATGCTTATAAAATAGAAGATGTTATGAAGGCAATAGACTACTATATTTCTAAAACTAATAGAAGAGTAACTATAGAATATATAATGCTTGCTGGAATAAATGATAGTGATTCATGTGCATATGAATTATCAAAGTTAATTGAAGGTAAACTTATGTATGTGAATTTAATACCATATAATGAAACTTCAAATTTTAATATGAAAAGAAGTAATGACTTTAAAATAAAGAGTTTTTATGATATACTTAAATCGAATAACATTAATGTAACAATAAGAAAAGAAATGGGTAGCAATTTATCAGCCGCTTGTGGCCAACTAAGAGCTCAGGAAGAGGGAAGTGAAATATGTTAACGTATTATCAAACAGATCCAGGAAAAGTTAGAAGTCATAATGAAGATTCTGTAAATATAATTAAGAATTTGAATTCAGAATATTTACTTGTAGTGGCAGATGGAATGGGAGGACATAGAGCTGGAGAAGTAGCAAGTTCTTTAGCTGTAAATGAATTAAGTAAGAGATTTTCTGAATTATCTAGTATTGGTACTAAAGAAGAAGCTGTAGTATGGTTAAAAGAAATAATAGATGAAATAAATGTTAAAATATTAAAATATGCGGAAGAACATATTGATGCTAGTGGTCTTGGAACTACTTGTGTATGTTCAATTCTTACTAAAGATTTCTTGTTATTCGGTAATATAGGTGATTCTTCGGGTTACGTATTTAAAAAAGGTAAACTATATAAAGTAACTAAAGATCATACTTTAGTAAACATATTATTAGAAAGCGGAGAAATTACTGAAAATGATGCTAAAATGCATCCTCAAAAAAATGTTTTAATGAAAGCGTTAGGTGCTGCAGAAGTAATAGACATGGATATATTTGAAGTAATTATTAACGATGAATCAGATAAAATAGATGGTATATTCTTATGTAGCGATGGTCTTACTAATATGTTAACTGTAGAACAAATGGAAAAGATATTAAATGATAAAGATTTAGATATTGAAGAACAAGTAGGAAAAATGATAATGAAAGCAAATGTAAGAGGGGGAACAGATAATATTACAATAGCTTATGCTAGGATGAGTGGTGAGTAGTGTGATTGTTAAGGGGTCTAAAATTAACGATAGATATCAAATTATAAAGACTTTAGGCGAAGGTGGAATGGCTAATGTTTTTTTAGCACATGATAATATATTAGACAGAAATGTTGCAGTTAAAGTTTTAAGAGGAGATCTTGCAAGTGACGAAAAATTTGTTAGAAGATTCCAAAGAGAGGCTCTATCTGCATCAAGTTTATCTCATCCTAATATAGTAGAAATGTATGATGTTGGAGAAGATGAAGGTCAATACTATATTGTAATGGAATATGTAGATGGAAAAACATTAAAACAAGTGTTAAAGCAAAGAGGTCATTTATCTATAACTGAAGTAGTTGATATTATGCTTCAAGTAACCGATGGTATGGCACATGCCCATGATGCTTATATTATACATAGAGATATTAAACCACAAAATATAATGATTCTTTCAAATGGTATGATTAAAATAACTGATTTTGGTGTAGCAACAGCTCTTAATTCCACTCAACTTACGCAAACCAACTCAGTTATGGGTACAGTTCATTATTTACCACCAGAGCAAGCGAATGGTAAAGGTTCGACTATTAGAAGCGATATTTATTCCATGGGTATTATGATGTATGAATTATTAACTGGACTTGTTCCATATAAGGGAGAAAGTGCGGTTGAAATAGCACTAAAACATCTTAAGGAACCATTACCAAGTATTAGAAAGATTAACCCATCAATACCACAATCTATAGAAAATATTATAATAAAGGCAACTGCAAAAAATCCAAAAAATAGATATCCTGATGCTAGAAGTATGCATGAAGATTTAAAAACGGCTTTAGATGATTCTAGAAAAGATGAAAAAAGATATGTTTATCCATATCCGGAAAATGATTTAGAAGAAACTAAAGTATTGGATAAAGAAATTGCAGCTGTTAAAAAAGAAGAAGAAACAAAAGAAGCTCCAAAAGTAGAAGAAATTAAAGATGATAGAAAAAGAACAAATATAACATTAATAGTATTAATAAGTATATTTACTGCAGTTGCAGTAGCGGTAGCTGTTGGATTATATATGCTTCTTAATATGAATACAGTTAAAGAAGTCGTTATTCCAGAAGATATTATAGGCATGGATCCTGTTGATGCTTCTAATAAATTAACTGATTTAGGATTTACAGTTAAAAGTGATTATTCATATGAATCAAGTGATACTATTGAAGAAGGAAAAGTTGTTAGAACAAGTCCAGAAGTAAAAAGAAAAGTAAAAACTACTGCAGAAATTACTTTATTTGTTTCTTCGGGTGAAGGTGTGTACATTATAGAAGATTTTACTGGAGAAAACTATTTAGTAGCTAAAGGCAAAATAGAGGCTCAATGTGAATGCAATGTTACGGTCGAAACAGAAAAAGTTGATGAAGAGAAAAAAGTTAAAGAAGACACTGTTTTAAGAACTGAACCAGCCGCTGGTGAATCAAGTAAACTTGGAAGTCAAATTAAAATAATAATACCAGATGTCGAATACAAATATCCTGATTTTACTAAAGGATATACTCTAGCCCAAATAGAAGAATTTGCAAAAAAGCATGAATTAAAATTAGAATATAAATATCAAGAAACAAGTGCTTCTAGTGAAGGAACCATACTAAAACAAAGTAGAGCAGCTAAATCAGTTGTTACTCCAGGAGCAACATTGGTTATAACAATAGCAAAAGCTCCTGTTGTAATAGAGGAAACTCCTCCTGTAGAAGAACCAGGAGAAGATGTTGGGGAATAATATGAATGGTAAAATTATATGTATTAATAAATATATACACAAAGTACTTCTTTCAAATAATACAATAATAGATACTAGAACTAGGGGGAAACTTAGAAATAATAACATAACTCCTGTTGTAGGCGATAATGTAGAAGTAGATGTTAATAATAAAACAATAGAAAAGGTATTACCTAGAAAAAATTATCTGGAAAGGCCTCTCATAGCTAATATAGATAAACTTCTTATAGTTATGAGTACATCAATTCCAGTTTTTTCCAGTTATTTAATTGATAAGTTTTTACTTATTGCCTGGTCAAACAATATTGAACCTATTATTGTAATAACTAAAACAGATATGATAAGTGTAAAAGAAAAAATGGATATTAAAAAATATATTAGTTATTATAGAAAATTAGGTATTAAAGTATATGTAAATACAAGTATTAAAAAAATTAAAAAAGAATTTAAAGATTCTGTTGTTGCTTTATGTGGTCAAACTGGAAGTGGTAAATCTAGTTTATTAAATAAAATAGATGCTTCATTGAAATTAAAAACTGGTGAAGTATCACTATCTTTAGGTAGAGGTAAACATACCACTAGATTGGTAGAACTATTAGAAGTAAATGATGGTTTAATTGCTGATACACCAGGTTTTAGTTCACTTGAAATAAATATTAGTAAAAAAAATATTAAAAAGTATTATCCTGACTTTAATAAGACTTGTAAATATAGAACTTGCTTACATGTTAAAGAAGATGGATGTGGAATTATACCATTAGTTAATAAAGATAAAATACCTTCATGGAGATATGAAAACTATTTGAAGTTTATGGAGGAAGTGAGTAAATGAAAGTAAGTGTATCAATATTATCAAGTGTTTTAAAAGGACAAGATATTGTCAAGAAATTAGATAAATCTAATGCAGATTATATTCATATAGATGTTATGGATGGTAAATTTGTTGAAAATAAAACATGGATGTTTTCTGAAATTAAAAAAATATCAAGTTATTCGCATTTACCTTTAGATGTTCATTTAATGGTAGAAAACCCTAAAAAATATATTGAGGACTATGCTTTATTAAATACAAATGATATTATTTTTCATTATGAAGCAGTTAAAAATATAAATGATATGATAAATTATATAAAAGGTTATGGATTAAAAGTTGGAATTGCAATAAATCCTGATACTGATGTAAATGTATTATTTCCATTTTTAAAAGATTTAGATTTGGTATTAGTAATGAGTGTATTTCCTGGAGCAAGTGGACAATTATTTATTGAGGGGACTCTTAAGAGAATTCAAATGTTGAAAGAAGAAATATTAAGACAAAATGTAAAGACTATAATATCAGTTGATGGTGGTATTAATGATGAAACAGCTCTTTTATGTAAAGATGCAGGAGTAAACGTGTTAGTATCGGCTTCCTATATTCATAAAGATATTATTAATAATATAGATATATTAAAAAATATGTAAAACATACTAATAAGTATGTTTTTTAAATGTCATATCATGTTATAATTAAAATAGGTGATAATATGAAGAAGAAGGGATTTACATTAGTAGAGCTATTAGCAGTAATAGCAATCTTAGCAATACTAGTAATAATGGCACTACCTGCAGTATTAAAAATGTATAGTAAAGCAAGAATAGATTCATTTAGTAATGAAGTAAATACAGTAGCAAAAACTGCTAGGCAACAATACTTGTTAGATGGAGGAAAAGTAAAAAGATATACAAATGCAGAGGGATCAACTAACGAATTATCTTTAACTGGCAACTCAAAATTAAAATATTATGTAGAAATGAATGATCAAGGAAAAATAATAAAATTACAAGTTACAAATGGAGATTATCAATATAATATTAGCGATTCTAATGGAATAAACGTTGCAGATAGTGAAGATATTGATATAGTAAGTGAACTATTGGGATCTGATATTTTAGAAATAAATGCATATGGAATTAGTGGAACTATAATTGAAAACTATAGTACTGATAGTGGGACATATAATACATATCAAGAAGCAGTAACAGCCTTTGGTAGACCATTTTTTATAAAGAATAAATATATAAGAAGTCAAGGTTGGGGTATTTGTACTAATTCCAAGTTTTATCACTGTTCAAAAGATTTTTTTGATACAGAAGCAGCATGTAATGCTGAACTACAAACATGGGATGATGAAGAGGCAACATGTGAATTAGGTGATTATGATAGGACTATTGAACTATCTGTAGGCTTTATTAAAAGTGGAAACGTATATTATTTATCTGGAAACAATGGCATTACTTCATTTGAAAATAATAAAACAATATTAATAAATGCATTAGGTAGTTCTAATTGTGTAGATTGGGGATATTCATTTCATTGTACAGTTCCTGAATATGAGATTATAATTAACC
>JAEEGL015896585.1_pt1 | contig 16183 bp, 11 predicted proteins | sample 9134231 | NCBI WGS metagenome assembly JAEEGL01 (sample SAMN16246548, study PRJNA631951) | gut metagenome | biome: gut microbiome; feature: rumen; material: fiber-attached | host: Bos | place: Iran: Karaj | collected 2018-10
GTTCTCTGGGTGACCAGCCAGTCCAGGTAGCACTCCTTTATATAGTGCAGCACGTGCGGCATCCTGTCCCTGTAGCGCGGCATGGCCTCGGCAATGTTCAGCGCGTCCTCGGTGAAAAGGGTCATTTGGGTGTCATCGGTGAAACAGGCTGTGTCTTCGATGAGAGGGAAAAGATATCTGTCGGCGATCTTGCCGCCGTATGTGTCGATGATCTCTTCAGTCCACTTGAACTCCAACGGGGCGCCCAGGGCATCACCCATGGCGCCGCCCAAAAGGCAGCCTCTTATCCTGTCTGTGCAGATGGTCCTGTCTCCGTTTACAACGGCTTGACGAAACTCTCCGTAGTTGTTGTCCATGCTGAATTTCTTCATAAGCATCACCCCTTCAATAATATCATACTTACTATACCATATGCCATATTACTTCCGGTCGCCCGAAAGGAGACATGCCTTAAGTTGTCCGCAGAGAAAACATAGACTGACGGCTCAAGCAACCGCTTTACTGATCATGCAGGATCTGCAGAGACCTGAAACGGTGTCAAAGAATGACATAAAATTAACAGCACTTGCGACATCAGTTAGTATCTGCTTATGCATGCCCGGTTTTATGTCATTTACGAATTGTCTTTTTTGATACAAAATCGATTTGGTTTTGTGCAATTCGTACATATTGTTTACAATTTGTTAACTATTTATTGCCAATAATTCAAAGAAGTGCTAAAAATAAAGATAGAAAATCAGGTGAAATTTCACCGGAAAAGGGAGACTATTATGGCAACTGTAAGTCTGCAGCACATACAGAAGATATACCCTCAGTCACAGGAAGAGAAGAAACCCAAGAAGAAGAAAAAGGATGACGAGCCGGTAGAGGAAAAGACCTATACTTTGAAGGTCACCGATGAAGGCGTCGTAGCGGTCGATGATTTCAATCTCGATATTGCCGACAAGGAATTCATCGTCCTGGTCGGTCCCTCGGGTTGCGGAAAATCCACGACACTTAGAATGGTCGCAGGACTTGAAGACATCACAAGGGGAGATCTGTACATAGACGGAGTGCGCGTGAACGACGCTCCTCCAAAAGACAGGGACATCGCAATGGTGTTCCAGAACTATGCCCTTTATCCTCACATGTCCGTAAGGCAGAACCTGGAGTTCCCGCTCAAGATACGGAAGATGCCTAAGGACGAGATGGACAGGAGAGTTAATGACGCTGCCGAGATCCTGGGGATAACCCAGTACCTTGACAGGAAGCCGAAGGCGCTGTCAGGCGGTCAGAGACAGAGAGTTGCCATAGGAAGGGCAATAGTCAGAGAGCCTAAGGTGCTTCTGATGGACGAGCCTCTCTCAAACCTGGATGCAAAGCTCAGAAACCAGATGAGAGCCGAGATCATAAAACTCAGGCAGAGGATCAACACCACCTTCATATATGTCACCCATGACCAGACGGAAGCCATGACTCTCGGCGACAGGATAGTCATCATGAAGGACGGCGAGATCCAGCAGATCGGCACTCCTCAGGAGGTGTTCAACGATCCGAGGAACATATTTGTCGCAGGCTTCATAGGAATGCCTCAGATGAACATGTATGACGGAAAGCTCATCAAGAAAGACGGCGGATACGCAGTCGAGGTCGACGGAGCAGTTGTGCCACTCTCAAAGGAGAAATGCGACAACCTGGCAAGACGAGGCGTGGGCGAGCAGCCTGTCACGGTCGGATGCAGGCCTGAGCACATAACTCTCGAGGGCGATGACAGCGAGATGCTGGAAGGCATCGTTGACGTCAGCGAAATGATGGGAAGCAGCGTGCATCTCCACATCAACTCCAACGGAAAGGACGGCATCATAATCGTTCCTACGCTGGATCTGGGCAACAAGACCTTTGCCTACGGCTCAAAGATCAAGTTCTCCTTCTCACACAACGCGATCCACGTATTCGATCCCGAGACGGGAAAGAACCTTGAGTTCGACTGATAATACAGGTATTAACCGGACATTGTGCCGGATAATATAAAAAACACAATTTTAGGAGGAACTTCAAAATGAAGTTAAAGAAACTTCTCGCACTTGGCCTTGCAGCAGTGATGTCGCTTTCGATACTTGCTGGCTGTTCAAGTTCAAGCTCAGAGGCACCTAAGGGTGACGGTGAAAAGGTTGCTGTCACAGTCACAGTTTGGGGACCTCAGGAGGACCAGTCCGAAGAGAACGGAAAATGGCTCCAGACAGAATGCGAAAAATTCGCTGCTGCTCATCCGGAATGGGATATCACATTCGTATACGGTGTATGTTCCGAAGGTGATGCAAAGACAAACATAAGCACAGACCCTAGCGCTGCCGCAGATGTTTACCTCTTCGCTAACGACCAGATCCCTGATCTGCTCAAGGCAGAGGCCATCGCTGAGCTCGGCGGTGCAACAGTTGAGCAGATGAAGGCTAACAACTCAGCCACAACTGTCAACACAGTTACTTATGACGGCGGTGTCTACGGATTCCCGTTCACAGGCAACACATGGTTCATGTATTATGACAAGTCCGTCTTCACAGAAGAGGACATCAAGAGCCTCGATGCCATGCTCGAGAAGGGAGTCGTTGCATTCCCTCTGACAACAGCCTGGTACTTCGGTTCATTCTACGCTGCCAACGGCTGCACATTCTTCGGACCTGACGGCACAGATGCCGCTGCAGGCTTCGACTTCACAGGCGACAAGGCCGTGAAGGTCACAGAGTACCTCGTTGGTCTCGTAGCAAACCCTAACTTCAAGAATGGCGATGTCAACTCAGTATCTGACGCAAAGGCATTCTTCTCAGGCACATGGGATTACCAGAAGGCAGTAGACGCCTACAAGGATAACCTCGGAATCGCTGCAGCTCCTAGCATCACCATCGACGGTGAGCTCAAGCAGCTGAAGGCATTCGCAGGCTCAAAGGCTGTCGGTGTCAACCCTGCAACAGCTCTCTACGCAGAGCATCCTGAGATCGCTGTCGCTCTTGCTGCATGGCTTGGCGGCACAGAGGCTCAGCAGGATCACTACACACTGCGAAACATTATCCCTACAGATGTCAACATCACTGTAGACGATGCACTTGCAAAGGCACAGATGGATGCTATGAACTATGCTTCTATCGTCCAGCCGCTTCAGGCTGACATGGGCAATTACTGGGGACCTGCAGGTTCAATGGGCGAAGAGCTCGTTGCCGGCACAGTAACTCTTGCAAATGCCGCAGAGAAGACAGAGTCAATGAACACATCCTTCAACACACCATCTGTTTAATCAACGTTTGATAGTTAAACAACCATAAGTCTGATACATCCGTATGCGGCAGGCAACTGCCGCATACGGAATGGATCGAACGGGCACAGCCCGTGAAGGGAGGCCGGTATGGCCAGCGATAAAAAGATCAGCGCCATGAACGCACTGAAATACGGTGATCTGTACACGAGGGCATCCGCCCTTGTGATGGGCATGGGTCTGATCGGACACAAACAAGCAGTTAAGGGACTGCTCATACTTCTGTGCGAAGTCGCTTTCATATTCTACATGATCAATTCGGGCATACACTCGCTGAGCATGATGCCCACACTGGGCACGGAAGCGCAGGGCAAAGTATGGAATGAAGCAAAACAGATCTATGAGTATACCGTCGGAGACAACTCGCAGAGGATACTCCTGGCAGGCGTCGTTACTTTCTTTGTCATTCTAGGCATCATAGTTCTCTGGGTGCTTCAGATGAGGCATTCGTACTCACTGCAGCTCAAGGCAGAAAACGGACAGCACATACCGACATTGAAGGAAGACATCAAGAGCCTGTTCGACAACAAGCTGTATGTCACGCTGATGACCCTTCCTTGCATCGGAATACTGGTATTCAACATAGTGCCGCTGGTATACATGATATCGATGGCATTCACCACGTATTCCAAAGAGGGAAACCACCTCATGCTGTTCGACTGGGACGGACTCAATCAGTTCAAGAGAGTTCTCAGCCTGAACGGAAGCGTGGGCAGACAGTTCTGGTCAGTCCTTGCATGGACCGTGACCTGGGCGATCTTCGCCACCTTCCTAAACTACATACTCGGAATGATCCTGCGGATGGTGATCAACCGCAAGGACACCAAGGCAAAGGGCTTCTGGAGATTCTGCTTCGTACTTTCGATAGCCGTTCCTCAGTTCGTGACTCTGATGATCATGAACATAATGCTCCAGCCTTCAGGCGCAGTTAACGTACTGCTCCAGAACCTCGGGCTCACGACCGGTCCTCTTCCTTTCTGGACCAGCAAGATCTGGGCAAGGGTCACGATCATCGTGATCAACCTGTGGATCGGTATCCCGTATACCATGCTGCAGGTCACCGGTATCCTTCAGAACATACCGGGAGAACTTTACGAAGCGGCAAGAGTGGACGGTGCAGGTCCTGTGAAGACTTTCTTCAGCATAACCCTGCCGTACATGCTGTTCGTCACGACCCCTTATCTCATAGCGAGCTTCGTGGGCAACATAAACAACTTCAATGTCATATACCTGCTCTCAGGAGGTGGACCTACATACGTGGGAGACACGGCCGGTCAGTCTGACCTGCTCGTTACCTGGCTGTACAAGCTGACCATCGATCAGCAGTACTACAACCTGGGCGCAGTCATCGGTATCATGACGTTCATAATCCTTTCGATCATTACTCTGGTCACGTACAGGAATTCGTCATCGTACAAGAATGAGGAGGCGTTCATGTAATGGATACACAGGTAAAGAAAAACAAGATGAACCCGCGCAGGGTAGCCATAAACGTTCTTGTTCACATAATGCTTGCTATCCTTGCGATAATATGGGTGCTCCCGATCTTCTGGATAGTGCTGACGAGCTTCCGTGCGGAACCGGGCGCATATACAAGCACGTTCCTGCCTCAGGGATACACACTCAACAACTACATCAAGCTCCTGACTGACAGAAACGTACTGAACTTCCCTAAGATGTTCGGCAACACGCTGATCATCGCCATATGCTGCATGGTCTGCAGCACGTTCTTCGTGCTGTCGGTGGCCTACAGCTTGAGCCGCATGCGTTTCAAGATGCGCAAGCCTTACATGAACATGGCCATGATACTGAGTCTGTTCCCGGGCTTCATGACGATGGTCGCCCAGTACTTCATACTCAAGGCAATGGGCCTCACCGAAGGCTCCGCCATCAGGATAGGACTCATCATCGTGTACAGTGCCGGCACGGGTCTCGGCTTCCAGATCTCGAAGGGCTTTTTTGACACCATACCGAGATCGATAGACGAGGCCGCCATAATAGACGGCGCCACCCAGTGGCAGGTGTTCACTCTGATCACAATGCCTCTGGCCAAGCCTATAGTCATATACACGGTCATGACATCGTTCATCGCGCCTTGGGTCGACTTCATATTCGCAAAGGTCATATGCCGTGCCAACGCCGACCAGTTCACTGTGGCGATCGGTCTGTGGAACATGCTGCAGAAGGAATACATTTACCAATGGTACACATGCTTCGCTGCCGGCGCGGTCCTCATATCCATACCTATCGCACTGCTGTTCCTCTACATGCAGAGGTACTACGTGGAAGGTATGTCCGGAGCGGTAAAGGGATAAAAAATGAAAAAACTGAAACTGAAAAGCTGCCTGGCAGCGTTGCTGACAGTCTTATTGGTTACAGGATGCACAAAGGCAGCAGGCACACAGCCTGCTGCCTCATTGGTTCAGATGACGGAATACAATTCCTCTCTGGAGATGCAGCCTTCAATAGACTTCAACAGGACTACATACGAGATATTCGTCTACTCCTTCCGGGATTCTGACGGAGACGGGATAGGGGACATCAACGGAATAAGAGAAAAGCTGGACTACATACAGGATCTGGGCTTTGACCGGATATGGCTGACTCCGGTATGCCCGTCGCCGACCTATCATAAGTATGACGTGACGGACTACCGTTCCATCGACCCGAAGTTCGGGACTCTCGAGGATTACGAGGCTCTCATAAAGGAATGCCACGACAGGGGAATGCTGGTATTCTTTGACCTGGTGCTGAACCACACCTCTTCGGAGCACGAGTGGTTCAAGGCGGCCTGTGACTATCTTAAAAACACTCCTGCGGATCTGGGCTATGCCGTGAATGACCTTGAAGCCTGCCCGTACATCGAATACTACTATTTCTCCGGAGAGCCGTCTGACGGCTATGCTCCTCTGGAAGGAACCGGCTGGTATTATGAAGCCAGGTTCTGGTCCGGAATGCCTGACCTTGATCTGGACAATCCCAGAGTCAGGGAAGAGATAGCTGACATCATGAAATACTGGCTGGAAAAGGGCGTGGACGGCTTCAGGCTGGACGCGGTGACAAGCTACTACACCGGAAATCCGGATGCCAATACGGCCTTCCTGAAGTGGCTGTGCGATACAGGCAGAAGCTTTGATCCTGACTGCTATTTCGTGGGCGAAGCCTGGATAGAGAGACCGATAATCGCGCTGCTGTACAGGAGCGGTATCAATTCACTGTTCAATTTCCCGTTTGCTGACAATTCCGGCATCATCAGAAACCTGTTGAACGGCACTTATGCCGCATCGGATTATGCAAAGGCGATAAACACCTCAAATGAGACCTTCAGGGCGTCAAATGAGATATATACCGACGCGCCTTTCTATACGAACCATGACATGGCTAGGAGCGCGGGCTATTACCGGAGCGATAAAGGCCCCAAGACCAAGATGGCGTATGCCCTTAGCCTGCTTATGAGCGGCAACAGCTTCGTGTATTACGGCGAAGAGCTGGGAATGAAGGGCTCCGGCAAGGATGAGAACAAGAGAGCGCCGATGTACTGGTCTGACGATCCTTCTTATGAAGGCATGTGCACCGGTCCGGAGGCCATGGATGACTTTGCCATGAAATTCCCTCCGTACGATATTCAGAAGGATGACGAACTGTCCATATATAACTGGTTCAGACAGGTCATAAAGGTGAGAAGGAGCTTCCCGGCCATCGCCTGCGGAAGCACCCGCGCAGTGGAAGAGATGTCAGATGACGTGATCGCTACGCTCGTAAAGGAGCGAGAAGGCTGTAAAGCAGTTATGCTTGTCATAAATCTGAGCAGTGAAACATATAACGTGACGGTCACCGAAGCTGATTTTGATACTCTTTCGGCGGTTCTGAACACCAATGAAGAGGAGATCATGTATTCGGACGGAGTCTTGACCGTTCCGGGCTACAGCATAGCCGTTCTTACACAGGGAGAATAAGAATGACACCGATTTGGCTGAACGATGCAGTATTCTATGAGATATATCCGCGGTCCTTTTACGACTCGAACGGTGACGGAATAGGCGACATCCCCGGCATCATCGAAAAGCTGGGATATATAAAGGAACTGGGCTGCAATGCGCTCTGGATCAATCCCATATATGAATCGCCTTTCAAGGACGGAGGATATGACATCACGGACCACAAGAAGGTGGCTCCCAGATACGGCACCAACGAAGATGCCGCCAGGCTCTTCAGGACTGCCCATGAGATGGGCATAAAAGTACTGCTGGATCTTGTTCCGGGTCACACCTCTGATCAGCATCCGTGGTTTCTCGAGTCACAGAAGGCAGAGGCAAACGCGTATACAGACAGATATGTATGGACCCCGAGCGCCTTCACCGGGATCTTCGATAAGCCTTACATAGCCGGAATGACCGAGAGGGATGGGGCATACATGCTCAATTTCTTCGCTTCCCAGCCGGCTCTCAATTACGGGTGGCTGCTGGGAAGAGAGGAATGGATGTCCGCTCCGGATTCAGCTCGGGCCTTGAGCACAAGAGAGGCGCTGAAGGATATAATGCGATTCTGGCTGGATATGGGCTGTGACGGATTCAGAGTCGACATGGCTGATTATCTTGTGAAGAATGATGATAAGGACAGAAGCGCGACCTGCGCAATCTGGAGAGACATAAGACGGATGCTGGACGCCGATTATCCGCAGGCGGCTCTTGTCAGCGAATGGTCGAATCCTGCTCAGGCGATAAACGGCGCGGGCTTTCATATGGATTTCTATCTGGATCATCATTATAACGGATATAACATGCTATTACGCGACTATGAGACTCCCGGAGGTGACCACAGCTATTTCAAAAAGGATTCAGGCGGAAGGATAGAACGCTTCCTCGACGACTATGTCCCGCGCTACGAGGCCAGCAGACGCAACGGTTACATATCCATGTTTACCTGCAACCACGACACTCCGAGGCCGGCAAGGACCCTTTCAGAGGATGAGCTGAAACTTGCCTATGCCTTTATTCTGACCATGCCCGGCGTTCCTTTCATCTACTACGGTGACGAGATCGGCATGGATTATCTTGACGTTCCCACGAAGGAAGGCGGCTACAGGAGGACCGGAAGCAGGACACCGATGCAATGGAACAAAGGGAAGAACCGGGGCTTCAGTTCAGCCTGTGCGGAAAAGCTGTACCTGCCCGTAGACAGCCGTGATGATGCTCCTAATGTGGAGGACTCGATTACAAAGAGAGATTCTCTTATAAATACCGTTAAGGAACTGATCTGTCTGAGACACACCTATGAGGATCTGAGAGCGGACGCCGATTATTCGACGACATTCATAGACCGGGACGGCGTGGCATATGTGTACGAAAGAGGCAACATGATCATGGGGCTCAATCCTTCCTCAACGGCAAGGAGCCGGAGCATATTCCGGAAAGGTGAGATCATATATACGATAGGGAGCCGGGAGCTCGGTGAAGGAAAGATCATCTTTGGACCGCAGTCTTTCTGCGTGATCAAAAGGGCTTGATGTGGTATATCACATAAAACGGCTGTCTGCAGACTGGTATATTGAGCAATAATACAAAATTGCAAATCCATGGTAAAAAATTGCATCATCTGTGTTGACATACGGCCCGTTTATCCTTTAAAATACCCGCAGTGTGTTGGAAAAATACATTCTCGACCGGCAGCGGCGGAGTGAAATTAGTGTGTTATGTATTCTGCGCTGTCAGTTGACAGCGCTTTTTTCTGCGCTTGTAAATATGGTTGTATTTTTCTCATGCAAGAAACAGGAGGAAAAAATGGCGAGTGTGTCAAAAAACCAGAATGTCAACGAAAAAGTAGTTGACCGGGATTTCACCTTTGAGCGGGTGCCGTCCAAAGCAAGGAAATCGTTCTTTGCAATGTTCTTCATAATGTTAGGATTTACTTTCTTCTCCGCCAGTATGTCTGTTGGCGCCCAGCTTGGCAACGGACTTGATCTGACGGGGTTTATTTTAGCCGTAGTTATCGGCGGTGTGATCCTCGGAGCCTACACGGGCATCCTGGGCTACATCGGATCCGAGAGCGGCCTTTCACTGGACCTTCTGGCGCAGAAGTCCTTTGGAACTAAGGGATCCTACCTTGCTTCTGCAATGATCTCATTCACACAGATAGGCTGGTTCGGCGTCGGTATCGCGATGTTCGCAAACCCTGCAGCTGAGGTCCTCGGAGTAAATCCGATGCTCCTTGCCATAATCGCAGGTATATGCATGACATCAAGTGCCTACTTCGGCATCAAGGGAATGGAGATAGTAAGTTATGTATCCGTTCCTCTAATCGCAATACTCGGTGTGTACTCGATGGTTACCGCTTCCGCAGCAGGCGGCGGACTCCAGGCAATCTTCGCCAAGAGTGCAGGCGGAATAAGCCTTTTCACAGGTGTAGGAATGGTTATGGGCTCCTTCGTATCAGGCGGAACCGCAACACCTAACTTCACCAGATTTGCAAAAGACAACTGGACAGCAGTCCTCACAACAGTCATCGCCTTCTTCATAGGCAACACCCTGATGTTCGCTTTCGGAGCAGTCGGCGGAGCCTTCACAGGAAAGGATGACATCTTCTACGTAATGATGGCCCAGGGCCTCACAGTACCTGCTCTGATAGTTCTCGGAGCAAACATTTGGACAACGGCAGACAACGGTCTGTACACAACCGGACTCGGACTTTCAAACATCACAAAGTTCAGAAAGAAGCCGATGGTCCTTCTCTCAGGTGTCCTCGGAACACTGTGCAGCTTCTGGCTCTACAACAACTTCATAGGCTGGCTGAGTTTCCTCAACGCAACACTGCCTCCGGTCGGCGCGATCATCATGTTCGACTTCTTCACAAGAAGAGACTACTACCGTCAGGAACGCGCTCTTGAGGCTGAAGAGGGAGTGAACTGGGGCGCAGTACTCGGAATCATCGGCGGAGCTCTTGTGGGCAACTTCGTGCCATGGGGAATCTCAAGCATCAACGCAATGATTGTCGCATGCCTGTGCTACTACCTCTACTCAAAGGTCGCTGGAAAGAAAGAGGCCTGATCGATGCTGTTTAAAAACGCAAAGATAAAGAATTCAAAGGATAATGCCGACATCAGAGTCGAGAACGGCATTTTCAGGGAGATAGGCGCATCTCTTGCTCCGATGGAAGGGGAAGAGGTCGTCGATCTCGGCGGCAAGCTGGTGCTTCCGCCGTTCATAGAGTCACATGTACACCTTGATACATGCCTGACGGCAGGCGATCCGGTATGGAACATGTCCGGAACCCTGTTCGAGGGTATCGAGTGCTGGTCCAAGAGAAAGGACAAGCTCACGAAACAGGACATCAAGGAAAGAGTCAACAGGGTAGTAAGGCTATACGCAGCAAACGGTGTTCAGCATATAAGGACCCATGTGGATGTTACTGACCCCACACTCCTGGCAATGGAGACAATGATCGAGCTCAGGGAAGAGCTCAAGGATGTCATGAACATCCAGATCGTAGCATTCCCTCAGGAAGGCATCCTCAGCTATCCTAACGGAAAGCAGCTGATGATCGATGCCGTAAAGATGGGCGCGGATGCTGTGGGAGCTATCCCGCACTTCGAGTTCACAAGGGAATACAGCGTCGAGTCACTGAACTTCGCGCTCGGACTTGCAAGAGACTACGACAGACTTGTCGATGTGCACTGTGACGAGATAGACGATGAGGCATCAAGAGGCCTTGAAACAGTTGCGGCAAGAGCACTTGAGTACGGACTGTTCGACAAGGTAACGGCTTCTCATACGACAGCGATGCATTCCTACAACAATGCATATGTGCTGAGACTGATGAGACTGCTCAAGATGTCAAAGATAAACTTTGTTTCAAATCCGCTTGTAAATACGCATCTTCAGGGAAGGGTTGACACATATCCGAAGAGAAGAGGCATTACAAGGGTCAAGGAACTGACAGAGGAAGGCATCAACGTATCCTTCGGTCATGACGATATATTCGATCCATGGTATCCGATGGGAACAGGCAACCTCAGAGACGTAGTATTCATGGGTCTGCACGTAACTCAGATGATGGGTTATGAGGACATCATGAACAGCTACAAGTTCATCACCGACAATGCAGCCAAGACGCTTCACATCACCGACAGGTACGGTATCGAAGTCGGAAAGCCTGCAAGCTTCGTAGTGATGGATGCTGAAAACTATTATGATGCTCTGAACCGGAATGCCGCGGTCCTGGCATCGTACAAGGACGGAAAGAAGATCGCAGAATCTTCACCGTCTGTCAAGAAAGCACTATTCTAACACACTAACATATACTGAAACGCTCCGTGTCAAAATGATGCGGAGCGTTTCAGCATTTCCATTCGGGCATATGTTCACAAAATAACTCTATTTACCGGTGTGATGTATGATATAATCAAAATACGGAATACTGCGGGGACGACGGTTTCTCTGCAGAACGGCAACGTAAATATGTGTTCCGATAAGGATACACAAGAGACTGATCGCGCACGGTCGCGCAGAAAGGGACGAAGAATGCTACACGAAGTCAAGTTTTTATCATTCAATGAGAGGGACACGGTCTATGGATGGATCTATGTTCCTGCATGCAAACCTGTAGGCATTATCCAGTTGATACACGGCTTTGGAGAGCACTCAAGAAGGTATCTCCACATGATCACATCCTTCATGGAGGCCGGATATATCGTTGCGGCTGATGACCATGTAGGCCATGGCAAAACAGCCGTAGAAAACGATACCTGGGGCGAATGGGGAGGCAAGGGCTACACGACCATGGTGGAAGACGAGAAGAAGCTCCATGAGATCGTGGTCGAAAAATATCCGGGCCTTCCTTATTTCATGTTCGGACACAGCATGGGCTCGGTGATAGCAAGACAGTATATCTCCAGATACGGAACGGATCTCAAGGCTGTCACGCTGTGCGGAACCATGGGAGAACAGGCGAATATAGATGAGGGCATAGCTGCTCTTCAGCGGCTCGTTGACGCAGGAAAGGGCGAGACATTTGACCCTGCAGTAGGACTGGCAAAGAGCGGACCGATGTTCTCAAGGATCCCTGAAGGGGTAAAGCTCGGAAACGAGTGGATCTGTGACGATCCGTATGTACAGAAGGACCACGCTGAAGATCCTTTCGATGCCTTCACAAAGCCTACATCAGTGAGATCCATGCTGGCTTTCCAGCAAATGATGAAGGATATCACCGGAACGGAATGGGCAAAGAAGGTCCCTGTTGAACTGCCTATATATAACATCGCGGGCGACCAGGATCCTGTCGGAGGCTTCGGCACCGGAGTATACCAGTGCTCGAACTGGCTGGCAGACACGGGACATGATGTGACAACGTTGCTTTACACCGGATACCGTCATGAGATCCACAATTATGCAGAGCTCAAGCAGACAGTTGAGGACGGCATTATCATGTTCTTTGACACTTTTATCGATGCTGATGACGAATAGGTGATGATCATAAATCGTCGATGGCATTAGGGTAATAAGCTGTTTTGGAATTCAGGAGCTGCAGATCTACGGGTCTGCAGCTTTTTCTTTTGTTTCGGAAACGGTTACTAAACTCATTTGGGTTCAGCTGTTTAGACAACAAAAAAGAGGACTGTGAAGAACAAACGTCCTTTCACAGTCCACTATTCTGATTAAGTATTATTCGGCTTCAGTCTCAGCCTCAGGCTCGACCATCTCTACGTAATCGAATTCCATGTCAGCGCCGGCATCATTTCTGAAGTCTGTCCAGACGAGCTTGCCGTCTTCGGTAAGATCGAATCTTGCTGCCATATCTTCTCCGAGAACAGTGATTTCAGGGCTGTTTTCGTTATCTTCGCTGAATACGAGATCCTGCTGTACGCCTCTGCCGTCATCAACGAGAGCTTCACCGTCGAAATAGGTGTAGTAGTCCCATGTGTATGCCTCAAAAGCGCTGCTTCCCCAGTGAATATGAACGACAAGGAAGTCATTTACACCATCGAAGTTTTCTGTTGATCCGTCGATAGTGATGGTTGCTCTGCCGCATGCCCATGTGCCGAAGAAGTCCTCCTCTTTGATGGAACCGTCCGGATTGTATTCGTGTTCGCTGGTTTCTTCAGGCTCGCTGCTGTCAGCCGGCTTCTCACTGCTTGAGCAAGCTACGAGTGAAACAGCAAGGATTCCTGAAAGAAGTATGTATAAAAGCTTTTTCATGATTGTTCCTCCTATTATAAATGCATTAGATATATATTCCTTTTCATAATCAATGTCAATCAGTAATTGTAGTTTTTAACCATATCGTAACTATTTATTTGGCAGATTTATCGTCGCAGACTTGATGGGGGGCATCTGTATCATCAGTGATTATTTATGCTTATGTTTTTTATGATATAATATTTAATACTACTTTCAGCAAGCAATGAGGATTAACGATGAACAAGAGAAAGATCATAGCTGGTTTGATATGTTTTGTGCTTCGGATTGCATGTATAGTGGGATACAAATCGGTGTTCCGGAGTGACATTGGGTATGATAGCTTTGAATTCGTAGAAAACGATATCCAGCCTAATCTTGTAGGCAATACATATTTGGCCAGATTGATTCGCCTCAGAGAAGGAAGCTATGAGCTGACTGTGGATTATTCTGCAGAGACAGCACAAAATGTATATTTGGTTGAAGAGATGGAATATGACAATTCAAATGAAAATGGAAAGACTATAGCATGTTTCACTCTTCCTGCAGGCGAAAACCTTAGCAAGAATTATACTTTTGATATCGATGGTTTTTCTAAACTAGTGACATTGTATGTTGACCCGGCAGATGGAGGAGCAATTGGTTCATTCGCTAAGTCTAGAATTGAAAGCATTGGTAACATTTATAATGATACCTCTATGTTGAAGGGCTGTATTATTGCTGTAATCATATCGATCTGTACAGCATTTGTGATTAAGATCAAGAATGATAGTGAAGGAAATGAAAACGAGATTGTTATAGCATTTGCTGCTATCATGCTGGTCTGCTTTCTCTCTAATTGGTTCTATTTAACGAATAGCATTGTTTATGGTAATGATATACGGTTTCATATAAACAGGGTTGAAGGGATTTGTCAAAGCATATTGAACCACGATGTTCCGCAAAAACTGAATATGGCCTATAACGGAGGATACGGGTATGCTAATCCAATTTTCTATCCGGAGCTTTTCCTCTATATACCTGCAGTATTTCTCATCAAAGGGATGAGCATTTTCGGTGCGCTAAAGCTGTTTCAAATACTGATCAATGTTACCACAGCCATTATCTCATATTATTCAGCATACAGGATATCCCAAAACAGATATGCTGCTATTATTGCATGTGCAGTGTATACTCTTTCAAATTACAGGATGCAGAATGTGTATGCTAGATTTGCTATGGGAGAAGCTCTTTTTATGACATTCCTTCCTCTGGCGGTTTATGGGCTTTACAGTATATTCTACGAAGAAAGGAAGAGATGGTTACTGTTTGCAGCAGGAGTGTCAGCTATACTGCAGTCACATGTCATTGGCTTCGTATTGACAATAATAATACTGAGTTTATTATCAGTCCTCTTTATGATCGATGTCATGATAAAGAAAAAAATCAAGTCAGAGATCATTTATGCGGCATTCAAGTCAATAGTAGTAACTGTTTTAGTCAATCTTTGGTTTGTCGTACCATTCCTATATCACTATTCAAATAACTTAGATAAGTTCAATATGTTCGATAAAGACTATAACTTACAATTGTTTGTCACCCACATGACTTCACTTGAAGGGTACTGGTCATGGAACATAGTTGAAGCCAATGTTGTCTATAATGTGGGTCCGATTGTTCTTGTTTGTTTGGCAATTGCCGTTGTACTTACAGCTGTTGCCGTCAAAAACAAGGAGAAGCATTCTCTTATCGCCTTATTCCTTTTTATTCCGATACTTATACTGGGATATATATGTACTGATACTTTTGACTGGTCAAGTGCTCTACAGAACGACCTCATCGCATCATTAGCAGTGAAGATTCAATTCATTTTTAGACTTAATAGTATTATGCTGATATTCATTGTGCTCATCATAGCATTTACGCCGGGATTCTTTAGAAAGAGAAAAGCTGCTCGGGTCATCATAGTACTAACTGTCCTTTTGGTCGGATACGTGAATACCGTGCTATACAATACATCAATATATGTAAGGAAGGAAGACAATAGGAATGTATTGACTTTTTTCAGGCTTTCTGTTCCTGAATATTTACCAAAGGGAATAAATCTTTCTGATGAAATATACTATTCAAAGCATTACCTTTTGGGAAACGATCTAAGTATCATTGATCTTGAGAACAAAGGAACAACTGTTGAGATCGAGTATTCAAAAACAGGAGATGAAGAGACCTATTTAAAGCTGCCGCGCATCTATTACGAAGGATACAGCATTACCGAAGGAAGTGATGAAGCGGTTCTTAAGGCTAATGATGAAGGCTTCATGGAGGTTGTCTTTAAGGAAGGGAAGAGAGACGGTAATATCAGGATCGAATTTGGAAGAGAAAAGATGTATTCGATGCCTTTGATCGTTTCCTTCATAGGAATACCAGCCGTACTCGTATATGCATTGTTCGAGTATTTCCACTCCCGAAAGAAAAAGCCGATAGTGGAAGAAAGATAAATCACAGTTTTTTCTGTAACAAAAAACCCTACGGATTGGTGTGACCCCTGTCAAGTAGACAACTGAATTATCAAAAGAAATGTTCCGGAAACGAGGGAGCCGTAGGTGACCGAAGGTTCCGGAACATTTACGTCGCCGAATACCTGGCCTTGTATTCCTCTATTCTCTTGTTTACCGGTATAGGATAGCTTTCAGGTGAGTCACTTCTCATTGCAATTTCTCGAACTTCCATCGGAGCCAGTCCGTTAAAC